>Ga0194116_10003125_pt1 | contig 20307 bp, 12 predicted proteins | sample TA2MahsurfametaG_4_FD_148617 | JGI IMG/M metagenome (GOLD analysis project Ga0194116, IMG submission 148617) | Freshwater microbial communities from Lake Tanganyika, Tanzania - TA2015008 Mahale S9 surface | ecosystem: Environmental > Aquatic > Freshwater > Lake | place: Tanzania: Lake...
ACGGGGCCAGTGACGACGACATCGCCAACGAAATCCGTGCCGCCGTCGGCACCAAATGGGCCGGCCACCAAATCGGCCAGGTCACCTTCGTGCGCCCCGCCCGCACGATGAGCCAAATCGGCGGCTAGATAACCCAGAGAACGAAAGACCTCCCTGTGTTACCCCTCTGTTTTCACCGATCGACCCAACAGGAAAAGGGCGAATTCCACGTCCCTTGGTTTGACATCCCATTTGGATGCGTGCTCTGCTGACCACTCGCAGTAGTCCGCGTATTCGCGTGCCTTCATGAAGCGCCACGGTGAGGGGGCGTCGGGGACTCCATCGACGCCACTCTTGCGCAGTGCTCGTAACGCTCGCTTTACCAGGTCGTCATAAACGAGTGCAGGAGATTCAGATTGACCATCGCTAAACGCATGGATCAACTTTGTTCCAAACGAGACACCCAGCCCACGAATTCGTGGTCGCCCTCTTTCGAACAGACTGAGAAAAGCATCGGCATGAGTGCATTCGGGTGCAGATGAACGTCGAATGATGTCAGCCAAGGTGCTGTCAAAGTCTTTCATTTTCGTCATCCGTTTTGTGAGTGCAGGCCCACGGTTGTCAAGTCCCCTGCCCCAAATCATGATGGTGATGAATGCCTGGTGAGCACCGATGCCCTGCTGCTGCGCACCGATAGCACGCTTTGCAGATTCGTATATCGAAGAACGTTTAATTGCCGCCTTTTCAGTTGCGGGGTTTCCAGCCAAATGGTTAATCAGTTCTTTGTGCTCTGGGAAGTGCGAACGCCACGCTGACGGTCGCCATTCGATTGTCTGCTGAACGGCCGGTTGGTGCTTTACCAAAGTCTCAAGTTTTCCAACGAGAGAAGTCCCAGATTGAAAGGCCATTTTCTGCTCCCACTCCCACCCCACTCCATGAGAGCCGAACAGTAGCCCTCGTCAGAAAACATAGCATCTCCATATTGGACATGTAGGACACCGATCCGTGTGGCATCCCTCTCGTAGAGTGAAAGAGGTGAGTTTCCGATTCGTTGATCTGTTCTGCGGCATTGGCGGTTTCCACGCTGCAATGGCGGGACTTGGTGGCGAATGCGTCTACGCGGTCGATATCGATAAAGCTGCCGCGCTGGTCTACCAACGGAACTGGGGGCGTGATCCACTTGGCGATATCGCACTCGACGCAAATGAAGAGAGAGTGACAATTCCGCCGCACGACGTTCTCTGTGCCGGGTTCCCTTGCCAGCCCTTCTCAAAATCCGGACATCAACGAGGGATGGAAGAGACGCGCGGAACGCTCTATTGGAACATTCTCCGGATCATAGAAACGCACCGACCTGCGCTCGTATTGCTCGAAAACGTTCGTAACTTGGCGGGACCGAGGCACCGACACGAGTGGGAAGTCATTATTCGAACACTTCGGGAAGCCGGGTATGTCGTAGCCGAGCGTCCTGCAGTTTTTTCTCCACACCTTCTCCCGCCCGGCCGCGGTGGTAAACCGCACGTCCGCGAGCGTGTGTTCGTGGTCGCGGTCCGCTGTGATGATCCGAAACTTGTCTGGAATCCGCTGACGCAGCCGGTGGCCGAGCCGCACGCAGTCGATAATTGGCATCCACAGAGGTGGAACCTTGAAACTGATCTCCCGCTCGACCCGGACTCAACTGTCGAGGGGTGCGAACTCAGTGACAGTGAAATCTATTGGATCGATGCTTGGAACGACTTTGTCGTCGGCATGTGGGAAGAGCGAGAAGGTGAACGACTCCCAGGCTTTCCGCTTTGGGGCGACAACTGGGTCTCAGAAAAGAATCTCGTGATCGATCCGGGTACGCCCAAGTGGAAATCCGACTTTCTCATCAAGAACGCTCGCTTCTACGACGCTCACAAGAATTTCATCGATAAGTGGGCCGCAAAGTGGCAGTTCGACACCAACAAGTTTCCCCCGTCCCGACGCAAATTTGAATGGCAGGCTCAGGACAGTCCTGACCTGTGGTCAACTGTCATGCAGATGCGCCCGACTGGCATCCGGGCGAAGCGCCCGACCTATCTGCCCGCGCTCGTGGCGATTACTCAAACATCAATTGTTGGTCCTCGCCGGCGCCGGCTGTCGCCTCGGGAAGCTGCCCGACTCCAAAGTCTTCCTGAGTGGTTTGACTTTGGTGACCAACCTGCGTCCGCAACATATCGACAACTTGGAAATGGCGTCTCGGTTGCAGCGATCTGGCACATCATGAAACAGGCGGGCAGGGACTACGACCAGATTCTTCGGGGTACATGTCCCGCACTCGCAGATGCAATCAGCGGTGCGCCGTTAGATCCTTCCGATCGACTGGAGGAACTCAGCGTCGTATCTCATGGATAAGTGCCCAGTCACTGATCTTTGCGAGATCGACCTGGATCTTCGACCGACGAGGCGCGTCGTTTGAATTTCGCATGTCTGTCTGAAATCCCTTGATCCAGCCCTCGCGCCGTGCGCGTACCACGTCATCCATGGATGAAAACCAGAAAGCAAGAAGATGATCGGGGCTAAACGACGTCTTCCGCCGACGTGATTTCGCGCCGCGGGCGGCGATTCGCCGTGAATAATCAGATGGTCCACCGCTGAGGGATACGTGCCAGTTCTTGAACGTTCCAAGTTCGTCGTCGTACGTGCACGGTCCTGACATCACGAGGAACCCAACTCCGCCAAACTCAGCGATGCAACCCTCAACAGCCTCAATGTCATTGAGGGGAGCCCATGTTGACTTTCCTGCTGCATGTGCCTTCAAGTCCCACACATGCTCGCGATGAATGTCGAACGACATGTTGCCGAAAGTCGGCCCACGCTGCGCTTTGAGGTCTTCTGCGACGTTGGTCTCAAACCAATACTCAGGGTAGAAGCCGATCCACTCCATCTGCTTCCAGTGCAACGAGCCACCGGCCTTCATTGAAGTAATCGCTTCCTTGCCGTCGATGACCAACGGCAATCCAGCCGCAATTACGGTCAAGAGAAGTTGACCCTCATCACGTGGTTGGATCGTCGATCGCCTTGGCATGTAACTCCTCAGAATGCCACGGCGGCATAGCCGCCCGTTACGTAAGATACGTCGGCAAAGCCGCTTTTGACCGGCATAGACCTCGGGGCAACGACGGACTGAACGCAGCCAATGTCGTCGGCGGCGTTGAGATTCAGTGTGGTGACCTCCCATCGACATACCCGAGGGGGAAATACCCCCGAGACCTGCACCGATGCGGACAGTACGCTTGGGCTCATGTCCGATCTCACCTTCAGCCATCTCGACCCGCTCGGCCGCGCCCGCATGGTCGACGTCACGCAGAAGGACCCCTCCGCCCGCCGCGCCGTCGCCCGTGCCAAGGTATTCATGAAGCCCGAAACCACCACCGCCATCGCCAACCGTGAGGTGAAGAAGGGCGACGTTCTCGCCGTCGCCCGCGTGGCCGGCATCCAGGCGGCCAAGCGCACCAGCGACATGATCCCGCTCTGCCACCCCCTCCTCATCGGTGCGGTGTACATCAACTTCGAAATCGGCGACGACCACGTGGCGATCGAGGTTCAGGTCGACACCATCGACCGCACCGGCGTCGAAATGGAAGCCCTCCACGCCTGCACCGTGGCCGCCCTCACCATCTACGACATGTGCAAATCGGCCGACAAGGGCATGGTCATCGGCGAGGTCGCCCTGTGGGAAAAGAGCGGCGGACGCGACGGCACCTACCGCCGCGACAGCCTGTAGCGCTGACCGGGGCTCAGGAGCCCAATATTGCGGTTCTCAAGGTCTCTGTGCTCAGGCGGCGGGGATCGATCGTTGTGATGGTTGTAGAGGCCTCCAGGCGGCTCTTGTGGACGCCTGTCGGGGCTGCGGCTGGCACGAGAAGACCCCTGGCTGCGATGCCGCCGTAGAGGCGGAGATTGTTCTCTAACTTTTGGATCGCTTCCTGCTTCACCATTCCCGCCTTGCACTCGACAATCCATAACCGCTTCCCGTCGGTAAACGCGCAGTCCAGTTCGGCAAATGTATCGAGCGGCAGATGCGGGTACCGCCGGTACCCAAGTTCCATGCCGACTCGTAAGTCGCGGATTGTGCCGTCTTCAACGAGGGGTCGAAGGAGCGAATACACGAAGTCCTCCAGCCAGTGCCCGGAGATGAATGCGAAGAATCCTTTACGCGGGACGTCAATTTCCTGACCGTCCAACACCAGCTGCGTGCGACCGCTCGACGAGAGAGATGTCTTGCCGCCTCGCCACTCAAAATCAAACGTGAGGTTGTCACGCGAGTTTTTCGGCTGGTGTTTGTTCCATCCGTCGTGGAACTTCATGAACTCTTGGTCGCGATACAGGGCACGGATGGCGTCTCGATGTTCCCATACTTGGCGTGCGGCAGGAAGTCGTTGGTTCTTATACGACTCGGCTTGATCCGGCCAACGACCGTCAGCGACGACGTCGTATCCCACAGCAGTGACAAAGTCCTCTACGTCGGAGATTCCGACAAACGGGATGCTCGCACCGTTGCGGAGAAGGAGCACGTTGTGGTTGTTGACTTCAAAATAGAGTGGATCAAGGCCGAGTTCCCAACATGCGGAGAGCGCGCCGGCGAACATCAATTTTGTTCCACCTGTCAGATTCACCGCCACCTTGGTGCCGGGTGCAAGATCGGCGACCTGCTCCGAGATCGCCACGCGAGTGTCGCGTGGTCTGAAAGGGTCGGCGACGCTGATGGGTGGAACTGAGATTCCGACAACTCTCGCTAGTCGCTGAGCGTCTTTGTTGAATTCCGACGAGGTGATGATTATGTGTTGAGCACTGTCGAATTGTCGAATGCCGAAGTAGACCGGTAGAGACTGTGCGCCGAGTAGGTGTATGACGATGTCGTAGTTGGTTGCAGCGGGTACGACCCCAGGGGCATCTGCAAAGGACGGTGTGAGAAGAGAACGCGGTACTTCCACACTCTCGGGTGGAAGTTTCGGATTTGAACTAGAGATGACCTTGATATCCAAGTGGGGGTTGGCACGAGCAATTAGGGCCCACGTGTATGCCATTACGGGAGTACCGGGACTGACATAAAGAGTGATCCTTTTTTCCGCAATGTCTCTCAGCGCAAGTCGCACAGCATGAGAAGCAGCAGCGTGAATACCTGTTGCGTCATTCAGGTGCTCTAGGGGATGTTCCTCCAACCGAATTGTCACTTCTATTCCGATTGCAGCGAGGCGCTCTTGAAGCCATGCGCGAAAAATTGCGTGGGCACCCGATGTATTGCCAACTGCTTCGACAATGCGCTCATTCATCTCTTTAGAGAGGGGCGCCGATCTCATGCTGGGCGAATCACGCCACTCTTCCCACTCGCGCCGTAGGTCGCCGGAGAAAGCCTCTTGGATTTTCTTGAGGTTGGTGTAGCCGAGTATCACCACGTCGGAGTACTCGCCAGTTTTCAAAGCACTCAGAATCGGGCCATCGGTTTCTTCGAAGCCAAGCGCCGCGCGTAGATCAGTTGTCCCGTACCACGTCAAGAGATAGTGCTTCATTCACCACGCCATGTCATGTCAATCGTCTCCATCATCGTCTCGAGGCTCGTAATCGTCGGAGTACCACTCGTCGAAACGCAGAGCGGTTTTATTGTCTCTTCCTGTCAGGTAGTGCCGGACGGCGACCAGTAGGTCTGGTTGCCAAGCCTCATCTGGCGACTTCTCGTCGTTCATCGACACTCGAGAATTGACTTCAAGAGCGTGGTCTCTAATTATTCGAGCGAACCGATCGATCCTGTCGGTGAATGCCAGCCCGATTGGACGATCTGGTGCCAGCAGAACCTTGATCGCAGAGTCGTCGGACCTGCGCGCAAACAGCAGCCCCAACAGAACCTCAAGAATTTGTACGCAGTTTTGTGCCATCAAACTGTCAGGAGTTCTCATAAGCTCGCCGTCCATCTCCGAGCCGAGTCGTTCGAGAAGGGTCGCGATCTGCTGAGCGTCGATCTGGTCGACCACGTCACGGCACTTCAATAGGCAGATGCTGAGCACCAGTGAGACGTCGGAGAAGTCCTGACGGAGTACCCTCTGCAGGATGTCTTGTTGCCATCCCTCTGAACAGTCTCCGATGGACCACGCAAGACACAAAGATTCCATTCGGCTGTGCTCACGTTTCTTAGCGATTGTCGCTAGTTGAGCAACTATGTCGCTAGGCGCGTCCTTGTGCAGACGTGAAAGGAACTTAAACAGATCGTTCTTGAGACCAGACGTTATCTCGTCGCTCTTGTAGAGTTTGAGCGCTACATCGACTCCGTCGCGCACCGCATCCCTAAAAGAAGTGGGACAGTCGACGTCACTAATCGAGCGTCCCTCACTCCACACGGTGTGTGAGGCGCGTGTTTGCCGATAGAAGGCCTTTCTCATCTGCCCGAATTCAGAGTGCAGAGGCCGTATGGTTGTTTGATACCTGCTGCGGAGACTCGTTTCAAGATCCTGTTGTGTTTGTTGTTTGAATGCGACGAATGTCCCTTGGTTTGCATTTTTTCTGTCAATCATCAAAAAGGCACGGGCTCCGGGCCTAATAGTGTCAATATTGACATTCTCTAAGAATTCCTGCTCATGGCAAAAAATGCTTTCGCCATTTACGCGGATCCAAAGGTATGCGCGACCGTTTTTGTCAATTTTCTTGACGCTGACCACTGTTCCTTCTACACGAGATGCGCGAATCTTGAGCAGACATTTTTGCACCCACTTCTCCTCACGTTGCGCTGCGGTCGCTGCGCGACCTTTGGAAGTCAATGCAAAGAGTGCTGCCTCGACATCTTCCAGCAAATCTATTTTCGAAGGCATCGTTTTGGAGTTCAGATTCGGTGGGGTCCAAGTCCGAAGTGCGTCCCAATTTAGTCGTTCGGCGAGTTTGGGAATGGGCAAGCCGCCTAACTCTGCGCCGCTCAGTGGTGTGATTCTCTTAAATGTGGCTTTGATCGGAGGGAAATCAGCATCGATGCCACCATCCGATGTCTCCGCTAAGAATTGAAGTGCGTAAGGCTGATCATCTCCGTATGTATAAGTGAGTCTGAGCTTGAAGTATTTGGGTTCTTTCAACGGAAACATGGGCGACGTGAGAGACGCATCAAAGCCGATGCGGGCCGTGGACCGCCCCTGGTAGAGGGGAAAGTCAACACGGGGAACTCCCGGCTGGATTGGGGCCCTGCTGGTTGCCGGGAGCGGAATCTCAATTGTCTTGCCTCTAATCGGTTCGATTCTGGTTGTTCTAGCCACCAAAGGAATCATCTCTTGAAGACCACCGATGATTACCTTGATCCTGAGTTCGGGAATCTTGTTACACCAAAGCGGTATGCCGCCGGCGTGTTTGTTCAGTTCGTGCCAGCGAATGCCGCCTCGAACTGGACTCCCTGTGAGCACGATGAAATCATCGAAATCTCCAACGACCGTCCTGAAGTTCAGCGGTGAATCCGATGATGCGTGCGCATTCTTAGGACTGGATCCCGCTACGTACTGCCCGTCGGTTGCGAATCTAGGAACTGAACTCAATGAGTCCCAAGGGGTGTCGGCTGAATCAAGAGTTATCGATGGTTCTCGTTCCCAATAGAAGCCGCGGGTCTCTGGCGCCACTCGTTCAAGTTTTGGGGAGTGCTGGGCTATCAGCCTCGTCGCGCAAGAAATTCCTCCGACCTTGTCGAAGACTGCCATTACGTAACCAGCATTTGGGATACTCGAGTGACTCAGAGTTTCGAAAACAGCTGCCACCGACCTCGGGAGTTGATCTGCTCTAGTGAATCTTGAGTTGATGTTGCGCCGCATCGTGGTCAACTCGAAGTCATTTGAGAAGTCCGCTTGAAGCCAAATCAGTTTGGAGTCGGGGAAGATGCTTCGAAGTCGATTTGTGAATGCCAATGCTGCTGAATCCAATAAGCGATCCTCAAGGGCGCTTCCCAGTAGGAGATCGGGCGCAGTAACCGTCAATGAGTCAGGATGAAGGACCGCTAAATCAGCATTAAACAGTTCGAGATTTACCGACCTCGAGTCACGACACCAGACTTGCCAAATGAATTGCTCATTGACCTCTTCGATGTGATTCGAGGAAGAAGTTGCGAACTTGGGTCGCAGGCTGGTCAAGTCGACGCAGGTGGCTTCAGTGACAACTGAGTTCGTAGTCTCACGTCGCTTTATCGGCATGGAACGTCTCAGTAAGTGGGGGGTCCAAGGCTCGATGGTGAAAGCCTCGTAATCGAAAAGTACTGGAACCTCACCGAAGAGAGTCTCTTCCTCGAGAAAGCTTGTCGCGAGATGTTGCCAACGTGCGATGGTTGTGTCTCGAACAGCCAATTCGCTTTCATCTCGAGCGATTTCATCGTCCAAAACCTGAAGCCATCGCCAGGCGTCCCAAACACTTCGATAATCACGATGAGACAAGAGGGTGTTGTTCGCGGGCAGATTTTGCCAACGTGAGATTGACCGGGCTTCATCTGACCGGAGCCAACGGTGGATGTTTGTAGTCAGAGGGTCGACGACACCAAAGCACACCTCCCGGAGCTCGAGCAATTCGACCAAACGCGTGACAAATTCTTTGAATAGTTGGTTGTGCGGTAAGTCGACAGATTGGAAGCGTCGAACTCCATACAGATAGGGCTTGTCTGCCAACTTTTCTCGGACATTTCGCCCGGACCGACGGCTCAATGCGACGAAACTTGTTGCATCGAGATCACGCACCTTGTGGAACGGCAACGAAGCATGGTCACGTCGAGGCGCTTCATTCAGTGCCTTCAGAATCCGGTCAACCGAAGATCGGCTGTGGTCGGTGATTCGCCACAGTCTGTCTTTAATGACGTTCGAGTCATCTGCTGTGGCGAGACGACGAAGTACTTTCCCCAACCCAAGTGGCAGAACGTCACCAGTTCGCGGATCAAAACTCGCGAGAGACGTGAACCAGTGACGCTGTTCTAGGATTCGCCGAGCGCGATCCGACTCCTCGCCGTGACCTCTAAAGAGTCGATAAAGATCATGCTGATTCATTTTGTGGATCGATCGGATCAACTCGAGGGGAATCATCAGCCTTCAGATAGTTAGCGGTCTGCCACATGAATTGCCCGTAGCCAAGTTCCATTGCAAGGTCGAAATCCTCCGCGAGATTAAAGCCGTTACCATCGATGCCTGCCACCAATTGGCCCCGGATCTTGTCCAAGCACTCGTCGCGGGACTTACCGCGGGTGTCGATGCCGCGAAGCTTCGGCATAACCTTTTGAACAAGTTGGTCTTCAAAAGCGACATGCATTGCCTGTTTTCGCTTCGAGGTATCGCTTTCGGCGCCCCGTACATCGGGGTAGTTGGCCATGTAGTACTCAATCGATTGCCAGATACGATGCCCGATTGCTCTCCCGGCAACCGCGAGTGATGCGTTCATTTCTTCAATGAACTCCTTGTAGGGCTTCACATCTTCATCATTGAAAGGGCTTTGCTGAACAAGCCAACTATTCCAAGTTCTGCGAGGCAGTGAATCAGCGCGATTCGAATCGTCGAGAGGTTGCAATTGTTCTCGACGCTTCAAAGATGTCGGGCGAGGGAAGTAAATAATGATTGAGCGGTCAAGAACCTTGTCAGACAGAGATTTGGTTGTCTCGTCTTGGTTCATCGTTCCGACCCACAAAACATTCCGCCCAAGTGTGAGTTGGTAGGGCTCCATGCCGGCCCCAATCTTGACTGGCAACGAGGGAACCTCACCTCTCTTCATTCCACGGCGTAACTCCAATTTGCTCAGAAACTCTGCAAAATATTGTTCGGGGTGGGCCAGATTCATCTCGTCCAAGAGCACCAAGCAGACTGAATCTTCCAATCCGGGGTACTCGTTCCCATCCTGGTCTTTGCCACGAGACTTCTGGCTCTGGGCTAGAAACCGAAGCACCGGCTGGGCATCGAAGCGATTGTCGATCGAGTTGAAGAAGCCGAGCATCGATTCTTGGCTATCCCAGTTTGGTTGCACAGAAAGGGGTTCGAAGTAAAGACCGCCAAAGTGAGAGTAGAGACGGGGCAACTCAGATTTTCCGGTGCCTGACACACCGGCAAGCACAGTGATGGGCGACCACTCAAATGTCTTCAAAGCGGTATGGAACGACTTGAGAATTCTTGGCTCGAAATGGAGACCGTAGTAGTCGCAACTAAGAGCAATCATGTCGAGCCACTCCGATTCGCTTGGAGTATCGGTAGCGACCGGGATGATCTTATTGAGTGGAACTTTCGGAAGTTCAATCTCGCGGTGCCGTTCTTCGGCTGCCGCACGAGTGGCATATGCGCCACGTAGGCGAGTCAACTCGGCGACGGCTTCATTTGCCGCTGACTCAAAAATTGTCGCACGTTGATCGAGCGACTTATTTTCGGCCTCAAGATTGCTGTTCTTGAGTTTGAGTTCGCTCGACTGTGCTGCCAAGAGTTCGTTTTGTTGTAGACGAACCGTTAACTCATCAACTCGATTCTGGAGCGATTGTCTGTCGCGCTCAAGTAACTTCATTTGCTCGCGAATCTCTTCCGAAGGTCGCGAGGCGAGTTCTTCGCGCTGTCGACTAATTTGGTCGTTCAGAGTCTTCAACTCAGAGATAACCGCGGCGGGCTCACGGCCACCTAACTGCTGTTGTAGATGCTTGAAACCCGCAACGAGATCGTCTTGCGAGCGAATTCCATCTCGTAGGCGATCACATTCGTCGACCGCATTTTGAAGTCGAACCTTAAAGGACTCACGCTCTTCGGCGATAAGTGTCGAGACCTCAGCATCGAGGTTGTCACGACGGTGTTGTAATTGTTGGTGCACTCTCTCCGAACGAACCTCAAGATCACGTTCGTTCTCCTCAAGTTCTAGACGACGACCTTCTAGTTCGCTTTGTATCGCTGCTAAGGCGCCCTTTTGACGCTCTAATTCATCAGCTTGTTGCCGCAGTGCGTCAGCCTGATGCGTTCGCTGGCTTTCCCATTCAGTGCGATCACTTTCGGCATTCGCGCGGACTCTTTCCCGTTCAGCAGCCTCTTCCCGTGAGAGTTCAGCCAAGCGTGTTGCACGAACTCCAGAGAGGTCCCTCTCAAGATCGGCAAGGGCCTGTGAGCGTCGATCGGCAAGTTCGCGGTCGAGGGCAGCGCGCTCATCGGCATAGCCACCATCACGTGCTTGTTCTGCGCGGAGAAGATTGGCCTCGCGCACGACAAAAGCAGCCTTTTCGATTTCAACATGGCGACGGTCTTCGACAATTGCGGCAGCTATAACTTTGAATTCGCTAAGCAAGTCAACCGAACCGGTCGCGACGGAGTTGACAGACTGCAAGTTCTGTCGAAGCGAATCGAGACCTTCTTTCAATCTCGTTTGATCTTGTTTGATTTTTTCTGAAATATCCCGGAGAACTTCGTCGGTGGGTTGCCCTGCACGAGACTTATTGCCTTTACCTTTATTGGACATCAGATAGTTCCTGTTTGTCGATTTGCGCCAACGTTACAACAGTATCGGTGACCTTCTTCCCGAGACTCAGAGCCTCTGCTCGCGTCATTGGTCTCGGTACGTTCGCGTGACCTCGCAGTTCGAGCAAGTCCGCGATGAACGGAAGGAGCCTATGTAGCGAGTTCGCAATGTTCTCGAGGAGCACCTCGTCGGAAACGATCAATAGGGCAATCACCAGTGAGCCCAATGTCGGATCGTTTCCAGATAATGCGTTGCGAACCCTTTTGATCTTGACCGTCTTGAGCGCTGTAGGAAGATTCCCAAGTCCGGCTTTGACGGCTCGTTCCTCAGCGCGGGCACGAAGTTGTGAATCAGTGAGGTCAATGGACCCCCTACCTCCGAACAAATGACGAAGGGTGGCCTGCAACGCCGAACACAAGTCCGTGATGAAGACACATCCATCGTCCCCGTCGGCGCACACACCAAGGAACTGCTCCGCAGAGAGGAGTGCCTGACGTGCTTCCGCGCCAACCCTGTCAAAAACGTCGTATCCCAGATCCTGGATAAGGCGGTTGCGGGCGAGGAGTCGGAGATCGGCGCTGACCTCTGGATCGATATGTTGGCCCGTCTCCTCGAAGCGGATGGCCGGTACGAGGGCAGTCACAACCGTGCGCATCATTGCATCTGACTCAAGTTCAACGTCAGCAACTGGAGCAGCATTCTTGGCGTGAGTTTTACCTACTTTGTCAGCCCCAAGGGCGCGCAATCGTCGAACGAAATCGGGATAAAGCGGGGGAATCGCTCGAAGTGGATGGTTCGGGTCGGCATCTGCTTGGACAAGCGCAATGGCGATGACAGTTTCCATTTCGGGTTTGCGGTTGGCAAAGTCGTGAAACTTTTTGAGATCAACGGGTCGAAATCCAGTCTTGGGCTTAAGGAAGCCTATGTTTCGTGCAGCTGCTGACAGATATTGGGCATAGCCATCACCATCGAAAGTCCTCAGGATCTTGATGGCTGTTTCCGGATCGTGCGCTTCGCAAGCATGAAAGAGTGACCACTCAAGCGCTGCATAGATATCCGCACTTGTACGAAATGACTTGCCCTTTTTGGGGGTCAAGAAATTAACGAGTTCCGAAAAGAGGCGATCGCTTGGTTCTTGAGCAAAGTCTGGCTTGGCTTGTTGTGGCTTTGGAATCTGCGGGAGAAGGTTTGATGTCCACGTCGTCATCCAATCTTGAGTCGATGTGTCGTTGACAAGAGTCTCGTTCAGAACCCGCTCGAGTATGGGGGAGTAACCGAAACCAAATGGGTCTGCGATGCGAAAATCGCCGTCGTATCCGAGTATCACAACCTGGCAATTGAGATGATGTTCCTCAGGATCGTTTCCGACTCGGACCTCTTGGAGTGTGGGGACCTTGATGTTGCGAGCGTGAGTTCTTGCGCGCTTTCGCATGGCTGAGACGGCATCAATTACTTCCTGAGCAGAAGGTGGGCCCATTCGTTGGATTTCGCGATCTGAACGCAGTAGATGGTCATAGCGTTTGTCAGTCGTTCTGAGAACAGACTCATCGTCAAAAACGTAAATGAAAGGGAGCAAGTTGCCCCCAATACGTTCTCGAAAGACAACTGCCGAACCGTAAACCTCCTCGATTGGTGCGACGGATTGGCCGCTCCTATTTCGAAGGACCACGTTGTTTTCGTCGACGAGGGACATCTCTTGCAACTTCAACAGAATGCTCCGAATCAAACCCTCGGGTATGCATGTCTCTGCTGCAATGGTTTTCTCGTTTACGTTGCCGAGGGCATCAAGGATGTCGAGGACCACGCGTTCGAAGGGATTCAGTTTGTGACCGGCACGTTGGCGGCTGCGCGGAAGAGTGATTCGGTAGGCATGCACCGGCCAGAAGAGTTGAGCCGGACGCCCGATTGCCCCACGGACCGCATCGATACGTCCGAAGTCGAGAGGTCTGATTGCCACGGTTTCTCAATCAGTATCTCGAAGTCATTCGATGGAACTCAACGAGTCCGGGAATGAATTCAGTAGCCAGTGGATGTGCAACAAGAGCTGAATCGCCAACTGCGACGAGTAGTCGCTTTTGACGACTCATCGAAACGTTGAGTCTGTTGGAGAGGCAAAGGTGCCCGAAGACAGACATGGCCTCGTCGGCTCGGTTGGTCGAGTTCGATCGATTGCTGGGGCGGGCAGTGCGTACGATCGATAGAAACACGACGTCGAATTCCATGCCTTGAAATCTGTCGACGGTGCCGACTCGAATTCGCCTGTCATCGATCACGCCTTGACCCAGTCTTCTTTCAAGCGTGGCTCGCAATTCATCTTCTTGGGCCTTGTAGAAGGATATAATTCCGTAAGTGAGGTCTTGACCCTCGGGTGACTGTATCCATTGCTCAAGTTGTCGCACGATCACGTCGACTTCCGCCTGGCGACTGTAACTATGACCGTGGTCTGGCCTTTGGGTCGGGCCCGCGTTGGTCGGGACATCGAGCCAGAGTGCGGGCTGATTTCTTGTCCCTGGCAAGTTATGCGCGAAAGCCTCGGCAGGGAGAGCCGATCCGAACCGCTCGACGATGTCGTTTCGCTCGTAAAAGACTCGACTGATGAAGTCGCCCAACACGGGGTGCATGCGAAATTGTTTGTCGAGAGTTACTCGTCGTTGGATGCCGTCACGTTCCTCGAGGGTCTTCAAGCGATCTGAAAAAAGATGTTCAAACATCGACTTTTGTAGCCACCCATGTTCGCCTAGCCCGAGATTGCCAGCCTCCATTTCGTCCTCGATTTTCTTCTCAATCATGTGTGGGAGTTGGCGATGATCCCCGACGAGGATGATCTTCTTGCCCTGGGCCAGCGCAATCATCAGGTCGGGAGGGGCAACGCGGGCCGCCTCGTCAACGATGACGTACTCGTACTGGAGCAGGGTGTCTTCTTGGCCAGATTGCGAACCGTCGAGTTTCTTGCGATTCCGCAGTTCACCACTGACACTCTGTTGAACTGTCGCCGAAAACGCAAAACTGTAGGTCGATACAGCGTCGACCATTCCTTTTGGATCGTTCTCAAGCTCCGACAAAAACCCGGCAAGAGCGGCAATCTTGCGGTCGATCGCCGAAAGCCCCTTTTCGTGCAGACTTTGGATCGCCGCGGTGGCGATCTCGATCACCTCGTCGTTGTGTTTTTCTACGCGAAAAACTGGCGGGGCGGCGAGTTGACGAAGAAGCGATCTTTTGAGGTCAGCGAGTTCCTGAAGAAATGGCGGGATACCGCGATCGATCGACCAAGACGAGGCACGACGCAGTAACTGAGTCTGAGAATCACTCAGAATTTCGATGAGGTCGACCAAGGCCGCTGCAGATCGTTCCGGTCCATCGTCGGCAAAACTCTCACTTCGTGTGCGTAGTTGACGGACGGCTGGGAGAAAGTGATCCTGCTCGGAGTCGAGAAGTGCTCGTGTCGAGAGTTGCTGTAAGAGAGCCAGGATCCTTGAGGCAAGATCAACGTCAATGGCGTCGGAGCCAAGAGTTGACAGGCGACGCATGAGTGTCATGCCAAGTCTTTGGGATGGCATGCGCAGATACTGAGCGTACAAATCTTGGACTTCACGCTCTTCTTCATGTCGCGCAATTTGAGGGTTTTGTTCGCGAAGTCGAACAGCGATGTCGTGGCACCATTCGGAGAGATTTGATTCGAAGGCTCTCTTATCAGCGTCATTCGAACCGGAGCGTTCACCAAACTTGGGTACGGGTAGGCCGTTGAGAGAGATTCTGTCGATCAGGTTCTCTACTGCGTCGTGCTGAAAACCCGTGAGGAGAATCTCGCCGGCCCGAATGACACCATCGTTCGTGGACAGTTCGTTCAGCCGCTCGAGAATCGCGGCGATCACAGTCGTCTTGCCTGTTCCCGGCGGACCTTGAATTAAAGCGATGTCAGGGGTATTCAGTGCGACTTCAATCGCTCTCTCTTGCATCGGTGTCGGAGGATTGCGAAAAACCTTCTCACGAACGAACGCCGAGAGCGGCTTCACTTTCTGTGGCGACCGGAGCGACGTCGGCTGACCTCCGTCTTCGATCAAGAGACCGAGTTCCGGATTGGCAGTCCGTCCCTGAAGGACTGCATCTCTGGCTTCCAGCCGGCGCTTAATCTGAGCGCTCTGGCCCCTCGTTGCGAGCACGAGTCTTCCTTCCGTGGGGAGCATTTCTGCTCGAAGTCGCAACGTCTTTGTCTCTCGGTTCCAGTCGTCAACTGGCAATCGATCGAAACTCGTCTGGCTCTGGATGCCAAGCGCGAGTTTCGCTCTCTCGGTGCGCCGGATTTCGGTACAAAAATCGACAAAGGTCATCTCTGAATCGACCAAATGACTCGGGATTTCGTCGACGCAGGAAAGTTCGTCACCGCGATCCATTTTTCCAAGCCGTTCAAGTGCTACCTCACTTGCATCTTTGACGCGGACGGAGACGGTCTTCTTTTGCTGCGAGTCAGCAACCGAATATGTGATGACGCCAAACGCTCGAACGTCTTTAAGAAAACTCTCGCCTTCGAGATTGAGATACTCATCCCAGCGACGCATGTAACTCGATCGGTCGGTCGCAAGGTGTTCAAGTTGCGCCCGCGCAAGAAGTTTGACTTGCCCGGTTCGTGTCCAGTCGGTGAAGCGGAGTGTTCCGCGTGCGAGGCGCACTGATCCGTCTGTAACACCACGCTTCTTTGTGAGCTTGGAGATAACAAATACCTCCGGACCACCTTCGAGCGACTTCAATGTGGCAATGAATCGAATTGTCCGTCCAACGATGCAAAACGAGTCAGAAACACTCGCTCTTAAGTCTGGTCGATCAATCGACTCGACTTCTTCTTCGATCGCGGGTCCCGCGCTCAACTGAAAGAACGATTCTCCTCCGACGGTGATCATGCACTCGTCTGCAAGCCATTGCTGGATATCGCGGCGTGCAAATTGTCCAAAGTTGTCGGATTGTTGTTCGACATATTCGTCGACGCCGATTTCCAGTTCGTCCCAGTCGAGGATCGCGCCGGGAAAGAATGCGATCTTGAGTTCGGCACTTCCGTCTGCGGCCGGATCAGCTAGTTCGGCAAGTAGCGCGCGGCCCAATCCCAAAAGTTGGTTGAGTTGTCTCACTTTCTTCAGTTCGATGGGAGAGACCGGCACGATGGCTGTCGCGAGCGCAAGGTCGAACACGTTCGGATGGGCACTCGGCACGATTGCGGTGACGCACGGCGACGTCGACCCCTCAAAATGCACGTCTAATTGCGCGCCGTTGGTGGGCTTGATGCGAAGACGAATTGTCTCCGCCGAGAGATTCTCGAATTTCATCGTGACCCCCGTGTGACGCGAACTTCGAGCGAGGATGGGAGCGGGTTGGTACCCCTCACATGCGTAGCCGATGACGAGTCGGCGTCGACTATCGCTTCGAAACGTGTCTCTGTGTTGCGCTCAAGAGAAAAGGAAGTGAATAACCGGTCCGGAAGTTCGATCGGTACCCCAAACTTCTGGACGACGAGATGCCATTCATCGGTGGCAAGAATCGCAAAGTCGGGGTGATCGGTGTCGCAGTATGGACAAGTCGACCTATCTACGAAGTAGCTCATGGAACACGATGGACAGACGATCGATTGGTCGTGCGCTCTTGCGAATTCAAGTGCCCAAAGAGCCATGGCGGGACGCCTCCATGGCTGTAGTCGCCCTGCTACGAACGCCTCACGGAAGAGGTTGTTGATCGGAGACGTGAAAATCAGTGGCCGCGGAAGGCCGCCAACCGCTTGGTTTGAGTCGTCGTTTTCATCGTCAATGAACGACAGGAAGCCGGAAAAGGCCTGTGTGTAAAGGTCTTCGACACCCCCGTTGCTCGGCGAATCCACTTCCCAGTTGCCGTCATCATCGGACGACAGAACCTTCGCGCCGACGAATGGATGCAGTAGCGAGAGGGTTTCGAATGCCATCACTGCAAATGACCACACATCGCTTCGCATTCGGGAACGATCGAGACCTTGCACGACTTCAGGAGCACCGTATTGCGGCGTGTAAACGGATGCGCCCGCTTCAGCCATTTCGAAACGAAGGTTGTCTGCGTCGATGAGCCAGACGTCCCCGGAGTCGTCTTCGCTCATGAAGCAGTTATTGGGCGACACATCGCAATAGACAAGTCCACCTGCGTGAAGCCGAGCGAGAATGGAAGCGAGTTGGGATAGCGCGCCCAGTCGACGCTTCGTCGAACCTGACCTTGAGTAGTGGAACAACGAGAGGGCGGCCCACTGGTCTTCGATGCCGGCCAACCAGTCGGGCCGTCTTTCGCCGCCGAGGCGTTGCCGTTCTGCTCCATTCAAAGCAAACGCGCTAAACGGCACCATTTCGTTCAGCAGTTTCATGACATAGCCCGGTTCGTCTCGAAGTACAGCCACTGGCAGAGAAATTGGAATGCGAGGTGGCAGCGGGAGGTATCGAATGTTGCGATACCGGTCGTCGAGTTGTGATTCCGCATCAACCTCACCCGAGGCGTTCAACGGCTGTTTGATCGCAATGTCGGGGTCAGTCGTTCGATAAACAACGCCTTGTCCACCTCGCGCGACTTCGCCTACGAGTCGGTGTCGGTAGCCGTACTGGTCCGCAATTCCATCAGTTCTCGAAAAGCTGAGTTCAGTCATCGCTGTCCTCGGTGGCATAGAGACAGGCGAGAGTCTTATCGTCGGAGTGCTTTGGGACAGGCCATTCAGTGAGCATCGTGCGAAGTCGGCGAGCTGCAGTCACGCGCGCGAAGTTGTCGTACGCAGCGATGAAATCGGTCATAAAACCTTTGACATCCTCGAGATCGTCAGCGACCCCGTCACTGCAAAGTATGACCGCACGGCATTCGGCCTCGTCGACGTCGACGAGTTTCCACTTGTCCGGCGCCGCTGGCTCGGTCAATGCAGCCGTCATGTTTGAAAAGGATGCACGCTTGTCGTCTTCGAGCAAGACAACAGCACCTGTCTTTTTCACTACCGCGATGCACCCATCACCAAGAATTCCAAGGCGGAGCAGTCCGTCGCCGAGCCGAAAAGCAAACAGGCAGGTCGCAGATGCTTCGTGGTGCGCGAACGGTGCAATTTCGTCAAGCCAGTTCATTGTGATGGCTTCGGGAAGACGGAGCGAGTCACGAGGTTCGCTAGTTTTTGCGAAGAGTCGCACTGACCGTTCGACGGCACGACATGCCGCACTACTCCCAAGATGAGAGAGTGCCTTTGAGCCAAGTCCGTCGGAGACAACAATGCCGTCACCCCACGTCTGATGAAACGCGAGCCACGCATCTTGATTGGGTTTGAACGTCGCGAGATGACCAGGGCCCACAACGCTCGCGCCAAAACTCTTCCAGCATGATGTCGTGGTCGTCATGACGCTGGCCATCCTGAGAGGAGAGAGAGAACTTCCTCAGACGTGAAAACGTCGGCACCTCGCAGGCTCATGTTGGCGTCGAGCCCCGTCTTCAGAATCCGGAGAACCTCGGGACCGACCTTCTCGCGAAGGCTCCGAATAGTGGAGAGGCTGCTCGACGACCAGAAGCCATCAGTAATAAGGACAAATGACTCACCGCTATGGGCGTCAACAAATGCAACAAGGGCGTCACCGCTCGCGGCGCCTCGACATTCCAGAAGCTCTTCCGGAAACTCTTCATCTCGATTCCAAGCGCACGGGCGGATGTCGTCGGACCAGGCGGCTAAACGCAGTTCGACGTCTTCTTCGTATTCAAACCGGAAATACTGCTCGATCTGTCGGACGAGTCCTCGTGTGATAAGACGTTTTCCGCCCTCGACCATGCTTCCCGACGTGTCGCAGGCAAGCCACAGGGAAGCCATCACCAATAGGTGTCTTCCTCTGGCGGCACGGGCTTCGGGTCATTCGACCCAACTTCCGCAGGGGCCGGGTTGGTTCCGTTTCGGACCGGCGGCGTCAAGGTTGCATCTTTCGGGATCATGTCTGGATTCGCCGACAAACTGCGACTCACAACGGACATTGTCACGTACCTAAAGAACTCGGGAATCCGATCTGCCTCGTGCGCTTCGAAGACCTTGTGCTCGGTGTCTTTGACGAACGCATCAAGCGTGGATCGACCCTGTCCACTGATGGCCTCAGGTCCGATTGCAAGTGCCATGCGATCGCACTTCGAAGAACGCCCGGTTGCGACGAAGTCCTTGAGTTTCTTCTGCCATGAATCGGTTGGCATGCCATCGGATGCCAAGACGACGAGTGGACGAAAAGCACGCGAGGGAGTGCGCCCACGGTCCTCGATCAGCGTCTTCGCAAGATCGATGGCTGCGCCGAGAGGTGTCCCACCATTCGCTTGTAAATCGCGATACATAAAGGCAGACGCGCGAACGGGTTGATGATCGAGAGTTGCGGTTTCTCCGAAGGAAATCGTGGACAACAGGAATTCTGTATTCTTCGATTCCTCCTTTACGAGGGTGCCGAGCATGCGTTTGACGGCTTGGTTGAGCGAGTGAATCTTTGCGCCGGTCATTGAGCCTGATCGGTCGAGCATCAAGATGATGGGGAGCGGCTTTGCTTTCTGTGCCGTGAATGTTTTCGGATCAAATTGCGACACGGTCGTACGGCTCCCTCATCGATGTTCAACCGAAAGAACCCTAGTGGTCAGTTATCAAGGGTCCTTTTTGACACAATTTCGCAAAGAGGACCCCGGTGATTGGGGTTGGCACCCTTAGAACCAGCCAATCCGACCGGTTGGCCCCTTGTGACGCTTGCCCTGGGGCACCTGAAATCACACCCAGGTTGTTTCCATCCCCCAAAGCCCCTTTTAGACTTGTCAAGGTTGTTCGAACCCCCGAACGCAACACCCAAGTGACGGGACAGTTACAGACGTGAGCAAAGTCATTCTTCTCCTCGTGGGAGCGATGTGGTGCGC
>Ga0194116_10003130_pt1 | contig 20282 bp, 15 predicted proteins | sample TA2MahsurfametaG_4_FD_148617 | JGI IMG/M metagenome (GOLD analysis project Ga0194116, IMG submission 148617) | Freshwater microbial communities from Lake Tanganyika, Tanzania - TA2015008 Mahale S9 surface | ecosystem: Environmental > Aquatic > Freshwater > Lake | place: Tanzania: Lake...
ATCCCCAAATAAAATGATTATGTTAATTTATTAAAAAAAGAATTATATTAATTATTTTTATTATGAATATTTTTTTAGTAAGCATTTAGATTAATTCTTTATATATTCAAATTTATTTTATTATAAATTAAATTCAAATTATAGTTTTCAAATGAAAATCAACAAACAGGATGAATTTATGGATAATACAAAACAAACAAAGAATACTAAAAATCCTAGAAATAAAAACGAAAAAGTTCTTAAAGAAAAAAATAGTGATATAAACAATGATAAAATCCTAGTTAATAAAGAACTTTCAAAGCATAATAAAACTAAAACTAAAAAAATGCTTGAAGTAGCAGAAACTGAAGATTTAGAAACCTCTACATATGAACTAATTAAAAAAAAAAAAAATATTCCTGATATCAAACTTCACAAAATTGTTCTTGAAAACTTTAAATCTTTTGAAGGCAAGCATGAAATTGGCTATTTTCAAGATTTATCTGTTGTTATGGGCCCAAATGGCAGCGGAAAGTCAAATATCATAGATGCTATATGCTTCGCTCTTGGAATGAAAACTGTTGCATTAAGGACAAAAAATCTTAAAGAATTGATTTCAAAAAAAAATATTGAATTTTCATCAAATTCCAATGAGATGGAATGTGAAAATCCAACTTTAAAAAATAATTTGATTAAAAAAGGCAACTGGACCAAAAGCGAAGAAAGTAACAAAACTTCATATGTGGAGCTCCATTTCCGCTCTTTAAGTTCATTTAATTTAACCCAAAGTTTACAGTCTCAAATTATCACTAATAATTCAAATGTTCCAAAGGACAATAACAAAATCACTTCTAAAAATAAATCACTTTTTGAAGGAGATAATTTTAATTTAATTAAATTCAAACGTACGATAACAAGCAAAGGAATTTCAGAATATTTTATCGATGATAAAAAATTTTCATACGAAGACTATCTAGAAAAACTAGAGAAATTAAACATTCCTTCAAAAGCTAGATATTTTATTTTAGTACAGGGGGCCATTGATACATTACTATCGAAAAAGAATGATTTAACAGAAACAATCGAATTCCTTTCAGGATCATTTGCTTACAAAGAGCAATATGATGAATTAAAAAATCAAATCAATTCTATTAATTTTGAAATAAGTAAGAATTCTTCTGAAATAAACAATATAAAGCTGGATAAAAATAAAATTAGAATGCAAATACAAAATGAAGAAAAATACAATGAGTTAGTTACTAGATTAAATTACCTACTAGAAAAAATATTTTTATTTCGTGTTGTCAAAGAAGAGATGAATATTAATTACAATATAGATTTAATTAAGCAAAATGAATCTTCACTAAAGGCAATACAAGAAGAAAAGAAAATAGCTCTTGATATAATTAAAAAGCAGGATCTTGAAGTAAGAAATTTAGAAAAAAACTTGAAATTTGAAGATAGGGATAGTGAGTTATTAAAAAATAAATTTGAAGAAAGCAATGCAAATCTAATAAATTGTAAAGAAAAATTAAAACTTTATGAGGCACAAATTTTTGGAAAAATTTCTATGATAAATCAAAAGAAGATCGAAACTACTAAAAGCTTGGATAAGCAAAACCAGTTAAAAAAGACATCCGAAAATTTGGAGAAAGAAATTCAAATACTAAAGCAAAGACTTGAATTTGAAGATCCTTCAGTTAATTTTCCAAAGAAACTTCTGGAAGAATTTCATAAAATTTCTAATAATTATGATCTTGAAGCTTTCACATTAAAGAAGCAATTAAATGAAATTAAAAAGGAAATTGCTGAAGCTAAAAATATGCAGAATATTCTAGACAATAAGAAGTATAATTTTGAGACTGAAAAACAAAATTTAGAAAAAGAACTAAAAAATTTTAAAGAAAAAGAAATAAAGGAAATTACTCAGAGAGCAAATCTTGAAGAAAACATCCGCAGTCTAAAAAGCTCTTTAATTGATAAAACCAAAGCTCAAGAAGAAAACCAGGTTTTATATAAAGATTTAGTCGTTAAACAAGAAGAGCTTCAAAAAAAATTGAATGATTATGAATATTTAACCAATGAAAATTTAAAGAGAAAAAAAATACACGAACTAGTAAATAAAAATCCGAAAGTTTATGGATTTCTTTTTGAGTTAATTTCTCCAATAAAAAAGCAGTTAGAGTTACCAGTTAAAGTCTCTCTATTGAAATACTTAGGTTACCTTGTTGTCGAAGACAATTCAACTGCTAAAGAATGTTCAGAGTTTCTTAAAGAAAAGGAAATTTCTGCTGATGTAATTGTACTTGAAAATATTCCTGAAAAATCGTTTGATGAAAATCTACGAAATAAAATAGCAGGTTTAGGTAATTTAATAGTGGATTTAATTGATTGTAAAAGAAAAGGAATTAAAGAAGCTATAAGACACTTGATCAAGGATATTGTTTTGTGTCATGATCCTAATTCGACAAATTTGCATTCTATCAGACAAAAAGGATTTTCAAATATTATTACTATGGATGGAACTTTTTTTAAAAAAGGGACCATTACTTCAGGAACTTATAAAAACTTAGAGCAATATTCTTTCAATTATTCTGTCAATAATATTGAAGAATTCAATAAATTACAAAGAGAATACGAGGATATATCTGATAGAATAAAAACATTAGAAAATAAAATAAATAAAATATCCATAGAGGAATTGAACCAAATCAAATTAAAAATGGGAGAAAATGAAAATCTAAAGGAGGCTTCAGATAAGAATATAAAATTAATAGCAGAAAGCATAACAAAATTAAAAAGCGATATCAAAGAAAAAGAAAATATTATTAACAATGATTTATTGAAGCAAACAGAAAGCATCAAAGAAACCATTTTAAATAAAAAAATAAAGCTTACAGAATTAGAAAATTTAGAGGGAAAAATAAGAGATAAATACTTTGATGAATTTATGCAAAAAAATAATTTAGCTTCTTTAGCAGGATTTGAAAATTATACAATAGAAGAAATAAAAAGGATAAGTGAGGAAGCACAGGTATTAGAAGAAAAAAATATAAAAATTCGGATGCAAATAAAAGCAATGGAATCTCAAGATGATCTTTTAGAAAAGCTAGAAAAATCTCTGCAAGAAGATAAAGAAAAAAAAATAGCATTGGAATCAGATAAAGAAAACATAGAAAAAATATTTAAAGAAACTTCACTTAATTATGAAAGGAATAAAGAAAGTAAGAATTCTGACTATCTAAAAGTGAAGACGTTAAAAGAAGAGATTTCAAAATTGCAAAGCGAAATGGATAGAGTTGACAAAAGAATTAGAGCTTTGCTTAAAAATAAAGTGGAATTTGAGCACAAAATTATTACAAGCTTAGATAATAAAAAAAGTATTTTACAAGAATCTAATATGAATTTGGAAAATTTCATTTCGGAGATAGGTGTTAATTTAAATTCTATTTTTATTTCTTTCAATGCGAATTTGGAAAATCACTTTTTAGGTCAAAGTGAAATTTTGGAAAAACCAAACTTTTTGTTTGATTTTTCTTTAATTGAAAATAAAATTAAATTTTCCGCAGATGATTACATTGACTTTGAATTTGTAAATGAGAAGATTTCAAATTTAAAAAACAAATTTTGCGAGAAAATTAAGGAGTTAGATAAATATGTAAAAATTATAAATTTATTGGATAATGAGTACGACAAACTTAAAGAAAAAGAAGATGAACTTGCAAATAAAAAAAAAGATGTTAACTTATCCATTCAAACTTTAATTTCAGAATGTGATTGTAAGAAAAAAGAATTTGAAAAAGTTAAAGAAAATAGAAAAAATTTATTCGAGGAATTTTTTGAACAACTCTCAGATAAACTTTCAGAAGTATATAAAGAACTTACAAAACCGTTAGATTCTTCTATGCCTGGAGGAAGTGTTTATATTTATAAAACTAATAATGAAGAACCTTATTTAGGGAACGTATTGTATTTACCGACCCCCCCTGGTAAAAGATCAATTTACGATATTGATTTATTATCAGGAGGAGAAAAAACAATGGCAATTTTATGTTTATTGATTTCTATACAGAGTATATGCCGAACACCTCTGCTTGTTTTGGATGAAATCGATGCTTATTTAGATCCTCATCATGAGCTTTTGCTTGAGAAGCTTTTTAAAAAGAAATGCAATGATTTTCAAATTATTATTGTAACACATAAATCAAACATTTTTCGTTCTGCTCATTCACTTTTAGGAACTTATTTTAATAAGAAGAAAAATTCTTCGGTTCCTATTTCATTGGATTTGAAAAAGCTCAAAAATTCGGTTTAATTTGAATTAAATATTTCAAAAATAATTTTTTGTGTTTATCAGAATTTTTCTTCTTTTTTATATAATATTTATATTTTTTTATTTGTTAAATTAACATAATTTGAATTTTGAATCTTATTCTATTATAATATTTGATATTAAAATTAATAATTAAATTGTTTTTATTGAACAGCTGAAATTATTAATATACAATTTGTATAAAATATTTAAATGTTTTTTTATAAACAAAATAATTCATTTAAACATTTCAAATATTGTTTTTATTTAATAAATGTATAATTTTTTATTAATATTTTATATAGTTTTAAGAAATTTAAATATAAAAATCATAATCCTAAATAAAAAAAAATAAATTCAAGCGTTTGCTAATAGAAATAAAATCTAAAAGCTCATAAATCAATTTTAAATTTTTATTTAAATATAATCAAAAATCAGAAATTGTTTAGCTGAAAATTCTTGATTTCAAGAATTTTAGGACTCTCAAAGCTTAATAGAAATAATTCAAATTATCAAATGGTCGATATTCGAAAGCCCCTAAAATATTTTTTTCTTGTGAAAGATAGCGTTCAGGTAGCTTTTTAAAACTTTGCTCATATTTTATTTCATTCATTTCTAAGGTTTTTGGGAAATTTTTTTTTAATAAATTTCGACAGTCTCTCTCACATGAAAAAAAGTCTAAAGTCATTGCAGAGTTTTTATTTTCAAAATCATCTATGCATTTGTCAAATAAAAATTCAGAACTATAAACATCTTTAATTTCTTTTATTTCATTATTTATAATTTTATTATCCATTAAAAAATATTCATTATTTTTTTCTTCATTTGTGATATCTAATGTTTTATTTGCAATTTTATTCATATTATGTTTATCTTTTTTAATTGTTAATTTGGAATTTTCATAAAATTTTATTTGGTTTGATAAATGTTTTTTCGAATAGTAAGTTTTCTTCGCTGACCTATTATATATTTTATTAATAGAAAAGATATAATTTTTTAATGCTTGTATTATCCCAATTTCCTCTTTTTTATTTAACTCTTCCAACTCATAATATTCAATAAAATCATTATGTATTTCATTTCCTAAATTTTCTGTGAATATTTCATAAATTTCGCCAATTCCTTCCTGAGCAAATAACCACAACATATAATCAGTATTAAATGATTTGAACTCAATTACTATTTGATTTAATTCATCAAAGTATTTCATCGGAGGAAGTAAGTACTTTTTATAGAATTTTTCTAAAAATTCTATCTCCTTAAATTTCTCGAGCTGCAAATATATTGAAACTTGATCATCTTTATCTAAGAAGTTTTTCAAACTTTTCTTTTTATTACACAGTTGATTAACAAAATTATTTTCCATAAAGTTCTTTATGAAATTCCTGAATTGCCTAATTATCTTTTTGTCAATATTTTCTTTCTTTAAAAACTTTGGATTAAAATTACGAAGAAAAGGTATTGTGTTTTTGAATTTTTCTGATTTTGGTTTTAGCTTGGGTATTAATTGTCTGCTGTAATAATTAATGTTTGAATTTGGATCTCTTAGAATTTCATCCTTTAAGGGTTTTTCATTTAAAGTTCTTTTAAAATTATAAGATTTCTCTTTTTTAAATTCATCAAATTCATTAGTGATATGAGAAAAATCATCAATAATGTATTTGTCCATGTTTCCATTTGTTGATTCGATATTTTCCTCATTGTTTTCAATAAGTCCCTCAAATACTAATTCTTTATCACATACTTTAATTTTCATGCTATTATAATTTTCGAATTTTTTAGGAGTTATCTCAGTATTAAAATTATTTATACCAATAGTTTTGGTTTCAATTAATTTGGGAAAATGTTTTAAATTGTTCTCATTGTTGCATTTCAAAAGCCGCTGATTATTATCATTTATGGATAATTCGTAATTTTTATTGAAATTTTGTTTGTTGGTTTGTACAATATCGACTAAAGGATTGAAGAATATTAAATCTTTAGTGTCTTCTATTTTAAAAACAAAATCTATTATCTCAGAAATAGAATTTTTATTTGTATTTGTAGAGTTATCGATTTTGCTTTCTAATGTAAGTTTATTAATTTCTTTAGATTTTTCTATTTTTGTGCCATTTAAATCAGAAGCTTTAATATTTTTATTTTCACGAAAATTTACTGAATCCAGTAAAAAATAGTTTTCAACTTCTGCAGTTTCATAATAATCAACTTTATTATGAAAATCTATGTAAGATTTTTGGAAAGTTAGTTGTTTAATGTCTCCTTTTGGAATAATTAATTGTTTATAATTATTAATTAGATAAGGGCTTATATCATCTTTTTCTTCAAATTTTAAATTTTTAAGCAAATTCGAGTGTTTGTTACTATTTAAAAAATCCTTCTCTGAATTTTCTAGGAAAATATTATCATTATATCTTGGGCTAATATAGTCTTTTGAATTTTGCTGATTTCTTGTAAAATTATTATGTTTGTTTATTTGGAAGATTTTGCTATTTTCTCTGGTTTCAAACCTTGAAGCATAATCTTTTTTTTCAGTATTTGAAAAATTATTATTTATATATGTTCTATCATTATGATGATATTTTAATTTTTTATTATAATCATTATCACAATCGTATAAAATATTGTCATTAAAATGCTTATTTGAATAAGTTTTTTCTTTTTGATTTATGTTGAAATTTTTGATTGAATTTTTAACATTATGTTTAGAATTCATAATGTTATCTCCTAATCTTATAAAATCAAATAATTCTTTTTCTAATTTAATGATTTGAATTAATTCATCCATTTTAGAATCTGTGTATTTATTTGTTTTTAATAAAGTTTCGAAAAGATTTGGAAAAAGAATTTCCATTTTATTTTTATCAAAACCCCTATATACTACTTTCCTATTGATAAAATTAATTATGCTTTCTTGATATTCTTCATTTTTCAGCAAATTGAAGCAAATTACTTCAAGTAACGCTTCTGAATAATTATTTATTCTTGCAGAGATTTCATCGATATTATCTTGGGTGATTTTTTTATTAAGAAAAAGTCTGTAATTAGAAATGATTCTGTGATTTAATTGAAATTTCATAAAAAGAGGTAGTAAATATTTTTCGAAAATATTATTTGCTTCTTCAAAGTTTTGAAGTTTTGTGTTAAAAATCAAAAATTTGTAACAATAAAGAATTAGGCTTGGATTTCTTACAAAAAACTAATATTTTTAAATGGATAAAAACCTAAAAAAAATTGTTTCCTGAAATATATTATTTTTAGATGAATATTTAAGTAAAATAATCTTTCAATTTACTAAACTAAAATGAAATTTGGCTTAATGAATAAACATATTTTTTTTAAATTTCTCTTTTTAATAAGTTTAGAAGTTAATTAACAAATAAAATTTATTTAAAAAATTTCAAAAAACAAAAATATTATTAAAAGCTTTTTTTCTATTAAATAAAACAAAAATTTCTTTCCTAAATTCAATCTTTATTGAAATAATTTATACAAATTTATTCATTTTACAAATGAATAAATAAAATTAATTAGTATAAAGATCTATATGTTTAATGAATCATATAGACAAAATTTATCGGGAAAAAATTAATCTAAATAATTAAATATGGGTGATAGAAAATTGAACATCAAACATAAATTGAAATAAAAAAGAAAATATTTAATATACTTTATTAAAATTTTCATTCAAAGTAAACAACAAATTGTTTGTTTTTGTGTTTTCTCTAAAAACAAAGATTAATTTTTTTTTATCAAGAAGGCTGATATCTATTATTAATAAATAAAGAAAATTAAAAATTAAATGCTAATACTATTCTGATAGCCCAGTTTAATTGAATCTTTATTAATTTTTATAGGATAATCTGTTTCATCTTGATTTTTATGAAAATGATTGAAGTTTACTATTTTAAAAATAAAAATTTACATTGGGAGTGATTTAGGCAAACATTCATATTTTTTATTATATTATTAAATTCTTATTTTTTATTATCTTATAATAAGCATGGATCAATTTACAGATAAAGATCAAATAAATAATTATGACTTAGCAAGGCCAAAATATACAAATGATATTTTTTCAGAAATAATAAAAAATACTTGCAATTTCAATGATTATTTAGATGTTGCTTGCGGTACAGGGCAAGTAAACAATTTATCCTAATATTAGCTTTTACTACCTTTATCGAAACAATTCAAATCTAACTTCGGTTTAGATGTCTCAGAACAACAGATAAAAAAATGTGAAGAAAATTATAAAAAATTAGGACAGGATAATTTAAATTTTAAATTTATAAGCGATGACTTTTATAATTTATTTGAGCATTTAGATAAAAATATGAAATTTGATTTAATTACAGTTGGACAAGCATTTCATTGGTTTGAAAATGAAAAATTCATATGTTTTGCCAAAAGCATTTTAAAAGAAAATGGTGTTTTGTGTATTTTAGGATACCAAAAGCAGCATTTTAAACCAGAAGATTCTTTTTATAATATTTTTCAAAATTTCTTTGAATATATAAAGCCTTATTTCGATTGCAATGCGGATGAAAATGATAATTTTTATTTAAATTCGCATAATTTATTTAAAAACAATTTTGAGTTTTTTGATTTGAAATTTTTTGAAGAAAAAATCGAGATAAATCTTGACTTTTTGATTACATTATTAAAATCTTGGAGCGCTTATAATAATTTCATTAAGAAGAAGAGCGAAAAAGAGGACGATCCTTTGAACAATCTAATAACAGACTTTGAAAAAGAGCTTCGAAAAAAACATGTAGGTAAAGATAATTTGCTGAAAGAAGACATTATGAAAATAAAATTTGATTATTATAATTTTTATTTCATGATAACTCTCAAAAATTGAAATTTTTTTAAACTTTTATCTAATTTACGAGCTGTTAGAAAAGCTGTTTAAAATTAGATTTTACAAATTATAAATTTTATTTTGTTTTTACACCTTAATTATTATTTGGAAATTTGAAATAACCTAAAAGCCTATCTTAAAATTTTATTTAAAAACCTCAGGGTCAGAAGAGTTTTATTTTGTTAAACAATAAAAGTGCTTCTATGACCCAATTGTGGTCAATATTTTAAAATTAAATAATTTTTTTGTTTTTATTCGTTTTTATATTAAATTTTTAGTTAAAATTAATTTTAAATTTCGAAAGCGAAATTTTTTTTTCAGTATTTATTCTCTTTCATGGTTTTTTTCATAGTTTTAATTCAATAAACACCTAGTAATATCAATCTATTTAAATTGAAAAAAATATAAAAAAAACCGAGTTGAATGTAGGTTATCCATGGACTACACTAAAGCCATAAATGAAAAAAAATTTTATATTTATCGATGAAAAACAACGATAAGAGTTGGAAAAGAATAAAAATTTTATTGAAATTTAATTAAAATTATTTCGTTGTTTCTGAGTTACATTTATCATTACAAAATAAAAATAATTTGCTTTTTTTCTATTTTAGACACTAAACGTGTTAATTAAATCTTATTAATTACAACTTTGCCATTTGATTTATTATCATTTTAAAATATAAAAGAACTATCAAAATTATTTAGATCAGATAAATAAATATTTAGTTTTGTAAGAAAATTTCATTGGTCAGAAAGAAAATTTAGATTCACTTACTAATTTGAGATATTAATAATTTTTAAATGTCAATCGAAAACATTGAAAAAAATGATGATAATAATAATATTAACAACAATATGATATTAAATACTGATTTAAATCATGAATTAAAAGAATCTGAAACTAGTTTTCTTAATTTAAAAGCAAATTTAAAAGCTGATGAAACTATTTATGAAACTAATAAAAATTTCTTATATAAGCATCTAATCAAAGACAAAGAAGAATATGGTGAGTTAGCATATGATTCATCTAATGAAAACGAATACAAAGATTTCACCAATAATAATCTTGATAATAAAACTTTTTTGAATTCTAATCATAACCTCAATTCTAAATGGTGTTTTTGGTATATCTCAAGAAAAGAAAAAGATCATAAAATTCCTTATTCCGAAAGATTAAAAAAAATTGCAGAATTTGCTTCTTTAGAAGAATTTTTCAAATATTATATGTTCATAAAATCCCCTTCTGATATGGAGAGGAATACAGACGTTTCATTATTCAAAGAAAGTTTTAAACCACTTTGGGAAAGTTGCCCTGAAAGTGGAATTTGGTTCATCAGATTTAAGAAAAATGACGACCCCATAGAAATAGATTTAAGGTGGGAAAAGATAATCTTTGCTCTTATAGGTACTATTTATTTGTTGATAATTGAATCTCTCAATAAATAAATTGGAAATTAATTAAATTATGTTATTTAATAATAAGTGAAAATGTTAACTTTAATCAATTTTTTTTTTTTAATTAATATTCACTTTAAAATAAAGGAGAACATTTCCTTGATACAAGTATAATAGGAGCAGTTTTATCAATTAGAGGTAGGGAAACTATAATTGAATTATGGTTTAATTATCAAAGCAATGAAATACGAAAAAATTATATAGGTCAAAAAATGAAGGAAATTATTGGATTGGAAAATTCAGTAATTTTGTATTTTAAAGACAATTTAAAAGCAATTAAAGATAAATCTACAATAAAAAACGCAGAAACCTATAATCTAAAATTTGATAATCGAAAAAATACTTATTATTAAATATTTTAAAATCTATGTATTTAGAAACATTTAAATTCTTTGAATAAACTATTAAAATGAGTGGAGGTTTGTTATTTTCGATTTTAGATATTTTAATATATTTAATTATGATTTTACATAAATTTTATTTAAAATACTAAATTTATCTGAAATAAATATAATCAAATACAATTTTTTTTATATCCACATAATTAATCTTTGAAATTATTATAATTTAATGTTTATAAGTAATTCGAATTTTAAATAAAATTAGTAATTTATTTAGTTATATACAACAATTAAAAAAATTTCTTCTACAACAAATATTTTTGATTTTTTAATATGAATTTTCAATCGAATTAAGTATGGAATAAAAAAATTTTTGCCATTTTTTCCAAAATTCAATATTAAAACACGGAAAAAAGAAAAATTTAATGCACGAAAAATTCAAAAAATTTCACATCGACAATTAACTTTCTTGTCTTTCTTATTATTGCTAATATTAGAATTTACTTTTGTTACTTCTATGAGATTATTATTCGAGCTCTTGCTCGGGCATTTGTAATCTTTACCTGTATTGCAAATGCTTAATTTTTTTTTACGAAATTTTGTCAAAGAATCATTTAATTTAATAGATTTGAAGCTATGATTTGTAGATCTTTTTGTAATGTTAAGAGTAGAATAATAAGAATTTAAATTTGCTTCTGGCTTCTTTCCTGATTTATCTTTATTAATATTATAATTATTAAGAGTATTTAGATGAATTTGTTTATTGTATGTATTATTTTTCCTGCATTTAAAAAATCCGCATTTATTCGTTTCTTTTTGATTTTCATTTTTCAGGCTATCTAGATTTTCCACTTTTTTATTTTGTTGATTGTCTAAAATTTTACTCAAATTTACTAATTTATTGTTGCTTTCAAAATGATTTTTATTAGAGTTAGTTTTTTTGCAATATTTTTTGTTAAGATTCAAATAAACTTTTTCTTGGAACGTATTTTTATTGAATAAGTTATTTCCAACCTTTTTATCATTTTGGAAAATATCAAATTTTTTATTATTTTCTTCTGTTTCTTTAAATTTTACATTATTTTCGCTGATTTTAAAACTTTCGCTTATTGCTGAACCTAAGTCATCTTCTCGAAGATATGAAATAAAAAATTCCGATTGCACGTCTAATGAGTCATAACTTTTGTTGAATGCAAATTTCTTTTTGATATTTCTTAAAATAGGATTAGGTCCAATAAAGTTATCATTGTCTTTTGTGTCTGGAAATTTAGAATTTACAATTTTTTCATGTTGATTGATTTCTTTATCCTTTTCTAGAGATCTTCTGTTGGAGATCAAATTTTTACATTCCAATTTTAATATATAATTGTATAGTATATCGCTAATTTTTCTCGTAACTTCATTTTCAAAATTACTTTCACAAACAACTAATTTATTACCAAAATTTAAACTTTTGCTTTTTAGTCTTTTATTTTGGCATTTATTAAATGTTGAGCTATTTTCTTCTTTGATATTATCATAAAAATTGAAAGCAATATAGTTAAACTTTTTACAGTCGTTTTTACACAATTGATCTTTATTGTCTAAATTAAACTCATGATGATTATTGTTTTTATTCTTTAAAATTTTACAAAATTTATTTTCATGAGAAGAATTATATGAGTAATTACGACATTTAGAGAGATTCAAATCAGGATTTATATGTAATTTATATCCACAACAAATATTTTGTATATTTTCATTTCTTTTGTTTATATATATTTCATTTGAATCTTCTCTATTAGCATGCACTTGAAGGTTTAAATTTTTATCATCTAATATTTCATTATTAAAGTGATTATTAATATTTGGAATTTGTTGCTTATAATTTTTAATTTTCCCTTCATTTTTAAGATATCTTTTTTCCTTTGTTTCGAAAATATTGTTGAGAATTTCGTTTTCTTTCAAGCTATAATCTAATGAATCAAACTCACTTGAATTTGAATCATCTTTTTATTTTAATAAATAATTATAATAATAAATTATAATATACCCCAATAATAATTATAATTTTCCTCAATATCTTCGATACTTGCATAAGATTTGCTCAAACTATTGAATATATCAATCGATGAGTTATTGATATCTAAAACCTTTTCCATTAATAAAAATTATAAAAAATTTTATTTATAGTTTCCAAATTAACATAAAACTTAATTAGAAAAAGAAAATTCAATTCCATTTTAAAGATAATTTTATTATTTTTTATTTAGCTATAATTGGCTTTATATATTTTAATAATATAAATTATTTTTCTTTTTTCCTTGAGTTTATTAATCAACATAGAAAGTACGAATTTTAATTTAATTTCAATTAAAAATCAAACTCAGTAAAAAGCATATGAAATTTAATAAAAATCATCGGATGAGATTTTAATAATTGCAATAGAATTCCTTATTTATATAATTTTGTTTAAATTTCAAAAATTAAATTGCTGAAATTAACAAATAAAATTTAACACTCAAGTTTCAATAAAAAATGGGTTGTGGGGCAAGTAATTTTCGTAACCCAATTTTACTTAAATATCATCAACAAAATAAAATTAAAGATCATATGCTCTTTCTTGAAGCATTCTCTGCAGATTTTAAGGAAGTAAAAGGATTAGTAATAAATACAGAAAAAACTGACTCTCAGCAAATTCAACCAATAAGTGATGATAATATGATTTTTCAAGAAGAGGTTTTGGTTTATGGAGATGAAACAAATAGATTGAGGCCTTGGGAGGTTAATATTGTTCAGCCTAATACAAAATTAGAAGAAGACAAAACACCTCCAGAAATTGAATTGAAACCTTCGCATATTTTCGGATATAGATGCACAGATTCCAGAGATAATTTGTTCTTTTTGAATGAAGATAATATAATTTACTATACGGGAGCATTTGCAATAATTCAGAATATTAAGACAAAAACTCAAAAAATTTTTGGAGGAAATATAAAGAGCGGTTCAGACAGCAATTATGCTATAAATAATTATGAAAATCAAAAAGTTAGCAATAAAAAGATGAATAATTTGCATTTAAATAGTGATTTAAAGAATAAAGATTGCTTAATAACAGGAGACCAATGCCATACAAATGATATTTGTACAATGACAATTTTCATAGGAGATGTGAATTTGGTCGCTACAGCTCAAATAGATCCAAGGCCTTATATTTTAATCTGGTCTCCCGAAGATACCAATTTTGTATATGCAAAGCTTTATTTAGACTATGGATCAAAATCTGTAAGAAACTTAAATTTTGATTCCGAAGCCAAACACATCCTCTGCCTGAGTCATGATGAATTGAACTCATTTTACGTTTTCAATATTCAATCTAAAGAGTTAGTATGGAAAGAAATTACAGGAAACGAAATTATTTTTGATGGGCAATTTTCTCCAGTAGATAATAATGAATTTTGTATGATAGGAGTTAATTCTGTATATTTTTGCAATTTATTATCTAAAGAGAAAATTAATGTTGCAAAAACAGTTAAAAAATATAAAAACTATATTTTTACTTGTCTTGAATATAGCAAAGATGGTCAGAAAGTTATAACTTCTACAGCTAATGGTCTTATAATTATTTGGACTACAAATAAAGAAAATTCACTTGTGATAGATTTAATTGAGATTAAAATATCTAGCTTTCCTTTTCTCAATTTAAAAATAAGCAAAACTGGTAATATGGTATATTGTACAAATTCAGATAAAAAGATTTTTCTTATCAATACGGAAACGAATTCTCTTGAGGATGATTTGGAAATGGATTCAATAGTTAAAGGGATTGATGTTAATTCAAAAAACAAGTTATTGTTGGGATTAGCAGATGGTAGAATAATTATTAAAAATTTGAAGTCTGAGAGAATAAGGGAAATAACTTATAGTCATTTTTTCGGAAAATTGAGGGGATTGGAATTTGTGCCGCCTAATTATGTAAAAATACTTTTATTTAATTAAGAGTATTTTTGAAAATAAAATAAATGCTTGAAAATTAAGAAAATATATTAACAAATAAATTTTTATATATACCACAAAATATATTATTTTTAAATGACATAGAGTTAAATTATTTATTAAAAATTTACAATAAAGTTTTTTAATTTAATTTTTAAAAAATACTATTCCTATTACGTATTAATTCTAGGTTCTGACAAGCGGACAAGATAATAGAATCATGCTATTTAACATGAATAATTATAAATTAGAAGCTTTTTCATCAATAAATGACAAAGGAATCAAAGATAAATCAAAATCTAATTATATAAACTTCGCTTTAAATTGTGAATTCGCTCCTAATCAAAGCTCTCAATGTATCACATTTAATAAAAAATATGAACATGTTGCATTAGGAATTGACAACGGTTCAATATCAATAAGGAAGTCTTTAAAAAATATAAAGTTGAAATTTATGGAAGATTTAAAGATAGCAGATCAAAGCATTTGTTCGCTGAAATTTTCTCCAAATGATGATCTCCTTGCAGTAATTTCGGAAGATGAGAAATTATTTTTTTTAAAAGTTGAGGATAATTATACGGTAGTCCAATGCTATAATGACATTTGTGGAATTCCAATTGAACTCGATTGGGATACAACTTCAAATTATGTTCAACTTATTAACTCACATGGAGAATATTTAATTTATAACATTTACAAAGGGAAAATATTAGGTACATAACATTAAAAAATATGAAAGATCCTTTGAATTTTTAAAATAAAGAATATTTAATAAAAAAATGTTGATAATTAAATTTAAAATTTTTAGTCTTAAACACTATAATTTTTAGATTATGGAAGTCCCATATTGAATAATTTAAATTGGATTACTCAAAGTTGCAAATATGGCTATTCAATTCAAGGTATATATAGAGGAATTACAAATGATAGTTTTATAAGATGTGTTGAAAGATCAAATAATTTGAATTTTCTCGCTGTCGGGAATGATGAAAATATGTTAGAAATATTTAATTATCCTTGTATTTCAGATAATTGTAAAGGAAAATCTTATTAGTAATATTTTGATATTAGTTGTTCTTTCAGATTACAATTCATATTTTAATTTAAACAATTTAATTAAAATTAAATTAGCGGTCATTGTGATCCTATAGAAAAAATAAAATTTAACTTAGACGATACAAAAATCATCACAGTTGGAGGTCCTGATAAAAGCATTGTAATTTGGGATGTTATCCATACAGCCTACAAAAATTGATTAAACATAGGTTAAATGACTCTCTTTTGAAATATTTTTTATTAATTCTTATTAAAATTAAACAAGTTTTTATTTTAATTCATATTTTCAATTCCTTATCAATAATTTAACAAATTCATTGTTTTTCATTTGAAATAAACATTTACATTTATAAATAAACTAATCACCATTTTTTAAAAAATTAAAAGATATTTCTTTTATTTATTCAATATATCTTTATCATTGAGTTGATTTTTATATCTTTCAAGCAATCTTATTAACAAATAAGATTTTGATTCTTGCACTCTAAGAGAATCAGTTAATGATTGAATTGATTCTTGTTTAGCTGTTCTAATTATATCTAGTATAAATTGCTCATCTTGATCTAAAGAATTTATGTTATTAAGAGTATTTAATCGTGTGTTGGGTGAACTCATATCAACATTGCTTATATTTGTTAACTTTTGAGGACTTGTCATTTTATTTTATTATTCACATATTTTAATAAATTAATTTATCAAATTTTGTAAATTTTTAAATTTTGAGGAAAAAAATATAATTTAAAAAACTATTTAAAATAATTTAATTATAGAAAATTCAAATTATGACTTGTCCAAGTTCATTTTAAATATTAATTTTATTTAATCTTAAAACAGATAAATTCACATTTATAAAGATTAAAAAAATAATATATTTTATTTTTATTAATATTAAGGAAGTAAGTGATATTATTGATCAAAAGAATTTAAAATAAAATTTTTATTTATTCCATATTCAACTGTTATTTGAATAATTTTTTATAGAAAATGACAAATGAAAAGAGATTATTAGACACAAATAAAAACATTAAAAAGTATCAATAAATTTGGTACTTAGCGATTTTTAATTATAAGAGATTATTAGACACAAACAAAAATTTTAAAATCAATAAAATTAATTTACAATCGGTTTTAATTATAAAATTTTTGAAAATCTAAGTAAGGACTTAAAATTGAAGGTCTGTTGTTGTATTATTATTTTTTATTTAGTAGTTTCGTTTCTGTACATATTCTTAAATCTTTCTTCTACTGTTTTTCTTGCATCTTCATTTATTTTTAGAAATTTCTCCACTAATTCTCTTTTTCGCTGCTCTTCAGTTTCCCATTTATTTTCTTTAGTAAATCCTAAGTTTTCCATGGTCTCAGGCTTCATTAGATCACTTGATATTAAATATGATTTCAATAAAAAAATATAGATACATCAAAAGATTGAATTTTACTTTTTCATCCTGCAATCTAAATACTGCATTTGTAGCTCTTGACATCTTTTCGGCATTAATTCATGCCTATTCAAACATTTCATATATTTTCCAACAAAGTCTTCACATTCTTTATAATGATCAAGCGGAAATGCCCCTTTATCAGGAGGAGTAATACTTGGTTTTGTTCTTCCTGTTGGTAATGCCATAGTAATATTTAAATAATTTTATTTTATAAGGTGAATATTTAAAAAAAAATTAAATCCTTTATATGATTATAAATAATAACAAAAAAAAATCAAAATTTGAAATAAAAACATTCATTAAAATTTACGATTATTTCTTAAAGTTAAAAAAACTCATTTTATCTTGAAATATCTTTTTCCAATTTGCTTATACATTAAATTCATATTTTATATACAATAAATGATAAAATAAATCGGATTAAGTTTTTTCTATTAATTTACTAATCTTCACAATAAATAATTACTAACCATCAAAACAAAATAAATTTTTTTCTGGAAATAGAAAGATCATATTTACTATTTATTCCTTTCACAGTAACTTATTTTTAGCTAAAAAATTAACAAAATGATTTCTATTTCTAATAAATATCAAAGAAAAATATATTTATTTAGTATTTTTCAAATCAATAATTGCATTGAAATGTATTTTCTTTAGGTTCTCTAATCCATTGAAAATAGTATCGAAATTCTGCGCATTATATAAAATTTTTTGAGCAGTCTTGATTATATCATTTTCATTTTTCTGAGATATTTCTGTTAGCTTTCTAGAAAAGTATTCATTGACATATTCTTCTTTGTTTATCTGTTCGCAGATTTTCATCGCAACGAATATAGTACTTGCAGCAAGGAGAGATGGCTTTTTCATACATAGCAAATAGTCATGACAATTCATTTTTGCAAGATAGACAACTACATGTCTTAGTAAATTAATCATATTTGGGGTATAGTTCTTAAAAACTTCTGCCTCGTATTGAGAAAAATTTTGCAGAAGATTCGGAGACACTGACCCCATTGAACTACCGTAATTTTCCCAAAGTGTTTTATCTTGAACTGCAAAGTTATTTATTTGGGTGAAAAATATTTCTTCAATAAAATAATTAATGAAATCCCATTGACTTGGTTTTCCTAAAACAAACCCGAGTTTCACCGATATATCCGTCTCTTTTTCCTTTATTTCTTGACAAGAGAGTTTTTTATGTGCTATTTTTTCATGCACAATTCTCAGGCGAAGTGGATAAATATCTTCATATTTAGACGCCATAAACATTGCAGCTACACCAATTAAATGCAATTCTCCTGGTTGTATCGCAGTATCATAAGCTTTGAAAAATCTGTCCATTGTGTTGACTGCAATAAAGAATGTATTATCATCGCATTTATAATTTGTAAGAACTTCAATCATCCAGTCAATCATTCTAACTCTCATTCTTTCAGTTACTTTATGGCTTGCGAGGAAATCTTCCATTTGTTCCTCTTCAAGAAAAAGATTGTTTATAAAACTTCTTCCGAGATCTTTTCTGATAAGGCGAGTGAACATTCTTCTGTATTCTTCATTTGTGAATTTCGGAGGTTGTTCTTTGCTAATTGAAATGTTTTCAAGGTTAAAAGAGTATGTAAGATTTGAATTATTATTACTATTATTTATAGTAATTCCACCTAAGAGACTTTTAAAGTTAACCTTGTTGGCATTATTGCTGACTGGAGTTGAGCTGGAGTTAATTCCTCCATTAGCTAATAAATTATTTACCTGATTTTGATTTTTATTTTGATTGTTGATATTAATAGAATTAGCATTGTTATTGTTATGAATCGGTATTTCCACAGCGATTTCATTTGAGAAATTAAATTCCTCACATTGATTATGTTGTCCAATATTATTATTAGGTCCTAAAATATTATTTGCAACAGGCCTTTTCTTGATTTCTCCATGCATTAAGCTTTTGGCAATAAACTGATTAGCTTCTGAATTAATAGGTAAAGAGCTTCTTTTAGGATCAATTACTGAATTTCTTTGAGTTTTAGATTCATTATTAACAAAAGCAAATCCAGTAGTATTCGAAGGTATTTCATCAGTTGACATTTCAGTGTTTTCATTTAAGAAATCTTCTTTAGAAGTTTCCTTCATAGAAACATTCATATTTGTGTCAGCATTTGGATCCATATTTTGCATTTTAACGGAAATTCTGATCTGATCTTTTTCATTATTATTGTTAATAAAAGAATTATTATTCGTGGATTTTTTCAGATTTTCAACATCCATAGTTAATTTTCTTTTCAGGGAAATATTATTTGCGTTTTTATCATTTTCATTATTTTCTTTGGGTTTGATTTTTATTTTACAATTTTCAACTTTGCTAAAGTTATTAGTTTTGTTGTTTACATTATTAATCGAATCTCCATTTGAATTCCAATTAGAATTTTTTCCGTTAAAAACTGCTTGATTTATCACTGTGGTTTTTTTATTGTTTGGATTTAATAAATCTTTTTCTTTATTTACAATATTACCGCAGAGGTTTGTTGTTCCTCTTTTGGTAAGGTTATTTCTTAGCGTCGCATTAGTAGACATTAAATTTTTTGTTTTATTTTTTTGATTATTTGATTTATTTATGATTCTCAATTCTGATCAGACATTTTTTTATTTGAAATTAACGTTTATTTATGCTTTACTCTATTCAATTTTTAATGAGAAAATAATTGCATTTGTTCGATAAAAAAGCTTTTTTAGAAATTTAAATAAAATCTATTTGATTCTTTTTATTATCTCTAGCGATTAAATATTCTAAAAAAAAATTTTGGGGATTGGGGATTGGGGATTGGGGATTGGGGATTGGGGATTGGGGCCAATCCCCAATCCCCAATCCC
>Ga0194116_10003133_pt1 | contig 20275 bp, 17 predicted proteins | sample TA2MahsurfametaG_4_FD_148617 | JGI IMG/M metagenome (GOLD analysis project Ga0194116, IMG submission 148617) | Freshwater microbial communities from Lake Tanganyika, Tanzania - TA2015008 Mahale S9 surface | ecosystem: Environmental > Aquatic > Freshwater > Lake | place: Tanzania: Lake...
TTACTTCATCAAATATAACTGCCTCTACAATAGATATATCTGGTATTTCTGTAATGGGTGGACAAGTAAGAGCATTTGGTGGTATTCAATCAAGAAACTCACCAATTACAGTAACAAATGCAAATGGTACTGTAACCCATGTAAATTTAACAACTGCTGGTTTAGTGTCTGGGACGACAGGACAATTTAGCGTCATTTCTTCTTCTGTTGTTTCTGCTTCAACTTATTTTGGTATATCCGCTGGTACTCCCGGTGCAGATAATAAAGCAATCCAATTTAATTCTGGTTCTACATTTAGTGGATCTAGTAATCTAACGTTTGATTATACTACAAATACACTTAATTTAACTGGTACTTTATCAACATCTGGCGATACTACAGTAGGCGGGGATATAACAATTGTTGGGAATACAATCAAATCTAGTGGCAGTATACCAGCTATAGAGTTAACCGGAAGTAATGTTAAAATATATGGTGATTTAGTAATTGGTAACGCATATATAAGTGATTTTTCCGATACAAAAGCTATTGAATTTGGAGGTGTTGGTATTGTTTCTTTCCCAAGTGGAAATGTAATATTCTCGCAACAAGCAAGAATGTTTGGAGGTCTTCAATCAAGAAACTCACCAATTACAGTAACCAACACAAATGGTACTATAACCCATGTAAGTTTAACAACTGATGGATTAGTTTCTGGAACAACAGGACAATTTAGCGTAGTTACTAGTTCTACAATAACAGCATCTAATTTATTTGTTTCTAATGATGCTACAATCAGTGCAAATATATTAGGTTCTGGTGCATTTAAGGGTGGATATTCAACTTATACTGGAAGCTTTACTGTACCAACAACTTCTTATTTTGTTGGTGTTAGTTCAACAGGAAGCGTAATTACTGCAAGTTTAAGTAATGCAACTTCTTATCCATCTGGGCAAACATTGATATTTAAAGATATTGGTGGAAACGCAGCAACTAATAATATTCGTGTCAAACCAAGCGGCTCACAAACTATTGATGGAGCAACAAGCTTAGTTATTTCAAGCACATCTGGTAGTGCAACAATCATATCAAATGGTGTTGATGGATTTTACATTATAGGATTAACATAATGGCAACTTTTAATAAAACATTAAGTGGAACAGATTACATCGTTACTTCTGGCGATGTATTATCATCAACATATGGACTTGGATATTTTGGCGATGGTAGTGATGGTGATGCAACAATTACTGGTTCTTTTACAGCAAGTAGAGAATTTTATTATGATAATCTAAGCATTACTGGAACTGGAAGTTTTAAACCAAACGGATTTAAACTTTATGTTAAAGAATCACTAACAATTGCAGCTTCTGCATCGATAAATGACGATGGAAACGTACCTGTTGGAACAACAGGTGGTGTTTTGTTATCTGTAAGAAATTATCTTGGTGGCGGCGCAGGTAACGGTGGAAATGGTATTATTAATGCTGTTGCTGCGGGTGTTAATGGTGCTAGTTCTGGTGGTAATAGTTCATTAAATGTATTGAGTCTTCCACCAACTGGTGGTGCTGGTGGAACTGCTGGTGTAAGAAGTGGTGGAACAGGTGGGTCAGCAACACCACCAAGTCCAAATCAAAAATGGAACGGCAGATGGTATGATGGTCGCTGGTCTGGTGGTTCATTTAATGGTGGTTCTGGTGGTGGTTCTGGTGGATGTGCAACTGCTGATCCCGCACTTGCGTCTGGTGCCGGTGGTGGTGGTGCAGGTGTGGTTTGGGTAGCAGCAAAAAATGTAACTAACAATGGTCGTATTTCTGCTAACGGTGGAAATGGCGGTAATGCAAGTGGCTCTGCTGGTGCTGCTGCTGGTGGCGGTGGTGGTGGTGGTGGTTTAGTTTGTTTGATAACTAAATCAACATCATACGGAGTTGTGACAGCCAATGGTGGTTCTGGTGGTTCTGGTGTTGTTGGTGGTGGAAGCGGAAATCCTGGCTCTTCTGGTTCCGTTGCAATAGTTGTTACGTCTTAGGAGTTAAAATGCCAATAGTAATACAAGAAGAAAAAGTGGTTGTTGCTGTAGGAAGCACACTAGAACAAGCAGGAGAATTCGCAAAACAAAATAGTGTTGCAGTTATTTACTTAGAAATTCCTCCTTATCTTAAAGAAGAATTAAAAGATAATACAACTTGGCCCATAATAGTAACAAGAGAATATCCTCAATTAATAGAATAATATAATGTTTTGTTCTATTTATAAGTAATGGCGCGTCAAAAAAAATCAGATACTGCTTGGACCCAACTTGCAAATCCTCCTCCTCCATTATTTACTGGTAAGAAAGAAAAAGATTTCGTCAAACAAGTAAATGATGAATTAATTGAGAGGGTTATTGGAGAACAAATAGCTTATTTTGCTATTGATATTGACCGTTCTCCGTTCCATCCAATTTACGGTGAGGCAATACAAAAAACTTTTCTGTCACCTGTAAGAGTTCATGCACTTATTAAATGGGAAGGTCAAACTAATTTGTTTACAGATACGCTAGGTATTGACAAACAAACAAGTATTGAAATTCATTTTCACAAACGTAGACTAACAGAAGATCAAAATTTATTTGTTCGTGAAGGTGATTATGTTTTGTATGGTAACAGATATTATGAAATAGTATCTACAGCAGAACCAAAACAATTATTTGGTCAAGCAGAAAATAAATTTGAAGTTGTTGCAAAATGTATAAGAGCCAGAGAAGGAGTATTCAACCCTCAATTTACTGCTAATACTATTGCAACAAAACAAGAAACAACCACTACTGCAACTCCTACATATGGTGGAAACGGTATTGTTCGTCCAAATGGTGGTGGTGGTGGAGTAGCAATAAATGGAGTTTTTAATACTCTGACTGTATCTGGTCTTTCTAGTCTAAATGGCGGATTGAATGTAACAGGAGCAGTTAATATTACAGGCAGTTTATTCCTAAATGGACAATCAATAACTGCTATATCTGCATCAAACATTACATTTAATACTAGAGTAATAACATCAAGTTATACAATTGATACAGATGATTATTTTATTGGTGTAGATACAAATTATTCTGGCATAGTTGTTACACTTCCATCAATAACTACAGTAAATAATGGAAAAGTATATGTTATAAAAGATATAGCTGGGTTGGCAGATATAAATACTATAACAGTTTCGGCATCTTCTGGAGAACAAATAGATTTAGAACCATTTACAACATTAGATATAGATTCGTCTTCTATATCTATTTACAAAGACACAACAGGATATTTCATTTTCTAATGTCATATAAATATAGTAAATCAAGAACTACAGCATTAGGTACAGAAACATTTATTAATAAAGTATCTACTGGATTATTAACCGCTTCTGTTATTTCTGCACAATCTACAATTTTAAATAGAGTAGTTGTTTCTTCATCACACAATTTATTATTATCTAACTATTTTATTGGTGTCGATACGCTTGGTGCTACAGGTTCTGTTATAATTCAACTTCCTTTAGCATCTGGTTCCATATCTGGCAGAGCATTTACAATAAAAGATGAAACTGGTAATTGTAATCAAAATAATATTATAGTTCAAACAAGTGGAAGTGATACAATTGATGGTCAAGCAAATATAGTTGTTGAGTCTCCGTATGCCTCTTTGGGTGTATATACTGACGGTCTTAGTAAGTGGTTTATCTACTAAAAATTTATTTTATATAACATAGTCATTCTAAGTTGTCAATACTAATTATTGTGGGAAGGGGCAACATTTTATGTTCTCATAAAGTGTTGTCTTTTTTCATTACAACAAGGAGTATATAATATATGGCTTATAAATTTTCGTTAGGTACATATAGACATTCTGGTTCAATGGTAGCAGAGGAAGGTATTACCGTTGATTCTGGTGGTCTTACCGTTACAGGTTCCGTTTCTCTTCCTGCTGGAGAAATCGGTACAGATGAATTAGCTAACTCGGCTGTTACAGTAGCTAAATTAGCTGCTGACGCAGTTGAAACTGCAAAAATCAAAGACGCAAATGTTACTACAGCTAAGATTGCTGACTTGGCTGTTACCAATGATAAACTTGCTGGTTCTATTGCAAATGCTAAACTTGCCTTTAGCACAATCTCTGGTATATCTCTTGGTGGAACCCTTGGAGCACTTTCTAATGCTGCTAACGGCGGTCTTTCTGATTTCTCATACACTGGTGCTGGAGCAGTAGGTGTTGCACTTTCAGCTTCAGTAGCTGGTGCAGGTCTTGGATTCACTCTTGGCGTACTTGATGTTAAGGCAACAGGTGCATTAGCAATCAAAAACGATTTCGTTGCTATTTCTAGCTCTATTGCTGGCAGTGGTCTTGGATTCGTTGCTTCTGCTCTTGGTGATGTAAGCATTCTTAGTGTCAATGTTGATGCATCTTCAATTGAAATTGACTCCGATTCTTTAAGAGTCAAAGATAGCGGCGTCACCACCGCTAAGATTGCAGACTCGGCTGTTACAGAGGCTAAACTTGGTGCTAGCGCAGTAGCTACCGCTAAGATTGCAGACTCGGCTGTTACAGAGGCTAAACTTGGTGCTAGCGCAGTAGCTACCGCTAAGATTGCTGACTTGGCTGTTACCAACGCTAAACTTGCTGGCTCTATCGAAAATGCTAAACTTGTAAATAGTTCAGTAACAGTAACTGCTGGTAGTGGTCTTTCTGGTGGCGGCTCAGTATCTCTTGGTGGTTCAGTAAATCTTGACGTAGCCGTAAATAGTGATGCTCTTGAAATTTCTGATGACGCAGTAGCCCTTAAGAGCACAATCTCTGGTAACAGAACCTTCTCTGGTACTGTAACCGTCGGAGGTGACTTAATTGTTACAGGTAATACGTTCTCAGCTTCTGTTGGCACCTTACTTGTAGAAGACTCAAACATCGTAATTGCTGACGGTGCTGTAGCACTTTCAGCCAGCCAAGGCTTCACCATTGGTGCTGGTCTTGCTACCTTCCAAGTTGGTAATGGTTCAGACACAAACAGCGCATTCGTATCATCACTTGAACTCAAGGCTTCCAAGTTCATTGGTGCTGTCGAAGGTTCACTAGCTGATTCAATACAAACTCTAACTAGTGCAGCAACTCCTACTGCTTCTGTCGTCTTCTGTAACGCTGCTGAAGCTGCATTTACCGTCACTCTTCCAACTGCTGTTAGCAAAAGCGGTCAAATGCTCAAAATCAAAAAATCAGAAGGTGGTTCTAATGCTGTTACTGTAGCTGCTTCTGGTTCACAAACAATTGATGGTGTTTCCTCAATCGTTCTTGAATCTCCATTCGCAGCCGTCATGTTAGTATCAAACGGCTCCAACTGGTTAGTCTTCTAATCCTTATCTTGTATTTGGATTATTAGAATCCGCAAAAATGTGGTGGCATCCTTTCGGGGGTGCCACCCTTTTTATTTATATCATACTATTTATGTTATGGCTTATGGTTATAACAAACAAACTCAAATAATTGGTGATTTAGTTGCTGCTGATGACCCAGAAAGAAATACTAAAATAGATTTTGGTAATGATAAAATTGATTTCTATGTTGGAGGAAATTTAGTAGCTTCACTAACTCCCTCACAATTAAGCGCATCCTTGTTAGTTGGTAATGGTTCCTCTTTACAGGTTAACGTCACACAGACGCTTACAATCGGTGCCACCACCACGGCACCGTCCAAAGCCACGACAAAAATCCAAGATTTCATACAGCTTACCGATGATGGAAGTGGGTGGTGTCGTGTGGAAGCGTCTTATTTTGCAGCTAACTCGGCTGGTGCCACGGCAGGAAATGGCAACTACCTGTACACGCTGCCCGGGGGCTACCAGTTCAACACGACAATACACCCCACGAACACTCAGTTAAACACCTTAAGCGGATTTGTTGAAGTCAATAAGATGATAGGTGCCACGGGCATCGTTTCGCAGGAGGGCAACTCATCTTTCAATAACTACGTGGTACCTTATTCATCCACACAATTTAGAATAATAGCCCATGCTCCAGCACAATACGCCTACCTTGGAAGCTCTTATTACATCATGACAGCACCGAACAATCAGTTTAGGCTCTCTTTTAGATTCAAGAAAGCCTAAAGTGTGCGCTGCTGGAGCCTCTACTATGTTATCCCTAGATTCTTATTCAAATTCAAAAATTAAAATAACAAATTATTACGAGAGCTAAGTCTTTTCAATCATTAATTTAACATTTTTGGTATTTTCTAATAAGTAATACTATTTATTTTTGATTATTATATATTTGGAGTATTATTAATGTCTTCTTTGCTAGAACAAGCTATTATTGATGCAACAGCTCTTAAAGACGCCGCATTAAAAAACGCAGAAACCTCAATCCTTGAAAAATATTCTTTAGAAATTAAAGAAGCCCTAAAAAATATTCTAGAACAAGAAGAAGTACCAGCACCAGATTTAGCTACTACTCCTGCAAGCGATGGTTCAGAAATAAAAGGTGTAAACATGGCACATACAGATAATCAAAAGTTATGTATTTGTCCAGATGAAGAAGATCAACAAAAGATAAAATTGGATGTTAATCAATTAGCTGATGAAGTCTCTAATATGGAGTCTGTTCCACAAGAGGATGATTCTAATCTTATGAGCAGAGAAGATTTATATGGTAATGTAGTTTCCCCAAATACTCCTCCAACAATGAATCAAGTAAGGTCTTCACCAATGACAGGTGCTCCAATGCAAGAAAGAATTTTCAAACTTGACCAATCATTATTAGAATCAGTTGAAGAAGAATATGAAATTGATGAGGAATTGCTTGAAGAAGAAACACAAGTATCATTAGGTCAACTCGATCCACAACACAATGATTTAGGGTATAAGGGTTCAAGTTATGGATTTGACCCAACCAACCACGCTAAACACCATTTACAAATTTCTAAGTTGCAACAAAAATTAAAAGATGAAAAAGATAAATCTATTGCACTTATGAAATCAGAAAAAGAACTTAAGAAAGAAATAAAAGAAGTAGCTTCTGCTGCTCTTCAACTTTCTGATAAGGTAAAACAATATCAATCTGCTGTTTCTACCTTGAAAGAGAAGCTGGACGCATTTGCTTTGTCTAACGCCAAGCTTCTTTATACAAACCGCGTTTTAAGCAACGCCTCCTTGAATGAGCGACAAAAGAATAAGATTGTCGAAACGCTTTCAAACGCTAAAACACCAGACGAAGCAAAAACAATTTTTGAAACACTTCAAAGTGCAGTAGGAAGTGCAATCCTTAATAACACAGCACCAAAATCTCTGAACGAAGCAGTAACAAGAAATGTTCTATCTTCAATCTCAAAAAAGGACAATAACGAGCAATCAAATCGTCCAGAACTTGAGAGAATGCAAATTTTAGCAGGTATCAAAAAATAATTATTTAAGGAGTTAATTAATATGTCTATTGTTCAAAAATTAACTGAAGGCATGGTAAGCCGTGACCTTCAAAGAGAAGGTGCAGCCCTTCTTGCAAAATGGGAAAAAACAGGTCTTCTTGAAGGTATCTCTGACGACCGTAAACGTGCTGGCATGGCCATTCTTCTTGAAAACCAAGCCAAAGAACTCCTCCGTGAGTCTTCATCAATGTCTGCTGGCGACGTAGAAGGTTTTGCTTCCGTAGCATTCCCAATCGTTCGCAGAGTATTTGCTCAATTAGTTGCTAATGATCTAGTTTCAGTACAACCAATGAGCCTTCCATCTGGTCTTATCTTCTTCCTTGACTTTACAATATCAAATGACACTGGTTCAAGATTAGGATACTCTTCTGGCGAATCTGTTTATGCTCAAGGTGTTGTTGGTCGTCAACTTACAGGCGGCGTTAGTCTAGATGGTTCAAGTGCTGAAAAGGGTTTCTTCTCACTTAATAACGGCTATTCTTCTCCAACTGGTTCTAATACTGGTATGGCATTCACAATCGTTGCCTCTGGTACATTTGGTGCAGGCACTGTAACTGGTCTTGATGAAATGGTTCGTTATGATGCTGATTTCGTTTCTGGTACTACAAGAGTGCTTGTAGCTTCCGTAGTTACAGATACTGAATTTGCCCAACTCAATAAGAGAGACTTGGTTGCAATCGTAGCCGATTCAACTTCTTTACTCTCCGGTAGTCAAGTAAGAAGACTTACACAATTTGGTAACAATATCACTGTAGGCTCTACAACTACTACCAGAACAGATGGTAAGACCTACCTTATATTTACACCATCAGCAAACACAGATGTTTCTCTAAATCTACTTAGCTCTTCTATCGGCACACAAGCTGCAAACGTAATTGCCAAGTTCCCAATAACAGATGCATTTGCAACTTCACCAGCCGGTACTGATGCTCTTGGTGCAATTGTTGGTACTTCAACTTGGGGTCTTGAAGCTAATACAAACATTCCAGAAATTGATATCAAAGTTGATTCAGTTTCTGTAACTGCTATAACCAAAAAGCTCAAGGCTAAATGGTCCCCAGAACTCGGTCAAGACCTTAATGCTTATCACAATCTTGATGCAGAAGTTGAACTTACTTCAATTCTTTCTGAACACGTAGCACTTGAAATTGATCGTGAAATTATGGAAGACCTTATCAAAGGCGCAACCGCTGGTACATTCTACTGGTCACGTTCACCCGGCTTGTTCGTTAATCGTACAACTGGTGCTGAAATTGGTGCATCAGCTAAAGCACCAGACTTTACAGGTACTGTCTCTATGTGGTATGAAACCCTTATTGAAACCATCAATGACGTTTCTGCACAAATCCACAGAAAGACTCTACGTGGTGGTGCAAACTTTATCGTATGTGGTCCAGAAGTTGCAAATGTCCTTGAGTTTACTTCTGGCTTTAGAGCTAAAGTTACTGCTGATGACGAGAGAGGCGAAATGGGTGTTGTAAACGTTGGTTCAATCTCTAAAAAGTTTGATATCTACGTTGCAGCCGACTTCCTCCGTAACGTAATCCTCGTAGGTCGTAAGGGTAATTCCTTCCTTGAAAGCGGCTATGTATATGCCCCATACGTACCACTTCAAATCACTCCAACCATCTTTGGTCAAGAGGACTTCGTACCACGTAAAGGCGTAATGACTCGTTATGCTAAGAAAATGGTAAGACCAGATATGTACGGTCTTGTTGTCGTCCGTGGCCTCATTGGTGAAAGCGGCGCATAATAGTTTCTAAGAACTATTAGTAAGTAAAACCCCTCGGTAGAAATATCGGGGGGTTTTTATTTTATTTATTACTATTTACATTCATAAGGAAATAAATAATATATGGCAGTTCCAAATTTACTTCCACAAAGTACTTTAAGTGCAATAGTTTTACCAGTTACTGGAAGTCCATCAGAAGTTACACAATACTTACCATTTGCAGTTTACTCTGGTTCTGTCTCGTTTCTATCTGGTGCTTCAGATCAAATTGCTTATGTATATAAAAAGTTAGGTGGGGATATATTAGATATTGAGTTAACTCCCGGTAATGTTTATGCAGCATATGAAGAATCTGTATTAGAATATTCATATCTTGTTAATATACATCAAGCACAAAATGTCTTACCAACTTTGCTTGGTAAGACAACTGGTACATTTGATCACATAGGCGAATTAACAACAGATATTGGTGGTAAAGTAGAGTTGGCATATCCAAAATATAATTTAGATTATTTAAGACACTTTGGCGATGCTTTTGCTCAAGAAGCTGGTATTGGCATGAATTCATCAATTTATTCTGCTTCTATACCAATTATTGATGAAGTACAAGATTACGATATTCAAGAAATTATTCAATCTGCCTCTCTTAATAATTACGACCCAGCTTCTGGTGGACCAGTGCCTTTTTCGGGTTCATTAGCTGGTAAAAAGATAACAATAAGAAGATTCTATTATAAAACACCAGCATCAATGTGGAGATTCTTTGGTTACTACGGTGGTCTAAACGTAATTGGTAATTTGTCCACATATGGTCAATATGCAGATGACAGCACATTTGAAGTTATCCCAGCATGGCATAATAAACTTCAAGCAATGGCTTATGAAACCTCTATTTATACAAGAAACTCTCATTATTCATATGAAATTATAAATAATAAAATAAGAATCTTTCCTGTACCAAATTCATTTACACCAGAGTACTTTTGGGTTGATTTTAGTGTAGAAGAAGATGGGTGGAAAAAATCAAATAACGATGCTGATACTAATCCTGCTAATAGTATCAATAACATGAATACACTTCCATTTGCGAATATACCATATGAAAATATAAATTCAATTGGTAAACAATGGATTCGTAGATTCTGTTTGGCTCTCTGTAAAGAAATATTAGGTCAAGTACGCTCTAAGTTTGCTTCTATTCCAATTCCCGGCGAAACTGTAACTCTAAACGGTACTGCATTAATAGCAGAGGGTAAAGAACAACAAAAAGAATTAAGAGAAGAATTGAAGGCTATGTTAGAAAAAATGACTTACAGTAAGTTAACAGAACAAACAGCAAATGATGCTGAGAATTTACAAAAAATAGCATCTAAAGTTCCATTTAATATATTTGTAGGTTAACCAATGATAGAAACAAAAGAATTGGATTTTAATCCTTCAAACATAGAAACAATAGATCAAGCTTTTTTTGAGTGGATAAATGAATATATGAATGTATTCTCCACAACAGGCGAGGGATGGAAAAAGGTTCCTATTATATGGTTATCCGCAGAAAGAGCTTATCAATTAAAAGCAGATAAAGATTTAAGAGATTCATCTGGTATGTTAAAACTTCCTCTTATATCAATTGAAAGACTATCAATAAACAAAGACCCTTCAAAGACAGGTGCTTTTCCTGCAAATATTAGAGAAGTTAACGATGAAAAGGGTGGAACAGTAACAATTGCTAGAAGAGTAAATCAAGTTAAAACTTCAAACTTTCAAAATGCCGATAACAAAAAACATGGGATAAATAGAGTATATCCACTTTACTCTACAGAATATAAAAAACAAGACAAAGTTGTATATCAAACCATAACAGTTCCAGTTCCTATACATTTAAATATTATGTATAACTTGCATATTAAATGTGATTATATACAACAACTAAATGAAATAATAACTCCATTCTTTACAAAAAATGGTAATACAAGAAACTTTGTATTTACTTCAAAAGATAAACATAAGTTTGAAGCATTTATCAAAGGAGATTTTGGAGTTACTAATAATTCTTCTAATCTTGGTACAGAAAGAAAGATGTATACTTCAAAGATTGAGATTGAAGTATTGGGTAGAATATTTGGTCAAGGTGATAACCAAGAAAAACCAAAGATAGTTATTAGAGAAAATGCTGTTGAAGTTAAAATACCTAGAGAGCATGTAATCTTGGCTGATGATATAGATTTTGTCAATTTATCAAAAAACAAATCTAAATATAGAGAATAAAATGATTTTTGGCTTATATTCCACTATTTATTATTGACATTATAATATATAAGCAGGAGTTTTTAAAATATGGCTATAACCTCATATAGATTCGTTTCTCCCGGTGTTCAAGTTCAAGAGATTGATAATTCTCAACTTCCAAATACCTCCAACCAAGTAGGCCCAACAATAATTGGTCGCTTTGAAAAAGGACCAGCAAATCGTCCTGTTTATATTACTTCTCTTGCACAATTTATTGATACATTCGGTAAACCAATCGCTGGTCGTTCTGGTGATGATGTATGGCGTGATGGTAACTACGTAGGCCCAACTTATGCTTCATTCGCGGCTCAAGCTTGGTTAAGAAATACTCCTGCTGTAAACATTGTTAGATTATTGGGTGATCAAAGCTCTAATAATAATGACGCACAAAAAGGTACAGGTGCCGCTGCCGCTAGAGCAGGCTGGAAGACAGCAGCCGTTACTTCTACCGATTCTGGTGGTGGTGCTTACGGTCTATTCGTTATTCCATCTGCTTCTGCTGGTTCAAGCGTAACTGGTACTCTTGCTGCTGTATGGTATCTAACAGAGGGTGCTATTACTCTATCTGGTACATTAGCTGATTCTGGAAGCACATATGTATCTGGTACAAATGCTCTTATTCCATCTACAGGACCATACGCTGAATTTAAAGCCTCGGTAATTACTCCATCTGGCACTTATACATCTGTATTCAATCTTAATTCAGATTCTGATAAATACATTCGTAGAGTATTCAATACAAATCCAATTCTTACAAATACAGCAATTACTTCCCCAACAAATATAGAATACTATTGGTTAGGTGAAAGTTTTGAAAGAAGTTATGATGAAGTTGTAGGACTAGGTACAACAGCTACTTATGGATTTATTGCTCCATTAGTAAGTGGTACAATAAACTTTAACGAATATAGAATGGCTTCAAGAGCCTCAAAAACTGGTTGGGTTATTGCTCAAGATTTATCAACCAATACAGCTTCTTACAGTCCAGCACTACAACAAAAATTATTCAAATTTATAACGCTTGATTCTGGCGAATGGGATCAAAGAAACATAAAAGTTTCTATCAAAGATATCACAGCACCAGCTACAGACTTTGATGATTATGGTACATTTACAGTAGAAATCAGATTAGCTACTGATACAGATAATGCACCAAAAGTTGTTGAAGTATATACAAATGTAAATCTCAATCCAATATCACCAGATTATATCGCAAGAAAGATTGGCGATAAATATGTTGAATGGAACGAAACTGATAGAAGATTAAGAGAATATGGAACTTATCCTAACGTTTCTAAATATGTTCGCGTAGAAATGGATTCAGACGTTGATGGTGGTTCAATTGATCCAACTTATCTTCCATTTGGTTTCTTTGGACCTCCAAGAATTAAAAGATTTACATTTAATTCTGGTTCCGCAATACCTTCAAATACAGTAGTTTCTGCTTCCGCTGCAAGGGCAATTAATCCATCTGGTAAATTCCTAAATCAAGGAACACTCAACTTAACTGGTACAATTGTTTTCCCATCAATACCATTAAGACAATCCGCTTCTGCTGGTGGCCTTCCCCAACCAACAAAAGCCTACTTTGGTATTACAACTGGCGAGAAAGATGCTTATACAACCTTTGATAGAAGCTATTATGATTTAACTAGAGCTTTCCCATCAACATTTGGTGCTGATGCATTCGATCTTGGCGATGAAACATACAGAGAATATTCATTTATATTTTCACTTGATGATGTATCTGGTTCTGCAACTGTTGGAGCAGGAAATGTATATCTTTCTGGTTCAAGAGCCACTGGTACTTCTGTAACTGCTAAGGCATCTGAATTAACAGGTTCACAAGCTGGTTATCGTGCAATTCTTTCTGCTGGTTACAACAAATTTACAATGCCACTTTATAATGGTTTTGATGGATTTGACATTACAGAAGCAGAACCATTAAGAAATAGTTTAATGACTTCTTCTCCAACAGAACAAACAAATTACGTTTATTACACATACCGCAGAGCAATCGATACTATCTCCGATCCAGAAGCATTAGTAACCGATATCGTATCTATTCCCGGCTTAACAAATCAATCATTAACAACCAACTTGATTGAGACTTGTGAAAACAGAGCAGATGCACTTGCAGTTATCGATCTTCCAAATGTTTATATTCCAGAAGGTGAAGCTTATTATTCTTCAAAAACTTCAAGATACGCTGGTACTTCAACAGCGGTAGCCCAAACACTTCAAGCAAGAGGTCTTAACACAAGCTACGGTGCAACATACTATCCTTGGGTACAAATTAGAGACACTATATCCGACCAAGTATTATTCGTTCCACCATCTGTTGTAGCTCTTGGCGCTATGTCATATGGTCAAAGAACACAAGAACTTTGGTTTGCCCCAGCAGGATTTACCCGTGGTGGTCTTTCCGAAGGTCGTGGTGGTCTTCCAGTATTAGGTGTTTCTGATAGATTAACTTCTACAGATAGAGACACACTTTACGAAGCTAACATCAATCCAATTGCTCAATTCCCAGCAGAAGGTATTGTTATCTTTGGTCAAAAGACACTTCAAGTAACACGTTCTGCTCTTGACCGTATCAATGTTCGTAGACTTCTTATCTTTCTAAAAAGAGAGGTTTCAAAAATTGCTTCAATACTTCTCTTCGACCAAAACGTAGAAGTAACTTGGAGCAGATTCTTAGGCCAAGTCAATCCATTCCTTTCTTCTGTTAAATCCAGATTAGGTTTAACTGACTTCCGTGTAATTCTTGATACTACTACCACAACTCCAGATTTAGTAGATAGAAACATTTTATATGCTAAAATATATTTGAAACCAGCAAGAGCAATTGAATTTATCGCAATTGACTTTACAATTACAGATTCTGGCGCGTCATTTGTTGACTAAGAACTATATATTAAAAGGAAAATAAAAACATGGCATTTTGGAATGAAGCTGGTGTAGAACCAAAAAGAAAGTTTAAATTCTTACTTAGATTCGGTGCAGCATCTGACGCACTTCCTTCTTTCATTGTAAAGAAAGTAAACAAACCAGAAGCAACTATAAGTGAAACTTCTCATAAGTTCTTAGGTCACACATTTTATTTTCCTGCTCAAACTAGTTGGAACGAAATCACCGCTACTGTAGTTGACCCTGCTGGCTCTGGTGGTGCTGGCGATGCTCTCTCAGAAACTGTATCTGCCAATACCACAGATGTAGCAGAAGCATTATATAAAGTTCTTCTTGCATCTGGTTATCAATCTCCAACAAACGTAGGTGTTGCACTTGCTGGTGGTTCCGCTGCTGGTACTTTGAGAACATTTGCAAAGTCAACTGCTACTGTTCAATTCGACCAAATCCAAATAATTCAAATTGATGCAGATGGTAATGCACTTGAAACTTGGACTCTTAACAATGCTTGGATTAAGAAAATATCATTTGCAGAACTTGATTATAGCTCAGACGATATTAGCGATGTAACCCTTACTATTCGCTACGATTGGGCAGACCTTAAGACTACAAGAGGAACTGGTGCTTCTACATTCGATTCCTTGTTAGAAACCTAATAGGGTGATTGATGTTTTGGGTTGATAAAAAAGCAGAACCAAATAATAAATTTAAGTTTAAAGCTATATTTAACAATTTTGCTTATAGCGAATATACTCCAAATAATGCTTTTTTACCTATTGATATAGAAAGTCCAAAAGCAAATTTGACATTTTCTGTTAAAAAAATAGATGCTCCAAAATTAAATTTAGAATTTGAAAGAGCATATGCGAATGAATATGTTCATTATTTTCAAAATGGACCTATTCATTGGGAACCTATAAATATTAGTTTTGCTGATATGGCACCTTTAAAAGAGGAAAGCGTAACTCCAAACTTAAGGTCTTTCTTTTTTGCTTATTTAAGAAGTTTAGCCTATCATCATGTTCCAAATAGAGATCCTAAAGATATTTTAAATTTTCAAGAAAATAGAACAAATTTAATTGATTTACCTAATCTTTGCGAGAAGATACAAATTGTAAATGAAACAAGATTTGCAAACGATAATTATATTAAAGGCAAAGACCTGTTTGGATTAAAACAAGAAGATAGAACTATTAATAATGCTACTGGTTCTATTGAACAAAAGGCTGTATCAACTTCTACATATAAACAAAACATATTTGTTATACATAAGCCAAAATTAATAAAAGTTGATTTTGGTTCCTTTGATTATAGTTCTGACGATATAAATGAAATTTCAATTACTGTAGTTCCAGAATGGTGTTCATATTCATCTGAAATTACAGGATAATATATTAGAGGCATAAATGAGAAATAACCTAGATAGACTTGGCCTTGGCTCTCAAGACCATAAACAAGCAGAGGATAGTGCTGCCGCAGCCCTCATGCAATCCCTTTCTTTCGTAGTACCAACCGAACACGTAGAACTTCCATCAAAAGGTTTGTTCTACCCAGAGAACCACCCGCTATATCAAAAAGATACAATTGAAATAAGATATATGACAGCAAAAGATGAAGATACTCTTACTTCAAGAAATCTATTAAAGAAAGGTATCGCAGTTGAGAGATTACTTCAAGACCTTATTGTAGACAAAAGAATAACGCTCGATCAACTTTTGATTGGCGATAAAAATGCAATTATCGTAGCTGCCCGTAAAACTGCTTATGGTGCAGAATACAATACAAAAACAACTTGTCCAAACTGTGCAAAGGTTCAAGGATATGAATTTGATTTGGACTCATGCAAAATTTATGAAGGTGCAACCCAAGAACAATTAGAAGAAATATCCGTACAATCAACCGAGAGAGGAACATTTGTTGGTACTCTTCCAATTCTTAATGCACCAGTTGAAATTAGATTATTGTCTGGTAAGGATGAACAAGTAATTCTACAAAGACAAAAGCAAGCACAAGAATCTAAGAATGCCCTAGATACAATGCTCTCTGACCAATTAAAGCTTATGGTTGTATCTATCAATGGAGTAACAGATACCAAAGTACTTCATCAAGCTATCCCACTTCTTCCAGCTAAAGATTCAATATACGTCCGAGATTTATATAAATTAATAAATCCAACTCTTGATTTATCTCACGACTTTGTGTGCTCTGGTTGCTCATTTGAAACCAGATTGGAGTTGCCATTCACGGCGGACTTTTTTTGGCCTAAGCGATAAATATCAACAAGATATGTATGAACAATTCTTCTTGATGAAATATCATGGAGGTTGGTCGTTTATTGAAGCTTATAACTTGCCTGTTGGTCTTCGCAATTGGTTCCTTAAAAGATTGGGGGACCAAATTAAAAGTGAAGCAGAACAGATAGAAAAAGCGCAAAAACGATAATTTAATACTATTTATTTTGTTATTATAAAGGTACTATATAAATGAAAAAAGATATTGTGTATTCTAATCTTGATTTAAATTTATTGAATGAACAAATTCGTTTAAACCATTTGGAATTAGTTTCCAAACAACAAGATTGGCATACTTTGGTTGCTATTCAATATGCAAAAGATAATAATCTTCCACTTAATGAAGGTATATTAGATTCAATTAAAAATTTATACAATAAAGCCGTTAGAGGATATAAAAGAACTTCATTAGAAAAAGGTGGTAAAATAATTGGTCGTAGCGCCGAAGCAGAAAAAGCTGCCGAACAATTTAAGGCTACAATAGATAAATTAGCTGATAATGTAGTAACCAAAAATATGGATGCAGAAGTTAAAAAAATAGCATCAGACTTTCCAAATACAGATGAAGGCGAATCAAATACAAAAGGTGAACAAGAATTTAGAAATGCACTTTTTGCTATAGGACAGATTTATGATTCTGTTGTAGCTGCCGCAGAAAAAGGTCCAAAAGCACAGGGTGGTATGGATGTTGCTTCTGCAAACGCAATCATTAAGGCAATGAGAGAATATGTTAAATATAATCTTGATTTCCAACTTGGCGACCATTATAAACATTTCCTAAAAGAACAAGAGGAACTTGGTCAGGGAGAGCAATATACTGGAGCGGCAAGAGCGGGAAAGAGCGGTAGTTATTCTGATGAATCAACTGCTGTAAAGGGATTAAAAAGCAATAAAGCTCCATTAATTTTAGCAGCATTAGGTGGTTTGGGTGTTGGTTTCGGTTGGCTTGCAAAACAATCTTGGTTTATTGATTTACTAAGAGATCCCGGACAAATCAAAACATTTATGACTCACATGACTGGTCTTGAGCAAAAAGGTGTTACAGAACATTTTGCAACATTGTTAGGTAGACCCGGAACCAATATTTCTGGTATGAAATTATCAGATTTTATTGCTGGTATGAAATCTCATGGGCTAGTTGATGCTTCTGGTAACCCAACTTCAAACCTTATCAATATGGCTAGGGATGGTGGTAATACAAACTTTGCTAATTGGTGGGCTACAAATATTGCTGGTGCTGACCCAAACTCTACATTAGAAAAAGTAATTCCATTATCTGGGTCTGGTGCTCCTAACGCTGGTGGTCAAATTTTTACTAAGAAAATTGTTAGTGCAATGACTACAAGATTTGTTTCTGGCGGTCTTTCTGCTGCTGCTACTACATTAGTAAACATGGGTCCATTAGCTTCTACATTAGGTATTGGTTTGGTTGCCGCTGGTGCTGCTGTAAAAGCACTTCGTATGAAAGGTAAAGTATCATCTAGAGCAGCTTTGATGGGCTTATTAATGAATCAAATGGTTGACTTGGATAAAGAAGAAGTTCCTCCTCAACCACCTATTATTGACCCTCCACCACCTCCACCCCCAGAACCCGAACCACAACCTGCTTCTGACCAGCCTATGTTTTATGTTAGGAAGAGCGGCGGCAATACTCTACGCAGAACTAGTTTAAATACATGGCTAGGTAGACAATTAAGAGAGCCAATGGCTAATATGCAACTAACAGGAAAAACTGCAAATGGTTTAATTAATGGAATTGTTAAAATTGCTTATGATTCGTTACAAGGTCAAGGCGCTACTATTCAAGAGGCTAAATATGATTTCGACCCATCAACAGCAAGAGCATTTTTAGGCGGTGGAGTTGAAAGACGTAAAAAGAATAAAAATGTAAAAACAATTGGTGGTGGTAAAATTGATCAATTAAAATCACAACTAACACAAATTCAATTATCAAAAGATGATTTACAGACAAAAATAAATAATTGGTTTAAAGTATATAAACAAATATATGAAATTGGACTTAAATATAAAGTCAAAACAATTGAACCATCAAATCTTAAAGAAAAAATATTAGAACTTAATAAAACAAAAGATACAAAACAACTTGTAAAAATTGCTAGTGAAGAAATAAATTCATTTGGTGAAGCAAACCCCGGCACAATACAAACAACTTTTTTCAACATTATGTATGAAATAATAACGGGAAAAAAAACAAAAACTAGTCAACAAAGCCAACAAGAAAGAGACGAAGATTATCCAGTTGATACTTCAAAAGCACATAGATATAGTGTACCAGTTTCTGAAATACAAAAATTTGTAAGAGATTATTATCAAAAAAATGCACCAGAAGGAGCAAAAAAAGATGAAACAATGATGGGACAAAATCTTGCTAATTTAACTGGCGAAGTTCTTACATTAATTAAAAAATGGATTAAGTATCAAACTGATAGTTCTCAAGAACAATTAAGAGGTAAAAAAGATTCCGAAGAAAGAATCAAAAAAGCTAAAGAGACTTTGGGTATGAATGAATCTCAAATCATTCGTTGGAAACAATTAGCTGGTATTTTGAAAGATTAATAAACTACATTAATCTAATTTAGACGGAGAGCATAACTAATGTTCTCCGTTTTTATTTATATTGCCTATTTATATAAGAGATACATCATGGATAAAGACTTAACACCTATACATATTGACTTTACAAAATCAAAACAACTTAATGAATCGTTCCTACGTATGTTTGGAACTGCAATTAAAATGATTCTTCAAAGAATGTTTGGTCAAGATGTATTTGTACCACCTTTGACTATAACTGGCAATAAACAACAAATGGAAACATTTATTAATACTCTTGCTGGTGAGAAGAGATATTTTGATTCATATGTTCGTTATGGATTAAATGACCCAAGAACATATCAAGATAGATATAAACTTCAAGCTGCTGTAAATGACTTTGAGAGAAACACGGGCATTAAGTGGCCGTTTAAATAGGAATAATATTTAATGAATCCTACACAAACACAACAACTTATTGATTTAATGCAGAAGTTATCTGCTGGACAGATAACTTCACAACAATTTATTGCTAGTGCAACTCCAATATTGGCTACTTTAGGTGTAACATCTATAAATCCAACACAATTAGCATCAATAATTCAATTACAAAGACAATCAACTGCTGAACTAGAAGAACAATATAAGAATGCAAAAGCTCTTGCTGATGCTGGTAAAGATATCTTAGATGTTGAAGAAAAAAGATTAAAATATCTTATTAGTCTACAAGAACAAGAATTAGAAAGAAAAAGAATTGCTTTTGAAGCAGATAGAGCTAATGCAGTATTATTACAACAATATCAAGATCAATTAAAAATTGTTCAAGATTTAAATGACGAGTTGGACAATGTTGGGAAAGCAAGAGGGCAAGGAAGACAATTAGCGAACCTTCTTGGTATATCAGAAGATGATAAAAATAGTTTAACATATCAGCTTTTCCATAATCCAAAAGGCGTTATGGATGGATTTAACAAAGAAGTTGAAGCTGCTGGTGGTCTTATGGCAAGTTTGTCAACTTCTTTAATCATGAAAGTTCAAGAAGCAACAATAGCAGCATTTTATGAACAAGATAAAGCTATTTCATCTTTTG
>Ga0194116_10003134_pt1 | contig 20275 bp, 19 predicted proteins | sample TA2MahsurfametaG_4_FD_148617 | JGI IMG/M metagenome (GOLD analysis project Ga0194116, IMG submission 148617) | Freshwater microbial communities from Lake Tanganyika, Tanzania - TA2015008 Mahale S9 surface | ecosystem: Environmental > Aquatic > Freshwater > Lake | place: Tanzania: Lake...
ATTCATTTTTTTTCCTTTTTACTGAAAATCAGAAACTCTCAATGCTTGGAGCTATTTTTACTTCCTTCTGATGAACATACGTTTGTACCAGGGGAGGTTTCTGCCCGTGCGAAGTCTTTTGGAGTAACGAAGATGCTTCCGCATCGCTTTTTTTCCTTTTTTTCCTTGATTAACTTGATGTTTTTCTGTTGCATCAAGGTATTTCCTTTCAATCTCGTCGTGCTGTTCTTTTTTTCTTTGCTCTGCATTTTGCGGAGTAATAATGTCTTTTGACTCCAGGCCAGTTGTGTTAAAACCATTAAAAATCCAAGTAAAACAATGCGAATCATGGCTTTTTGAATTGGTAGGTGTAACGACTAATGAGAATATCTTTCGTGCTCATGTCTTGATCTAAAACCGCATCAATAAAAAAAGTGGGGGTATAAATGACCTCTAAATCGCGAATCAACTTCCCGTTTGAATATACTTTGAAACCTTTGAGGTTGCCGTATTTATCATACAGGAAAAGTTCTTGTCTGATTGGCGTTTCTGGTTTTTGAGGATTGATACTTTTTTTCTCACTGATCCAGCCATGCTCGTTGTAACTATATAGAATGTGAATGCTTTTTCCTCCTATGGTTTGTTCGTTTTCCTCGCGAACAATATATCCGGAAGGTTCACGAATGACCCTGTTTGTTGCGAATGGCAGACCGTAGTTGTTGAAGCACTGTTTTTGGAGAGTCATTCCGTCAGGTTCTGAGTATTGATACGTCTCGCTGTTTATGGAATATTGTAAACCCGAAATAAGCTTGAGTTTGTCATCACTTTCATTCTCGCTCGTTTTATTTTCTGTTTTAATCACATTTCCTTTTGAATCGTATTCAAAAAGTGTGGAGGTAAATCCTCGCTTTGAAGCTTCTGTGCGCTGTGAAATGAGACCCAATTCATTTCTGTCAATGGCTATGTGTGAGCTGTCAATCTTGCTCAGGATGATTGTAATCGCATCAATTTTTATCAATTGCCCATTTTCGTTAAAAGAGAAAATCTTTAAATCAGGTTTGTTTTCAATTGGTCTTCCGGTTCTTTTCATTGCAAAAGAGACCGTAATGTTTTCTATACGGTTTAGTTTTAGAAATGTCTCATTGAAATACATTTCAGAATTAAAGGCTGCCCCTTTCATATTGTCAATTAATTGACCAATGGACAAGTGGCTTATGAAAAGTGCAAGGAAGAGATGTAAAAAACGTAGCATTGATATTTCTGTGGAGCGAATTTAAATCTTTTCAGATTACTTTTGACGAATAATATTGAGCTATGGATAAGGAAGTTTTTGAACTCATTGAACTTGAAAAATTAAGACAGCAGCGCGGCTTGGAATTGATCGCATCGGAAAATTACGTGAGCGAAAATGTGCTTCGTGTTGTGGGGTCTATTCTCACAAATAAGTATGCTGAGGGATTGCCTTCGAAGAGATACTACGGAGGTTGTGAAGTGGTGGATCGAATCGAGTCATTGGCAATTGAACGATTGAAGCAACTTTTTGGGGCTTCTTGGGCCAATGTTCAACCTCATTCAGGTGCGAATGCAAACAGTGCAGTTATGCTGGCTCTATTGAATCCGGGTGATTCAATACTTGGACTTGATTTAGCGCAAGGGGGCCATTTAACGCACGGTTCACCCGTCAATTATTCAGGTAAGTTATATCGACCTTCATTTTATCATGTGAATAAGGAGACAGGTAGAATTGACATGAATGAAGTTCGTGAACAGGCGTTGATTCACCGCCCTAAATTGATTATATGTGGAGCAAGTGCTTACAGTAGAGATTGGGATTATGCAGCATTTCGCGCCGTTGCCGATGAAGTTGGTGCCATTCTCATGGCTGACATTTCGCATCCGGCAGGATTAATTGCAAAGGGTCTATTGAATCATCCTTTTCCTCATTGTCATGTTGTAACATCTACCACGCACAAGACTTTACGCGGACCCCGCGGAGGAATAATCATGACCCATGGAGAATATCCCAATCCACTGGGTCTTAAAACCCCCAAAGGAGAAATTCGCACCATTGCCTCTGTGCTCGATAGCGGTGTTTTTCCTGGTATGCAAGGTGGTCCACTGGAACACGTGATAGCGGGTAAGGCGGTAGCCTTTCAGGAAGCACTTTCTGATTCGTTCAAGGGCTACGGTCAACAAGTGATGACCAATGCAAAATCACTTGCGAATCATTTCATGAACTTGGGTTATAAATTGGTAAGTGATGGAACAGATAACCACTGTTTCTTGGTTGACCTTCGAAATAAAAATGTTTCAGGTAAAGATGCAGAAAATGCTCTTGTTCATGCTGAAATTACGGTCAATAAGAACATGGTTCCTTATGATGATAAATCGCCATTTGTAACGAGTGGTATTCGCATTGGAACACCAGCAATCACAACAAGAGGTCTTCTAGAAGCTGATATGGAATTTGTGGCTAAATCAATAGACAAGGTGATTCAAAATGTTGGCAACATGGAGGTTATTGAAAAGGTGAGGGCAGAAGTGGAGGCATTTATGCAAAATAGACCTCTATTTACGAATCTCTAAGATTTTATCTTTAGATGTTGGTCTTTCGGCTAGACGTAAGTTGAAGCCTTCTATGCTTTGGGGTAATGAATGCATTTTAGAAACAGGTGCAAATGAACTATTTGCTTCGTTAACCAAATTCATTTCTGATATTTTATTTTTTTGGAATCGAAGTTCAATTTCAGAACAGGTAGCTGCATTTCTTCCGGTTAATTTGCTACTACCTTTTTTTTCTTCCAATGGGAAATACAAGAGCTCGGTATTACCAAGAAAATGGGCTTTTTTGATTTCCTTTTCACCAAAAACTGTGGATAGAGATGTGCCGCGAATTTGATTATAAAATTCACGCTTTGACAACGAAATGAGAAACGCTTCTTCTGGTATGAAAAGTGTTGAAAGTTGATTGTCTTTGAGCAGTAGTTCAATTCTCTTTCCGCTCAATTGGTTTTGATCATTCCAAACAACGGGATTATAAAATAAGTAGAGAATGGAATCTTTTTCTGAATAAGATAACGAATCTGATTTTCCCTGGAAATCGTTCGAGTAAAAGAGCACATGACGGAATGCGAGGATGGATTTTTTTGACTCTTTGTTTCCAAGAATGTATAAACTATCGGCGGTTAAATACAGACTGTCATTGGATTGAAGTGGTTTCTTGATGTATGCTTTTTTCGTTATAAAAGTTGTAGATGATGTTTCATTGTGACTACCGTACTCTCCATATGCAGTTGTACCATCTTCAATATCCTTGATGACGACATTTCCAAAGGCTTCTCCGTTGTTGGTTTTCCCATCGAAGAAAATACTATCTCCAATGAGAATAAATTTTTTTTCTTCTACCGTTGCTCTTTTTGTGAAAATACACTTTTCGGTTTTGCTGTTGAAGCTGCCCCAAATGCATTTTATCTTCAGGCCGTCACTTGTAATTGTTGTTGGTCCATAGAAAAAAGATTCTTCCCTAGAACTGTTGTACAACATTGTATCTGAAATTACGGTATACTCATCGTTTTTTACGGTTACTTTTCTTCGAAAAGTGAATTGATTGGTAGGTGAGTGATATCGACCTGTTTGTGCGGTTAGTACGTTGTTGTTTTTAGATGAAATTATTTTTCCGCCTCCGCTGAACGTAGCTATTTCAGAATTGAAATTGTAGTTCATGGATGGTGCAGTCAAAGTCATATCACCGTCTGTGAAAACACCATTTTCATTCAACGTGGCAACCTGGTTCGCTTTGTTGAAAAACAGCTTTTTGCCCGTAATGGTATAGTCGCCAGGTCTATTCACACGAATATTGCTGAATGCTTGAAAATTTTCATTTTCGAAGAAATAAGCTGAGTCGCAGTAAAAAAGAGTCCCGTCAAAAGTCAATTGAACATGGCCAATCAAACGCTGGGCTTGAATTATTTTTTTGTTGTAAACAGTCTTATCTGCATGTACAAGTCGAACTTTTTTACCTTGACCAAAGGAAAGAAATGCATGAAAAAGAAATAGGAGCACAAACCAAAAACGAAGTTTGCTCAACGGTATCATGATTTATCGAATGATGGTTTGCTCTCGATCAGGACCTACACTAACAACGGTAATTTTTATGGCTGTGAGTTTCTCAATGAATTCAATGTAATTTTTTAATTCCGTTGGAAATTCATTTTCACTTCTTACCTTGGTTAAGTCGCAATTCCATCCAGGGAGCGTTATATATACCGGTTCAATGTCTAGGTCGGTAATGTCATACGGCATTTCTTTGGTGACTTCACCGTTTATTTTGTATTCCGTGCAAACTTGAATTTCCGTAAAAACGCTTAAAACATCGGTTTTCATCATGTAAAGTTCAGTTATGCCGTTAAGCCTACAAGCATAGTTTAATGCGGGAATGTCTAACCAACCGCATCTTCTTGCTCTTCCTGTGGTAGAGCCAAATTCGTTACCTTCCTTTCGAATAAGTTCGCCTACTTCGTTTTCAAGTTCTGTTGGGAAAGGACCACTTCCTACGCGCGTGCAATAAGCTTTGAAAATTCCAAAAGCGTCACCTATTCGTTGCGGTGCTACTCCGAGACCAGTGCAAGCTCCTGCAGCTACTGTATTGCTTGAAGTAACAAAAGGATAAGAACCGAAGTCGATATCGAGGAGTGATCCTTGGGCTCCTTCAGCTAATATTTTTTTTCCGCTTTCTAACGCTTCATAGAGGAAATTTTCACTGTCTATGATGGTTAACGATTGTAAAACGTCAATGCCTTCAAACCACGTTTTTTCAGATTCATCGAGTGAATACTCAAAATCGAAATGAGCAAGCATTTTTTTATGTTTATCTACCAGAGCAGCATATTTTGACTTGAAGTTGGGAGATAATATGTCACCAACACGTAGTCCGTTTCGCCCGGTTTTATCCATGTATGTTGGGCCAATTCCTTTTAAGGTTGAACCAATCTTTGACTTGCCTTTTTCAGCCTCAGATGCGGCGTCGAGCAGCTTGTGCGTGGGAAGAATGAGGTGGGCTTTTTTCGAAATAAAAAGTCGATCTTGAATATCTACATTTTTATCCTTTAGTTTATTTATTTCAATAGCAAGCACAACAGGGTCAATGACAACGCCGTTTCCAATAATATTTTGGACATGGTTGTGGAAGATTCCGCTTGGAATGGTGTGTAGAACATGTTTAGTATTATTGAACTCTAAGGTATGTCCGGCATTTGGACCGCCCTGAAACCTTGCTATGATGTCGTACTTTGGCGTTAATACGTCAACAATTTTACCTTTACCTTCGTCTCCCCATTGGAGTCCAAGTAATACGTCTACTTTCTTCATTCCGTTGATTAAAGCACAAAAGTAAGGTGTTACTTAAAATATGCTTTATTTTCTTCTAAGAAATTTTCCAACTTACTGCGAACAATTAATCTACTGATGACTTTTCCTTTGCTGTCAAGCGCAATTATGGTAGGTGTTGATGGGCTGGGATAGAGTTTTACTAACGTATTGCGTTCTTGAAGAGGCGCATAAACATTTATCCAAGGTGCGGGCTTGTCAAGAAGATGTTTCTTCCAATCTTCAATGTTCTTGTCTATTGAAATGGCATATACTTCAAGACCTTGTGCGTGATATTTCTCATAAATACTTTTAAGAACAGGATGAAATTCTTCACAATGTGAGCAATTGCTTCTCCAAAAAAGCACCAAGGTAATTTTATTTTTTTTGCAGGTGCTTTCCAGTGAAATTTTTTGATTTTGCTCATTTGGATATTTTAATTCGGCTGCTTTTTTACCCGGAGTGCACGCTTTCAAAGCATCAATCAGATTTTGACTGTTAACTGTCTGATTTTCTTGAGATGCACAACCATCAATGTAATTCGTCAAATAGTAATTGAGCGTATTTTCATCTTTAGCATCTAGAATTTTATCTAATATGAAAGCGTGAATGTACTGATTTACTTCCGCATTGTTTTCCAGTCGTCCAATGACCTGATCTATGAAGAATGGTAAAGCGTCTGATTTCTTTGAAACGCGCAAATCATTGATGTATTGATTTAATGACCGAACCAAGGCATAATGATAGAGTATTTCCGTCTGCGAAAAGTTGAGGTTATTCAGGAATAAATTGAAAAAATGTATGGTATCCTGACTTGTTTTTAGTGAATTGACTGATGGATGGCTGAAAATGGGATAAAAAATTTGAGTACATGTTGATATGCTTTTCCATTTGTTTTGGGTTTCAGAGAATGCCAAATTGCACAAGTTTTGAGCTTGAATAAAGTCTTGGTTTGCAATGGATTTAAGGCTGTCATATGTCCATTGTACTCGCGCATATTGTGCGCCCATGTTTTTGTAGTAATACTGAGTTTCACTTGAGTAAAGTGAGGAAGGTAACCCCCTTAATTCGGTGTAGTCTATGTCAAGTAATATATTTTTTGGTAATTCTTTCATGTCAATCCAAAAGTCTGTCCATGGCTTGCCTGAACCCATGAATCGAATGCGATATTGCCCATTGTGCTTTGGGTTGAATGTTATGGTAAGTTTGCTTTCTTCTGATAGTTCCAGTTTTTCATTGTTCATATTTACCGGAACCCATTTCTCTTTTTCAAAACATTCGAAGAAGACTTTGCGCTGGCCATCCTTTGGGAAGTTTTTAATTTTTAAGACAAGAACAAATTGTCCAAAAAGTGATTGGGTGAGAAGAAGAGCGAGAAGGATTAGGAAGTTTTTCATAGTTTAAAAAAAAAAGGTCACCTCGGTGACCTTTTTAACAAAAAATTGGTTTATTTATTTCCCATTTTTTCCATTTCTTTTTCGAAAGTTTCTTTGAACTTTTCGTAGTTGTAGTCTGCCTTGATTTTATCATTTTTAGACAATCCACTTTGATATGCATCAGCAATAGTATTACCGCTTAACTCAAGAGCAACGTAGCTAACATACGTACCATCTGGGCGTTGAGTTAATTTTTCACAGATTTCAATACAACCTCTTAATTCTTGATCTACAACCGTACGAGCCATTTCGTTGAAAGTTTCTGTTACTTCTTCTTTGTTGTTTACTTCCGTTGAGTTAACATAGTTGTCTCCAACAATTTTCATAGTAGCGCTGATGGTTTTCGCCATCTCAGACATTGCATTTGAGCGGGCTTTTTTCTTAGCAGTTTCGCGGTCCATGCTCTCACCAGTAGCGGTTGAACGGAAAGCATCTTTTGTGCTTTTGTAAGAATCGCCAGAGCAATATTCGTTGATGATTACTTCACCAGCTGGCTTTGGGCCATCTTCTACCTTTTTGTTTTTTTTACAAGATGGTAGTGCCAGCGCAAATGTTGCAGCTAAAGCAAGAAGTGTGATACGTGTTTTCATTTTGTTCGATTTTAAGTTTATTTCTATTTTTTGAGCTTTTCATTAACTATGCCAAATTTATAAAATTCCTTTTAAGATATTTGGTATTATTTCATTAGATATTATTTCTTTTTCTTTCTTGTATGCCTCAAGGGTAGCATTTTCGTGAGAGAGTTGAATTCCTTTAACCCCATCAATGGAGTGTTGGAATTTCTGTTCATTGGTTTTTAAAGTCACAACTTCAATATAACCATCTAAGTAGGCTACTTTGAAGCCTTGAATATCTTCTCCAATGCGCGGCTTCGTTTGAATTTTTAATAAATAATCCGCATCATTAGGAGAAGGCGCTATTCTCATTCCTGCAGCAATTAATGCAGTTTTTGCTGATTCGCTCAGGGTATTAATGGTAGAACCGTCTAATTTGAATTCTTCATTTTGAATGTAAAAGCTAGGTGCTACAAATTCAATTGGAATATTTCTATTGTCTGTATTAATTCCGGTAATGAGTGCTTTTCCAAGGCTGATATCAATATCTTGAGGCACCAATGCATCAACTACAATACTAAGTTCTAGTTTGTTGTTTTTTGTAGTTTTGCTTACGTTTTCAATATCGCATAAAAGTATTCCTTCGTTGTCACTCATGATAACTCGGGGTTTCATGAAGTTATCTCTTGTATAGGTGTATCTTACATTGATGCCTCTTACGGGTTGACCTTTGAATGTAATAAGCACGGGCAACTGCATTTTATAATTGTTCGAAGCGTTGAGTTGAATCAACTTCACGGGAGTGTCAAATCGAAGTTCAGAAATGATACCTCTAATTTCGGAAAAGAGCTCATTGTCGAGGAAAATTTCTTGGCCAGACTCAGTTGTGAATTTGTTTACTTCGGTCCAGTACGGCTTCAGGGTAAATAACCCGTGATAAAGCAAATCTACGGCCGCGGGAATATTGTAATTTGCTTTAGCTTCTTTTCCTTTGGTTAGAAAATCAAATGCAACTCGAAGGGTCTCTTGTTTTTTCGCTTCTTTTTTTTGTTGGTAATTGAACTTATTGAGTCTGTAATAAACGGCGTAAGTTGACTTGTCTTCCCATACGCCTGCTACCTCATAGTCTTCCAACTGTTCGCTTGAAGAGGTTTTGATGTTCGATGTAAAGCTTTCTGAGAATGCCTTATTCACTTCCATGGAGCTGAAAAAGGATTGACCTTCAACTTTCACACTGATTTCCGTTGCGAGATCGTTTAGAGCAAGTTTTTTAGCTATGGCTTGATAGTCCAATGGCTGAGAAATTTTCGAACATTGGGCAATACCAATGTAATACGCGCCATTAACGGGCCTGGCATCTACCCATTCTGGTTTAGGTTGTGGCACGTCTTTTTTTGTATCCACTACCACTTTCTCTTTACCGCAAGAAATAAAGAGGATTGTCAGAAAAAGTATATTCAGGACTTTACTCATATTACTTGACAAGATTTAGCATTTCTTTAGCAAGGGTGTTTGCAATTTTCGTAGCGCTCTCAATGTAAATGGTATTCGCAAGTTCTTGAGGGTCTGCAAGGTTTTTTCTTCCATTTAACATGTTTTTAAGGGCATTGCGGTCTGAATAATTGGTGTTTACAACATTGCCATTTGCGGGATACAAATTGTTTCCGTTACCTCCATACACAACATACAATACTTCATCTTTTTTCTTGTCTGTAACAATCTCAGTTTTAAGCAAGCCTCCTGTTTCCAGAGAAGTAAGTTTATATTGAATACTCACATTGGCTTCACAATAATTGTAATATTCATCATAGGTGACCGGCTTAAATTCTGTGTCGTAGTATGTCTTTCCTTCGGCATTAACTTTCTGCACTTGATAGGATTCGAAACCATTTCTTGTAACCTTTCTTAATTGTCCGTTACTAACCGTGTGGTTCAGAACGGTTCCTGTAATGATCGCTTTGGCGCCGGCAATTTTTCCAATTTCTACTGCATTGGATTCCGAAAACACCCCACTCATTTGAAATTTTTGCTCGTTGAGAATGGTTTGTAAATTTTCTCTATCTACAACATTCATAAAGGGGTCCTTAACCGTAGTTAGGGCGTTTAATATGTAGGCACCAGCTTTGGTATCGGCACCGTTCACATTGGTTCCATTTTGGAAGGGCATTAAAGCCATGGTATACATGCCTTTTTGAATGCATTGCTCCATGTATTTTTCGGTTTCTTTATAGTTCAATTTTTTATCATGAACTTTGGAGAAATTCTCATGCGAAGCGCGGTATCTCTTTGCGTTAAATTCCTCAATACCTTTCTGATAGAGTGGTTCAGCATAGGCAATATCCTTTAAATTTTCTGCATCTTTAAATGAAGGATCCCATTTTGAAATTTCAGTAAATTGATTTTCCGCTTCCTTGAATTTCGATTCTTCTAAAAGTTTGGTTCCGTCTTCATAGAGCTCATTCAAATATGCTTTTTTCGTTTTTTCGAAATCGCTTACTTGATAATCAGGAACGGTGAGTTGAACTCCAACTCCTGCAATTCTATTTTTGTAATCAATAGCTGTTTGGTATGCGTAAACGGCCTCTCTTTTTGTTCCGAAATTATTTCTCTGAGTGAATTCGTTCAGCTTTAGATTGAGCACAAGTTGTGCGTTCTTTTTCAAACCAATTTGTGCATCGAGATTGCTTCGCTTTTTTTGCACAGCTGTGTAGTAGCTATCTGCGGCCTCATTGGTAAGACCTGCAGCTTCTTGCTTCGCACCTAACTTTGTGTAGTATTTGCTGTTGTGGCAGCTAGAAAGAACAACTATCGAGACAAGGAATATAAAAAAAGTGTAGCGTTTCATTTTATTTAGATTGTAAGAATTCATTTAATTCTTCAATTGTAGAATCAAAACCAAAAGCATCGTTAATGATATAGTAATTGTTCGTGTCGAAACAATAATCGTAAGCAAATTTCGCAAAGTCCAATTTCGTTTCTTCAAATCCAAACACAGAAAGCATTGTTTTTACTTGTTCAGGGGTAAAGCAATTGGCCTTGATAATTTGTTTTGCGGTAGACAATTTCGTTTCATCGAATCCTTTTGAACTCACATTTTGAACTGCTTTTGTGAACGAAGCATCATCCATGGATTTCAAACATCCAGAATTCCCCGATACAACTACTTTTCCATTACCCGTATTTGTAGTTTGATTGGTAGTGGTTTGATTTGTTGTTTCAACACCATTTATTTTGGTTGTATTCGTGGTGGTAGTAGTTGAAGTTACTTTAGTGTTCACATTCTGTGTGGTTCCCAGATCAGCACCATCTACATTCATGTTCATTCCAAAATTAACACCGTCTACATTCATGTTCATTGACACGTTTCCACCGTTCTGGCCATCACCGGCAGAAATATTCATTCCTACTTGTCCACCATTTTGGCCATCACCGGCCGAAATGTTCATTCCTACTTGGCCGTCCTTAACAGAAATATTCATACCTACTTGCCCCACGTTTTGACCATCATTTGCGGAAATGTTTACACCAACTCCACCGGTAGTTCCAGTTGTATTGGTATTCATTGAAACGTTTCCTCCTGTATTTTGGGTGTTGCTGGAGGTTGAATTTTGAGATTGTTGGTAGTTGGGATCATCAGCAACGGCGAATTGTTTGTTTGGATTGTCTGTGTTTACTGATGTTGTGGCTGAAACAGGATTTTCGGTATAGTAGCGAAGTACATATTCTCCCTTTTTGTTTTTCTTAACAATGTACGTTACTTCCATACCTTGGTGGCAAGCAAAATTGTTATTCGAGAAATCTGGAAGGCTGGCATCTTCAAAATCAATTCGGCATTGGAAGAATTCTGAGGTGAGTCCTTGTATTTTAACATTAGCCTTGGGTTGATCATTTTGCGATTCACCGTTTAAGTATACGGTGAATTTTTCACCCGCTTCGCTGTAAATGACAGCGTTCATTTGGCTGAAAGCGAAATTCGAACCAATAAGAAGTGTAAAAAGAAGTAAAGTAGATTTCATGCAGGTTTAGTTTTAGCAAGGTAAAGTTAGTTTAATCTAGGTTGCCATTAAACTTTATGCCAAAAATTTGTGGAATTTATCGAGTTGCAATTTGGCAAGGAGCAATTACATTTGGGGCATAATATCTCATGGAAAAGAAAAAAGTCGTGGTGGTAGGTGCTGGAAGGAGTGCAACACACCTGATAGAACATTTGGCGAATTTGGCCAAGGAACAAGCCATTGAACTTGTGGTTGCTGACATGAATCTTTCACATTGGACACACCTTGTAGGTGTTGATTGTGTGGAAATTAATATTCACGATGCTGATAAAGTGAGACAAGTGCTGAAAGGCGCATTTTGTGTTGTGTCGATGGTGCCTGCGGATTTTCACGTTTTGATTGTTCGTCCGGCTGTTGAAATGGGAATACATGCCTTCACACCAAGCTACGTTTCAAGTTCAATACATGAATTAAATGATTTGGCTTTAGCGAATGACGTTTTGATCTTAAATGAAATGGGCGTTGATCCGGGTATTGATCACATGTCAGCTATGGAATTGATTCATAGAGTTAAGTCACAGGGTATGCGCATTGAATCATTTGAATCGTATACAGGAGGGCTGGTAGCTAGGAGATCAGATACAAACAAATGGGGATATAAAATTTCCTGGAACCCCCGGAACATCGTTCTTGCGGGATCATCGGGACATGCGTTGTTCCGTGAAAATGGAAAGGATCGTTTGCTACCCTACGGTAAGTTATTTTCGGAAGTAGTTGAGGTAAAGGCGGCTGATAATGAGAGTTACGAGGGGTATGCGAATCGGAATTCATTAACCTATGTTCAGGACTATGGTTTGAATGACGCCTTAACTGTAAAGCGTGGAACCCTCAGAAAAAAGGGGTTTTCTCAGGGTTGGAATTTTTTGGTTCAAGCGGGCTATACAAATGATGCAACACTTGTTCCGTCGACTATTTTAACTTGGAATGACTTGTCAATTTCACTGCTTGGTGAACAAGGAGTTGATGCATTAAAACATGACTCGAGCTTGTTTTCTCAATTGGATGAACTGGGATTATTTTCCTCAAAAGCATTAAAAAAAGAATCACAGTCATGTGCTGCTCATTTACAAAATCTTTTGGAGGAAAAGTGGCGACTGGAGCAGGGTGATTCAGATAAAATTGTGATGGTTCACAGACTTCGTGCTATCAGAGATGCCGAGGTTTTTGAGTACACATCTTCATTGGTAATTGAAGGCGAGAATGAACGCCATACCGCTATGTCAAAAACGGTTGGAATGCCCATTGCTTTTGCAGTAGAACGAATGATTCGTGGGGAAATTAAAGAGAGAGGTGTTCGGCTTCCAATTTTACCCGAGTTGTATTTGCCAATTCTGGAAGATTTAAAAAAAATTGGAGTGGCGTTTATTGAAAGTGAAACCGCATGTTCTTAAAATTTAAGCTGTGTATACTTCTCTCTTTTTTTGCTCAAAGTATGTTTGGGCAAGAGTTCCGGGTTTGTCCGAAATTCAATGAACACATTCAATGGAAATCGGAAGAAACCTATAGGCAACAAAACGATACAGTACGAGCGGTTTTGCGATGGCTTTGTCAGACGCCTTTTTCAGATCAAGTGGTTGAACGTTCGAAAGCTTCTTTGTTTGTGATGGAATGGGTTGCTGGTCATCCCGATTATAAATTTAAGGTTGATGAAGAGTTTTGTTTCGGAAATCGGTTGTTTACAGAAGAGTTGTATTTGGCCTATTTGTTTGGTAACATTCAGTGTCAGTTAAAAAAGGATTTATTTCAATCGCAGCCAGAAGCTGGATTGGAAGTGGTAGCTGAACTTTCTTCCTTTTCGAAAGTTTATTCCAAAGACCGATTTATTCACGAATTGCAGAAAGCATCTAGAAAAAAAGAGCTTTCAGATTTTTACTTGAAATATTGCAATTACAAACACTAAGATGAAGCAATTTAATGTTCCCACTACGTATAGATCCCAAATTTTGGGAGCCATTAAATCATATAGAAAAAAGCAAGATCCGAGAAAGCAAAACTTCCTACCCACCGAATTAACGCTGAGCGGTACAAAGCTATTTCTGCCTCGACACTTTGGTTTCTGTTACGGTGTAGAAAATGCCATTGAAATTGCATTTCAAACCATACATGAAAACAAGGGGAGAAGAATTTTTATGCTTGGCGAAATGATTCATAATCCGCTTGTGAATCAAGATTTAATTGATTTTGGAGTTCAATTTTTGGTAGATAATGAAGGCAAGAGATTAATGGACTTTTCAGAGTTGACTTCCAATGACATTGTTATCATTCCTGCTTTTGGAACAACTGTTCAGATTGAAAATGAGCTAAACGAAATTGGTGTTGAATTGGCGAAATACAATACAACATGTCCTTTCGTAGAAAAAGTGTGGAAACGATCTCATGAGTTGGGTGAACGCGGATATACTCTTGTAATACATGGTAAATACAAGCATGAAGAAACCCGAGCCACTTTCAGTCATGCTGCGTTGACTGGGCCATGTGTGATTGTGAGAAACATGGAGGAGGCCACCTTTTTGTCAGAGATTATTCAGGGGAAGCGCCCTGCGAAAGATTTTTATACTTTTTTTGATGGAAAGTATTCCGAGGGATTTGATGCAGAAAGAGATTTAATGCGTTTTGGAGTTGTAAATCAAACCACCATGTTAGCCGAAGAAACTTCGTCTATCGCTCAATTTTTAAAGGATATCTTAGTGAATGTAAGAGGGGATGATGCATTTGCTGATACACGAGACACGCTTTGTTATGCTACTAATGACAATCAAACCGCTACTCAAGAGTTGCTAGATTGTGACGCTAAAACGGCATTTGTTGTTGGAGGTTTCAATTCTTCGAATACCATTCAATTGGCTACAATTCTGAAAAAAAAATACAGTGTATACTTCGTTCGAAGTGCGGAGGATATACATGAGAATTCAACGGTTACCCATCTTAGCATGGAGACGCTGCAACCGATTCAATCTGAAGTTGATTTTTCAAGTAAGAATTTTGAATCGATTGTAATAACCTCGGGAGCTTCTTGTCCGGATAGTGTCATGGATGAGGTGATTTCAAAAATCTGTGAATTCAGAGGAGAGAAGGAAGCTTTGCATGCGGCTGTTGAAAAATTGCTCTCACAAGACTGAGATCCTCTTTTACCTTTGAGCGATGTCTGAGAATTTAATACAACTTTTATCTGAACAAGTATCCAATCAAATAGCCGCCGGTGAGGTTGTTCAGCGGCCTTCTTCTGTGGTTAAAGAACTTGTTGAGAATGCAGTTGATGCTGACGCAACGTCTATAAAAGTTAATGTTCGTGATTCAGGTAAATCATTGATTCAAGTTGTAGACAATGGCAAGGGCATGAATGCAGTAGATGCGCAGTTGTGTTTTGAAAGGCACGCCACTTCGAAGATTACCAAGGCTGAAGATTTGTTTCAACTCCAAACGAAAGGGTTTAGGGGTGAGGCCTTGGCGAGTATTGCCTCTGTAGCACAAGTTGAATTGTTGACTTGTAATAACAATGAGTTGAATGGTTTCAGGGTAGAAGTTGACGGAGGGAAGCAACTTGCATGTGAAGAAGCATCTACGCAAAAGGGCAGTGTGTTTACAGTGAAAAATTTGTTTTTTAATATTCCGGCAAGAAGGTATTTTTTGAAGTCAGATACGGTAGAGCTCCGACACATTATGGAAGAGTTCGAGCGAATCGCTTTAACTCATCCGGAAATTCATTTTGTATTGAGTCACAATGGGCAGGTGGTTCATGATTTGCCAAAATCGAATTATCGCCAGAGAATCATACATTTATTTGGAACGAAGTATGGAGATTTTTTGATTCCCATTGAGGAGGATACAGAAATAGTAAAAATTTCTGGTTTTGTTGGAAGGTCGGAAATAGCAAAGAAATCGAGAGGTGATCAGTATTTTTTTGTCAATCAGAGGTTTATTCGAAATCCGTTGTTGAATCACGCAGTTACTCAAGCTTTCGAACAAATTTTACCCGCTGGTCAGTTTCCTTTTTTTGTTTTGTATTTAGAAGTTCCAAGCGATACTATTGATGTGAATGTGAATCCGACGAAAACAGAGATGAAATTTCAAGATGAACGAAGTATACATGCAATTGTGCATGCAGCTGTTCGACGAGGATTGGGCAAACACCAAGCTGGACCTAGTTTAGATTTTGAACAAGAAATGATTCCATTGACTCAAGCCTCTCCAGAACAAGTTCGGCCTCCGCAATTACATGTAAATCATGATTTCAATCCGTTTGAAAATTCTGGCGGAACTTGGCAGAGCAAATCGAGAAATTGGATGGAGCAGTTTGAACGAGCTGGATTTGGATTCAACGAGAGTGAGCCAAATGAGAAGTTAATTTCGGATGATGAGAATGAAGATTACTTGCGCGTTTTTCAAACCATGAAATCCTATGTAGTAGCGGAAAAGGAGCACGGTTTATATTGGTACAATCAAAATCGGCTTCATTGGAAAATTGTGTTTGATGAATTATCAAGCGCAAAACAAAATTTAACTTCACAGGTGTTGTTATTTCCAATAGAAATAACAGAAACCAAACAAAACATTGCATTGCTTTCAACGAATATTCCCGTTCTGGAGAGTCTAGGCTATAAGATTGAAATTGAAGGTGAAACCATGTTTGTTTCTGCTGCACCCACAGATTTGGATGAGTCAATGATCATTGATTTTATTCAAGATTTTTTAAGGTCTATGCAAGATGATATTCACTTTAAATCACCATTGGATCGGGGAATTTATTTGTTGTCACGCAGAATGGCTGTAAGAAAGGGAGTGATGTTAACAGAACCCGAGATGCGCGATTTATTAAATCGATTTGGTAAGCTTGGGGAAGATAATATTGCACCCAATGGTAAGCGTATTTTTTTTGTAACTGATTTGGAGTGGATGAATAAACAAATTGATGAATAATGAATTTGAATTTAACTACCGGCGTTAAAAATTTATTAATTATTAACGTGCTTTTTTTTCTGGCGAGCATAGTCATTCCTGAATGGAATGAATGGTTCACTGGTTATTATTTCACGAGTGAAAATTTTAGGCCTTGGCAAATTGTAACGCATATGTTTATGCATGCAGATGTTATGCATATCTTTTTCAATATGTATGCGCTTTATCTATTCGGTGTGGCTTTGGAAAACTATTGGGGTACGAAACGCTTTTTAATTTATTATTTCGTCAGCGGACTTGGAGCTTTTGCTTTGCATATGGGCATTAATTATTTAGAAATATCAAGATTGATGAACGCTTTGACTGAACCGCAGATTCAAGAGGTGCTCAACCATGGACTTTCAATTATGGATGATAATAAAGCTTACGTGAATGCGTCAATGCAAAAACTGAATGAAGCTATACATGTGGGTGTAGTTGGAGCTTCCGGTGCGGTTTTCGGGGTTTTGATTGGATTTGGAATGCTATTCCCAAATACGGAATTGAGTTTGTTATTTCCCCCAATTACACTTCGCGCAAAAGTTTTTGTTATGATCTATGGTGCTATAGAATTGTACATGGCTTTAAAGCAAAGTTCAGGAGATCATGTAGCGCATTACGCGCACATTGGAGGCATGTTGTTTGGTTATTTGTTATTGAAATATTGGCAATCGAAGCCTAGAGTGAATTGGTAGTATGTTCTGTTATGGCCAAATTGAATATTAACCCCATATCGCTTTCATTCATTGGGGTATTATGGCTTATGTTTTTCGCGCACTTACTAGCGGTGCTTGTAAGTATGGACCAATACGGTTTTCAGACTTTTTTTCAATCGTATATTTTTGTTGATGGCTCAAATGGTAGTTGGGTTCAGACACCTTGGATTCTGATTACCTATTCCTTATTTCATGATTCTTTTTTTATACTTTTAATTCATAGTGTTTTGATTCTTCTACTCATGAATTCGTGGGAATATTCATTCAAGAAGACGCTTCTTATTTGGTTCTTAGCAGCTATTTGTGGCGGATTGGTTTTTTTATGGCTTCATGATACTGGAATTTTAATCGGCCCTTCTTTTGTTATTTCCGTTCTTACACCGTGTGTGTTTTTTCAAAATTTACAGTCTAAAAATCTACTCGTATTCGTTGGGGTTACTCTATATGTTGTGTTATTTATCATTGAGGTGCTTTTGAATGGTTTTAGTGACACATCTTTATTGCATACTCTCGGTGTTAGTTTTGGAATTGTATGTAGTTTGATTCTTGTATTTTTGAATATGCGTTTTTTAAATCGGTTGAAAATTTGGTTTGGACTTGCTCCAAAATTGAGCGTGAATCAGAAAAACCCAAGATTTAAATCTGATGAGGAGTTTAATCAAGAGAAAAAGTTGAAAACGGAATATTTAGATTTTATTTTGGATAAGATATCACGGTCGGGCTTTGAAAGTTTAAGTAAAGCAGAGCGGAAATTTTTAGAGGAAAACAAGGGGTAAGGTGATGGAAGATGAGAAGAAAAAGTCGTGGTCGAAAATGGTGAAATTCATATTTCGCCTTTTTTCATTTTGTGTTATTCTGGTTTATGTTACATCCATTTTAGCCTTCTATTTTCCTCCGTCAAAACTCGGTCCTTTAAGTATTATGGGTTTGTTTTATTGGCCAATATTGGTGTTGTTTCTATTCTCGGTTTTAATTTTATTATTGCGAAGAGAATGGAGGTGGCTGCTTGTTCATCTTCTTGTTTTTCTGGCCTCACTTGGTAATATATCGTCTTTTTTTTCATTTGGTTTGGATAAGGATGAGGATTTGAGTAAAAAAATCTCTATCTACACACATAATGTTCACTTGATGGGGTATTATGATGGAAAATCAAATGAAAAGAATAAAGAAATTGTTCTCAATTCCATTGCAAATAAAAATCCAGATGTAGTATGTCTTCAGGAGTGCTATTGGAATGATGAAGAATTCTCTTTTTTTCATTGGAATCAGGAACCAAGATTGAAAGAATACAATGCATGTGAACGTGTGACACATACCCTCTCTGATGGATCTCATTTTGGTGTGGTTATTCTTTCAAAGTTTCCAATAAAATTTAAGGGAACAGTTCCATTTGATAATGATGTCAACAATTTTGCCGTATACGCAGACTTAGATACTCCGTTGGGTATTATGCGCGTTTTTTCAGTTCATTTTCAAAGCTTTCGTTTGAAGGAAAGGGATTTGAAGTTATTTGATGAAGATATTGCAGTTGATGAAATTCAAAACAATTCCCTGCCTCTATTGGTACAGTTATACAGAGCCAATTTAAAACGGGAAAAACAAGTGGAACGTTTGATGCGCAGCATGGAAGAATGTGAGTATCCTATTCTCGTTTGTGGTGACTTCAATGATTCTCCCTCATCCAATGCATATTATTCGTTGACGCGCAAATTGAATGATGTATTTAACAAATCCAATTTTGGAGTTGGGGCTACCTATAACGGGCCTTTGCCTGGAATGAGAATAGATTATATTCTATGTGATCAAAAGTTTGGAGTTGAATCATGCGAGAGGATCGAGGTCAACTCAAGTGATCACGATGCGTTGTTTGCAACTATTGGTTTGAAGTAACCCAATGTCTTTTGTAAACGGTTAATGCGAGCAGCACCATGACGAGACCATAAAAAAAATCATCAGCAGGAACACTCCAAATACGTACGCAAAGATTGTGTGAATTATTATAATAAACTATGGCATTTTCTACCTCTATTTTAGATGTGTTTATAAAAGGATAATTCCAAAATTTTAATCCGGTAAGTACACCGTTTGAAATGAAAAAAGGGAGTTGAAGAAATGCCCAGGCAATGAAGAAGTGTCCTAAAAATTCTGATTTTTTCCATGTGTGATAGGTGAGAAGTACCACACATGTAGCTGAAGCTGAAAGTGTATACCAATGGTTGAAATAGGTTATACTGAGTGCAATTGAAATTACAATGAGAATAAAAGAAACCAGTTGAGTAAATAATCTTGAGGGCTTTTTAGGAAAGTACGAGACAATAACCTCAAAGGTGAAGATACATGCGAATGGAATGCAAATAAAAAAGAGCCATTCTTCAATGGGTAGTTCTAATATTTTTAATCCAAGGGTATACTCGTTGGAAAAATGCCAAATGTTGTTTTTGGTGAAAAAAATATCCCATGGAATGAAAATAGCCATCATGACTAGCATTCCGAGCAGAATAGATTTCCATCTTTTATAAAGATGCAATCGCGGATGAAAGCTAAGCAAGAGCGGTCCAAGCAAACAGCTGAGATTAACAATGAGATAGAGGTAATGATTCAAGATGATTTCTTTTGTTGGTATGAAATTTCTTTTTTGAAATATTTCATAGGAACTATCAACATACCAAAACACTCACCCTCCTCTTTGTAAATGTTTTTATGGTGGATTTTATGCGCTTTTCGAATGGCTCGAAAGTAGAAATTATCTGTATTATCAAACCATTTGAATCTGCGATGTATGAGCACGTCATGAACAAGAAAATAACCAATACCGTAGAGCAGAATTCCAAATCCAATGTATGTTTTGAAATCCCAATGATTCATCATTCCAAACATAATGAGTAACCAGGATGGAATAGCATAGATCAAAAAAAAGACATCGTTTTTTTCAAAGAAACCAGGAGCAGGTTGATGGTGGTCTACATGGAAATACCACATGAATCCATGCATGACAAATTTGTGAGTCAACCAGGCCATACCCTCCATGACTAAGAATGTAAATACCGTAATGAATATACCAATTATGAGGCTCATGTTAGTGTGTTAACGTAAGTTTTTCCATGGCAATTTTGAACCAAGGCGTGTATAAATGTGAATTGATTTCAAGGTCTTTTTGAATGTCTTCTAATCCCATGTATTTGAAGGAGTCAACTTCTTCCTTGTTAATGTCAGGAGACGCGTCTGTGTGACCTATG
>Ga0194116_10003139_pt1 | contig 20257 bp, 17 predicted proteins | sample TA2MahsurfametaG_4_FD_148617 | JGI IMG/M metagenome (GOLD analysis project Ga0194116, IMG submission 148617) | Freshwater microbial communities from Lake Tanganyika, Tanzania - TA2015008 Mahale S9 surface | ecosystem: Environmental > Aquatic > Freshwater > Lake | place: Tanzania: Lake...
ACAGCAATATCCATAACAACGGAAGCGGTGTGGGCATTGGCACAGCAGCGCCTGATGCCTCAGCCAAAGTGGATATTTCGAGCAGTACCCAAGGCTTTCTGCCTCCGCGCATGACCACCGTACAGCGCAACGCGATTGCTTCACCAGCTGTTGGTTTAACTATTTACAACACCACAGTCAATTGCCTGCAATGGTGGAATGGTACTGTTTGGTACGACGGATGTGGTAATAACGCTCCTCCCGCCGCTGCACTTTCCACGATTAACTGCGCTGGTGCCACCACCACAGGAACGCTCACGAGCGGCACTGCGGCCAACGGCGTGAGTACTGCCATCTCTTACACGGGTGGGAATGCGGGCACGTACAGCGCACAAAACGTTGCTTCCACGGGTGTTACAGGTCTCTCCGCTTCCTTAGCTGCAGGCACCTTGGCCAACGGCAACGGCAGTGTGACCTATACCATCACAGGCACCCCTGCAAGTGCAGGAACGGCGAGCTTTGCCATTACCATAGGAGGTCAAAGCTGTAGCTTTACGGTGAATGTAGCAGCTGCCCAACCTCAATACCCTGCCAACAGCGTATTCTGTGCGGCAGGAGCCACCGCCATTGTGGACGTCACCAACCCCACTACGGGTCTTATCTGGATGGACCGTAACCTCGGTGCAAGCCAAGTGGCTACCTCTAGCACCGACCAAAATGCCTACGGGGATCTTTACCAATGGGGCAGACGAGCCGACGGTCACCAGTGTCGGACTTCACCCACTACAGCAACCTTAAGTTCGGTGGACCAACCCGCCCACGGTAACTTCATTCTTGCTCCCAATAACCCTTTCGATTGGCGTAGTCCGCAAAACACCAACCTTTGGCAAGGCGTCAATGGGGTGAATAACCCGTGTCCGAGCGGGTATCGCATACCCACCGAAACGGAACTTAACAACGAGCGCTTGAGTTGGAGCAGTAACAACGGCAGTGGGGCATTTGCCGCTCCCCTCAAATGGACCATGGCGGGCTACCGCAACGCCAGCAATGGGTCGCTTGGCGATGTCGGCGCGGTCGGCTACGGTTGGAGTAGCACGGTTAGTGGAGCGTACTCGCGCGACTTGCGCTTCAGCAGCAGCAATGCCTACTTGGACGCCAGCAACCGAGCGTACGGCTTGGCGGTCCGTTGCCTGAAGAATTAATGGAAGGGAATGCGGGAAGGAGATTTATTTACCCGAGCCATTCCTTGCAATTCCTGAGTGCAATGAAGCAACGCGAAATGGAAACGAAGGTTGTAAGGATGGTCTCGGGCCCTAAGCCGCCTACCATAGCATAGCGTAGGTGGACGGCTTGGTATTTTGGTTAAAAAAGATTGTTTTGTGAATATAAAAGAGAAAATAGCAATAAGTGCCAACCCCACCAAATTAACCTTATTTAAGGAGGGTATATTTTACAAATGTTACAACGAAGACGCCATGGTTTTCTATAAAAACATTAAGCAATACAAAATTATATGTAAATATAATAAAGCTTTGAAGTCAACGGTTTTGAGTTTAGGTTTTCCAGAATCAGCATGGAATCGATCCGCGGTAACGTTGGAACTTTCAAATCAATTGGGTCTAGAAGAAGCGATTGACCACGAAACGTTCATCGCATATAATTTAAATGGGGAGGCGAAAAGTGGATTTGCAGCCTTTAAAGCTAATGTGCTTGATGCGCAAGAAATTATACAACTAAACGAAAAGGAACAAGATTCAAAAGAACGGGTGTTGTGTAAGTTGAAAAATTTTGATTTAGCCAACCATACTCCAATGCAAGCCATGGAGTTCATTAAAGAACTCAAAGAACTTTTGTGAAAGAAAACCAATCCCTTGATGATTTTCACCAATTGCTACTACAATTACATTTGTCGTACAAAAACGCCCGTAAAAACAAACGCAATACGCAAAATCAATTGGCATTTGAGATCAACCAAGAGGCAAACCTTCATCGCTTGGCTACTGCCATCTATACCCGTAAATATAAGCCTAAACCTTCGGTAGTATTCATTATTGAAAAGCCGGTTAAACGAGAAATTTTTGCAGCGGATTTTGAGGATCGCGTCGTTCATCATTTGATCCATCGTTGCCTCAACCCCATCGTTGAGAAAAAGCTTATACACGATACGTACAGTTGTCGACTTAAGAAAGGCACCCTGTTTGGAATAAACAGAATAGACCATTTTATACGCTCGTGCAGCGAAAATTATCAAAAAGAAGTTTTTTTTCTAAAGATAGACGTTTCGGCTTATTTCATGAGCATGCAACATACAGTGATTTATGATAAAGTACTTGCCCTTTTGCCTAAAGATAAAGAAACCTTTTTAGGTCTTCCCAAGGAATTATTGCTCTACTTATTGAAGATTACGGTACATAATAACGTGAAACTAAACTGTAAAATAAAAAGTAATAAAAGGGACTGGAACGACTTACCCAAAACGAAAAGTTTATTTGGGGTTCCAAATGGGGTAGGTCTGCCCATTGGAAATTTAACTTCACAACTCTTTGGGAATATCTATTTGAACGACTTTGACCACTTTGTAAAAAAAGAACTGAAAATTACGTATTACGGACGTTATGTAGACGATATGGTGTTTGTGCACCAGAATAAAGCGTTTCTAGAATCCTTGATACCTCAACTCAGCAAAAAGCTTGCTTCGGTTGGTTTAGAATTACATCCTAATAAGATTGTGTTAAAATCGGTCAGTGAAGGCCTTCCCTTCTTAGGGCAAATCATTAAACCGTATAGGAAATATATTGCTAGCCGCACAAAAAATAATTTTTACCGAGCAATATCCAGAGTTACCGAGCAAATGTTGGAGCACGAAGCTTTGCCCGACAAAGAACTACAAAAGATACAAGCAACGGTAAATTCGTACCTTGGGACCCTATCGAAAGCAAACACCTACCGCTTAAGAACTGCAATGATGAAGAAACTGCCCAGCCAGTTCAATCAGCGATTTATTGTTAAAAACGAATTGCAAAAGGTTCAAATTCGAAAAGTAAAAAAACATGGCGATATTCTCAGAACTCCCTGTCTATAAACTTGGGTATGACCTATTAATGAATCTATTCCATAGTACATCAGCATTCAACAAAGAGTACAAATATACTTTGGGTGAAAAAATAAAAAATGAGGTGCTTGAACTCCTTATTTGTATCTATTCCGCAAATAAAAGTGACAAGATTGCCAAAGAGCAACACCTTGAAGAGGCACGAAGGAAATTAGAAGTTCTTAGAATTTTACTGCGAATTTCAAAAGATCTAAACGCACTAAGTCTAAAAAGTTTTGTAGTTTTGAATAGTCAAGTTGAAGCGTTGTCTAAGCAACTTTTGGCATGGCAAAAATATACTGCCGGAGCTCAAAATACTGAATGAAAACATGGTTTTGAGGAGTGCACATTAATCCTAACATACCGTTCAATTTTGGTTTCCGATTTTGAATAAATGCGAAAGCAGTTTGAGGATGATTATTTTATTCTTAAATGTGAAATAGGTATGTTTACATCCTTGCTGTTGGCGGGCAACCGCAACAACAGCAATGGATCGCTTAACAATGTCGGCACGAACGGCAACTATTGGAGTAGCACGGTAAGTGGAACGAACTCACGCAACTTGAACTTCAACAGCAGCAATGCCAACATGAACGACAACAACCGAGCGAACGGCTTGGCGGTCCGTTGCCTGAAGAATTAATGGAAGGGAATGCGGGAAGGAGATTTATTTACCCGAGCCATTCCTTGCAATTCCTGAGTTTCCACCGAAACTTAGGTGAAAGTAGAAGTCTGACGATGGGAGATCCTTTGAGGTTTGTTTAATTAGGTAAAGAAACCTGAAATAATGATAGTTTAACTCACATTAGGTTGTATTGTGAGGCTTCTTGCTATTTTTGAACTTCAAATCAACTAAAATGAATAGAAAATTCAGCGTCGTATTTGCCATTGTTGTTTTGTTTTTTTCTAAAAACACAAATGCCCAAAATTTGGTAGTTAACTTGAATAACGCGACCACCAATACCTTTCCAATTGCTTCTATTCAGAGCATTAAATTTGGAGCAAGCACCATGATTCTTCAAGAATTTAACGGCACGGTTTCCACTTGGAATATTTCTGATATTAATAACTATGCTTTCAGTCCTTCTGGGGTGGGCGTGGATGAACATCCATCTTCCTTTGTAAATGTGTTGAATATTTTTCCAAACCCTTCATCGGGCGTTGTAAATGTTCAGTTTCAAACCGAGTCCATGTCTAACATAACGGTAGAAATTATTTCAGGAGAGGGAAAAAAGTTGCACCAAATGTATGCTGGTAACCACGAAGGATTGCAAACCTACACATTGAATAGTAACCTTGTGGATGGCGTTTATTATTGTCGAATTCTATTAGATAAAAAAACAATCACCAAACCGTTTATCGTAAAACAATAGGTATTTATGAAAAATTTAATCTACCTCGTACTTGTTCTAAGTAGTCTTACTGCTTACGGTCAAATAATACAAAACGTCAATAAAACCTCAGGAACGGTTCCCAAACCCATCACCCAAATAGACAGCATTCGCTTCAATACGGTCACCAATCAAATGGAGATTATTCAAACCAATGGAAATGCAGAAAACCATGTGATTTCTGATATTATTAATGTGACATTCTCCGGACAATTAATCGGAACGCTTACTACTATAGACTGCGCTGGTGCCACCACCACAGGAACACTCACGAGCGGTTCTGCGGCCAACGGCGTGAGTACTGCCATCTCTTACACGGGCGGTAATGCGGGCACGTACAGCGCGCAAAACGTTGCTTCCTCGGGTGTTACAGGTCTTACCGCTTCGTTAGCTGCAGGCACCTTGGCCAATGGCAACGGCAGCGTGACGTATACCATAACGGGCACCCCTGCAAGTGCAGGAACGGCGAGCTTTGCCATTACCTTAGGAGGACAAAGCTGTAGCTTTACGATCATTGTGAGTTCACCTGCCGCCGTACTGGCAACAATTAACTGCGCTGGTGCCACCACCACAGGAACGCTCACGAGTGGCACTGCGGCCAACGGCGTGAGCACTGCCATCTCTTACACGGGCGGTAATGCGGGCACGTACAGCGCGCAAAACGTTGCTTCCACAGGTGTTACAGGTCTTACAGCTTCGTTAGCGGCAGGCACCTTGGCCAACGGCAACGGCAGCGTTACGTATACCATAACGGGTACCCCTGCAAGTGCAGGAACGGCGAGCTTTGCCATTACCTTAGGAGGACAAAGCTGTAGCTTTACGATCATTGTGAGTTCACCTGCCGCCGTACTGGCAACAATTAACTGCGCTGGTGCCACCACCACAGGAACACTTACGAGTGGTTCTGCGGCCAACGGTGTGAGTACTGCCATCTCTTACACGGGTGGTAATGCGGGCACGTACAGCGCTCAAAACGTTGCTTCCACGGGTGTTACAGGTCTTACCGCTTCGTTAGCGGCAGGCACCTTGGCCAACGGCAATGGCAGTGTGACGTATACCATCACAGGCACCCCTGCAAGTGCAGGAACGGCGAGCTTTGCCATTACCTTAGGGGGTCAAAGCTGTAGCTTTGCGGTGAATGTGACAAGCCTGGCCCAGCAATACCCTGCCAACAGCGTATTCTGCATAGCAGGAGCCACCGCCATTGTGGAAGTCACCAACCCCACCACCGGACGAACATGGATGGACCGTAACCTCGGAGCCAGCCAAGTGGCAAGCTCTAGCACCGACCAAAATGCCTACGGGGATCTGTACCAATGGGGAAGACGAGCCGACGGCCATCAATGCCGTACTTCACCCACTACAGCAACCTTAAGTTCGGTGGACCAACCGGCCCACGGTAACTTCATTATTGCTCCCTTTGTTCCTAACGACTGGAGAAGCCCACAAAACGCAAATTTATGGCAAGGAGTGAATGGGGTGAATAATCCTTGCCCGAGCGGGTACCGCCTACCCACTCAAACGGAACTCAACAACGAGCGCATGAGTTGGAGTAGTATCAACGGTGCAGGCGCTTTTGCCTCTCCGCTCAAATGGACATTGACGGGCTACCGCAACCTTAGCGATGGATTGCTCGGCCTTGTAGGCACGGACGGCAACTATTGGAGTAGCACGGTGAGTGGAACGAACTCGATGGACTTGTACTTCAACAGCAGCGGTGCCTCCACGGGCGTCAGCAAACGAGCGTACGGCTTCTCGGTCCGTTGCCTGAAGAATTAATGGAAGGGAATGCGGGATCAAAGTTCATTCCTTGTATTATCAAATCATAAGGTGAAGTTTGGTGTTTTATAGCACGTTATCAATACAAAAACGAATATTTATATCTCTTGTATAAGATATATTTACCTATATTTGTACTATAGATAAGATGTAAATGAAAGATATTTTCAAAAAAATAATCGTTGAACGACAAGAATGGTTGAAAAATATCAGGCTCATCAAAAGAGAAATAACCTTTGAGAATGAAGCAAATTATGCGTTTACCGGTTTGCGACGCGCCGGGAAATCCTATTATTTATATCAGATTATTCAAGAAAAATTCAGCAAGGAAAATTACGAGCGGTTGTTATTCATCAATTTTGAAGATGAACGCTTGTTGGAGCTTACGCATCATGACTTTCAATATATTCTTGATGCCTATTTTGAGCTATTTGAATGGATGCCTATCATCTTTTTAGACGAAATCCAAAATGTTCCGCATTGGCAAAAGTTTGTTCGTCGTTTGGCAGATGAAGGTCGGAGAATTTTTGTAACGGGAAGCAATGCGGAAATGTTGAGTCATGAAATTGCAAGCACATTGGGCGGGCGTTTTATCAATAAAGAAATCCTTCCTCTCTCGTTTCGAGAATATTTATCCTTCAAAGAACTTAGCGTGACTTCCAAAACCAAATACTCTTCCGAACGCTACAAAATTATAAAGGAATATGAGGAGTATTTGCATTTCGGGGGTTTTCCAGAGCTGCTGCAAATGAACGATAAACGTGAATTTCTCTCAAGTGTTTATCAGAAACTATTTTATGGCGACCTCATCGCACGATATAAGGTTTCCAATGTTGTTACCCTGAAATTGATGGTGAAGAAACTGGCAGAAAGTGTCAATAACGAAACCTCTATCAATCGCATAAAAAATTTAATCAAATCGACAGGGGTTAGCATTGGTAACAATACCCTTTTTGATTATCTGAATTACCTTGAGTCCTCTTTTTTAATTGCTTCTATTACCAATTTCCACAACAAATTCACCGAGAAAGAAACGAATAAAAAGTATTACTTTCTGGACAACGGGATTTTAGGTTTGTTTCTAATCGACCAACCCACTAAACTGCTTGAAAATCAGATTTACATTGAATTAAGAAGAAGAGGGGAGCATCCCTATTTTCTTAAAAGAAAAACAGAAGTTGATTTTTATATTCCTGAAAAGGGTATGTTAATTCAAGTCTCCTATAGTATTAAAAATCCCGAAACATTAGAAAGAGAGGTGATTGGATTACGATCTGCCATGAAAGCGTTTGGAATAACTAATTCATGGATTATCACCTACGATGAAACAAAAGAACTTGAAGTCCAAGAAGGTATCATAAACGTTGTTCCTGCCTGGCAATGGTTATTGGCTATTTAAAATTTTGTAGATGATTAAAATGTTAAGCTTACTTTGGTGTTTAGTTTGGGGCATATTGTTGCACGCCCAAACCCTCACCGCGTCCTTTCCTTCCATGGCGGGAGAACTTGTGCGTTTTGGAACCTTTCAAGGCATTCAATCGCGCACCCTCGACAGCGTTAGGGTAGGGCCGAACGGTTCCTTTTCGTTTTCCTTTAAGACCGATAAACCGGCCATTGGCTACCTCATCACCGCCGAGAACAAACCCTACTTTTTAATCCTCGACAAAAACGAGCGCATTCGTTTGCAAGGCGGTCATCTCAGCTTTTCCGAAAGTGTGCAAATCCTGGAGGGCCAGCAAAACCAAGCCTTCGCCACTTACGCAGTGCAACATCCCCGACGCGAACAAGCGCTCAGTGCGTGGGGCTATTTGGAAAAGATCTACACCCTTGATAGCCTCTTCGCCGTTCAAGCCGTTCCCTCCAAGGCCATCCAATCCGAAAAGGTTCGCATCCAACAAGAAGATCAAGCCTACCTCGAGGCACTGAATCCTTCGTGGTACGTGCGTTGGTACTTGCCCATGCGAAGGTTGGTGAGTGACGTTTCCACCATTGCCCAATACCGAACCGAAGAAATTCCAGCAACCCTCACCGCCTTTCGAACACTCGATTACACCAACGAACGCCTCTACCGCAGCGGCTTACTCAAAGACGCCATCGAAAGCCATTTCTGGCTCTTAGAGAATTCCGGACGCTCCTTGGATTCGGTATATCTCGAAATGAAGGTATCCATTGACTCCATGATGCTACATCTCGTAAAAAACGAATCCCGCTTGAACGAAGTCACGGATTACCTGTTCGATCTCCTCGAACGTCACTCCTTGTTTCAGGCATCGGAATACCTCGCCTTAAAAGTCTTGAACGAGAGCAGTTGTACCCTCAATTCCGACTTGGCAAAACAGCTCGAAACCTACCGCGCTATGAAAAAAGGGAACATCGCACCCGATATGGAATTCAAGGGTAATTTGAAGACGTCTGTTCCAAAACTCAAGAAACTATCGGAACTTAAAAGCTCCTACACCTTGGTGGTTTTTGGTGCCAGTTGGTGTGAAACCTGCAAGGAAGAGGTTCCCAAAATTGCCAACTTGTATCCAAAATGGAAAGGCAAAGGGGTGGAGGTAGTCTTTGTTTCCTTGGACGAAACCAAAGAAGCATTTGAGCAGTTTGTGCAAGCGTTTCCCTTCACGTCCTACTGCGATTACGGCAAATGGAACAGCCCGATTGCTACTTCCTATTACGTGTTCGGAACCCCCACCATGTTTTTATTGGACGCCAAACGGGAAATCCTGCTTCGGCCTAATTCCATCTCCCAAATGGATGCGTGGGTGGATTGGTATTTGAAGTAGCATGAATTAATCATTGCAACAACCGGTTGTTGATGCGCTTAATCCTAAATCGCTTGATTTTTCGTAGGAATTTTTGAAAAAGCGTTAAGCTCGAATCAATGGTTTCTTCCTTGAACGGTCGTTTCAACCGCAAGACAAACCACTGGTATTCATCGTGGTGCCAAATGCCGTATTTTTCATACTGCATGAGTTCTAAATTCGCTGCATCCAATTGTTGAATCATAGGTGCAAATGGAACAGGTTGGTCGATGACTTGCAAAGAATGGGCCTCTAAGGCGATGTCGTGGGCAATGTAATCGGGATTGGGAAGGTTGATTACGAAGCGTGTGTTTGGTCCCATTACTGCTGCAATTCGTTCGAATAAGGCAGCGTGCTTTTCCAATGGAACATGCTCGAGCACATCAATTAAGGTAATGTAATCGGGGTAATTTAAGGTAGTTTCAAAAGCCGTAATGTCTTGCGTGCTGAAGGTAAGGTTCGGGGTGGCTATATGTTCTTTCCCGTATGCGATTGAGGCTTCGCTAAGGTCAATGGCGTGAATTTGTCCTTGGTTGATGGTTCGTTTCAGGAGGGAAGTCATCATTCCTATGCCGCAACCCAGTTCAAGTACTGAACTATGAGCATTTAATCCAAGTCCGATGAGGCGTTCATATACGCCATAAATGCGGTCGTTGATTCCCGTTGCGGCTTGTTCCCGAACGTAACTGTCGTAAAAGGCGCTCACGCGTTCGGTTTCCATCTTATTTTTTCGTTACGTAGGCTTGTTTTGCGGGCAGGTAGAAGAACTCACGCAACATCATGGGGCTTTTTATGATTTTAGGCCGAGCTATGTAATAGTTCTTGACCGTATCCGATAAATAAATATTTGCCGCATAGATTTGTATGTTCTTACGTGACTGACGCGCAGTTTGAACGAATTCAAAGGCAAAGGCCTCGGCATTCGGTGTACCAATCCCATCAAATTCGGGCCATTCAAAAAAGCGAGAAGGCATGTGGTTAATGATGGTAAAGAACGTTCGGAATCCTGAGTTACGAATGCGGTAGGTGACCAAGATGTCCTGATAGGCCGGATTGGTGATGGATGCAAAAGCGATATCCAAAGGTAAATAAGGGGACGAAGGAATGGCAATGGCGTTTGAGATTTTATCAAGGCCTCCATCGTAAAAAAACATGATGTTGTGGTTGCCCATAAAACCAATTTCTGCCAACTTGGCTGCCTTGGCATCCTTGGAGGCTGCATACAAAGCGTGGTTGAGGCGATTTACTGTTATTACACCATCTTCTTTGCCATCCGGGTCGAGGTGTGCCCGGTATAGATGCATCCTGTATTGTTCGTTGACAGGTATTTGCAATTGCGCCTCGGCATGCCTTCTTGCCCTGCTTTCGAGGTCGCCCGTTTGAGGTATCTCCGATTGGGAAGGTTGAACAGGATTTATTGAGGGGCTTTCTTCACTTTGACAACTCGCCGCCCAAACAACTAGGAATAGAAAGCTGCTACCCTTCATGGCCTAAAACGGTTTTGACCAGTTGCAACGCTTTTTTCAATTGTTCTTCTCGGCTAATGCTACTTGTGTCGAAGACGATGGCGTCTTCCGCTTTTATTAAAGGGCTAATGGCGCGCTTTGTATCGAAGTCGTCGCGCTGTAATAAATTCTCTTTCACCTCTTGAAGGGTAGCTGCTGCATCGTTTTTTTGCATCTCTTGAAACCTTCGTTGGCTTCGCGTTTCGAGGTCAGCGGTAACAAATAATTTCAATTCCGCCTCGGGAAATACCACCGTTCCAATGTCCCTGCCGTCCATTACTATTCCTCCGCGACTGCCTATTTTTCTTTGCGATTCGACCAATTTTTTCCGGACTTCACCAATAGCCGCCACTTCTGAAACAACTTGAGAAACTTCCTTAGAGCGAATTTCAACGCTGACATCTTGGCCATTGAGGATCAAGGCTTGGGAACCATCGGTGGAGAAATGCAAGGTAACTTCAGGAAGTATAGCGATCAATGCTGATGCGTTCAACCTTCGCTCATTAAAGAGTCCCTTTTCCAGTGCAAACCATGCCACGCCTCGGTACATAGCACCGGAATCGATGAAAATATAACCCAGCGCTTTCGCTAAGTCCTTTCCCAGGGTGCTTTTTCCGCTGGAGGCATAGCCATCAATGGCAATGGTTAGTTGCTGTTTTTTTGACATTTATTTCAAAAATAAATAAATGACACCAAATGAGTGGTGAAATATTTGGTTAAATAATTTTGCATTTTTCCCAAAGCTTTTCAAATTCAAGTTGAAACGTCGTTGCGGTTCGTATGTCATTAATCAAAACGATATTTTCTTCATTTTTTTCTTCAGCACTTCGCGTCCAATTGTATGAACCGGTTAAGGTTTTTTTACCATCTATGATCATAAACTTGTGGTGCATGTGAAAGGGTGTTGTATCAATTTTAACATCCATGCCCTCATTGGCTAAGTCTTGAATATCTGAACCTAGATCTAGCATTTTGTGGTTATCGCTAATAATCCTAATTCCAAGTCCACGTTTAAAGGCATTCCTGATTACATTACTTATACGATCGTCAGATATGGTAAACACGCAAATATCTAACGTGTTCTCGGCGTGTTCTATGGCTTCAATGATTAATTTTCTGCACGTATCGCCTGGACTAAAGGCTGATTTAATATCCATTTTTTTTCCATAAAAAAAGGTCCCGAAGGACCTATTTACTTTCTTTGTTACTTTTGATATATGGTTTTCATGATAACCTCATCAAGAAAGCACATTCCTTGGTATAAGAAGGGAGAACACGAGAACATAAAGTCTTCATTGTCACCAGTCTTATTTTTCATATTCGCCCCTGCAATCCAATCCTCATCTTTCTTAACGTAGCTTTCGAGATTTACTTGAGCAAAGTTCGTACTGGAGGATAAGATTACCGAATAATCAAAAATATCCCAACTTTTAACTAATTCGAGGTAGCTGTGTTTGAATTTTTCAAAATGAGCAAGCCCACTGTTATTGTTAGTTGGTTCAGGTATTATCAAATCTTCACCAAATTCAAATATTTGACTGGGGTTGATAGGATCATTCCATTTTAACGGCGCTTTGTTACCTTTTGCATCTTTAAAGAAATAACCGCTTTCACCTACAATTTCTACTCGCGCCTTAGGATCAATATCCAACACGTCACGAGGTGAAGTAAGTCCATAACCAACCTCCATTTTCAGATTGTCTCGTTGAACGATAATCGAGAAGGATTTGAAGGGTTCGATTATTTTATTACTTTCATTTCCAACGTTAAATCCTAAAGTAAAACATTTTTTATAGAATTGTTCTGCTGAAAAGTCATTTAAGGCCGAGGATAACCAGTCGAATAATTTACCGCCTTTTCCGAATGGACTAATTTTAAGGTGGAAACCATTTTTCAATTCATTAACACTCGAATTGTTGGCATTTTCTGGATCATCTAATACGCTTCTTACTACTTGTCCGGAGTGGAATAATAGTAAACCACAAATATAAGAGGCAATAGCGATTAAACCGCGTGTTTCATTTCGGCTAAGTTGTTCATTTTCTGGACTCCAAAGTTCACGATAAAATGACCTTTCCAACTTTTCATTATCTTCCATTTCTTCAAATAAAAGATTGGTTAAATAATTAGCCGTTGAACTGTTAATATTTTCCAGTGCGGGTAATTCTAATTTGTTCATGCGAACGAAGTGCTTAATACACTTTTGCAAATTTTCTGAACTCCCTATGGCATTGGCAAGTTTATTCGCAGCTATTTTGACGGACGATTGTTTCATTAATTTTGCGCGCTTACTACCGGGATCAGTAGTAAGTACCAAAATATCTGATGTAACTCCTCCAATATCAATACCCAGCATAATTGAGGTTGCACCAAGACCTACACCGCCACTGGATAGAGCATAATTACAAACCGCTTCACTTTCACTCAACGCACGCATCGATAATTTTTGATCATCTGATAGGGGGGATATTGTCGTTTTCCCTTCAAATTCAATAGGACTTAAGGTGTCGATAACCTCTTGATAAATACCTTCGTAGGTTTTTCTCAAATCACGTGGCATGGAGGTTGGATAACTCCAAAGAAGGGTACTTGGACGTTTTTTATCTGCAAACAATTCTGCATTTAGGTAAAGCCAAACTGCTTTGATGTATGCTTTTTTGTTGACTAGATATCGATCTTCTCTTTTCCACTTTAAATCGTACAATAATTCAGTTTCCTCGTTTTGGATTGCATCGAGGGTAATTATGTTATCTCGTCCGGCAACTAAATTAATGTTTCGTTCGAAAACTGGAACTCCTCCAGAAATGGGATGTGCAATGCCTATTTCAGGATTAACAATTCTCAAATAGTCGTGGTAAACCATAGCTGATTTAACACTTCTGAGAACCCGGTCATTTTGGAAAAAGAATAACTCATTTGGAACAGCATATTGATTGTTATCTGCTATTTCTCTTCCAAGAATAAACCTTCTTCGATTTACAATATTAATGTTGTTGTGGTCGCCCTTTAAATTACTATAGGTAATGGTAGTATTAGTGCTTCCAAAATCAATTCCAACATAAACTGGATCAAGTTCGTCGCGGTTAGAGGTATAGTTGATTACGCTTTGATTTTTGTCTTGTGAATTGCTTTTCATGAGAATGAATCCACAACAACTGTCTTTGAGCGCGTCTGTACTTGTTCGAATCTCAACCCCAGTAAATGGAATTTCCGATTTGTATATTTCATAATTGAGCGAACGTTCCTTCAACAATTGTTCATCATAATGAACGACTAGGCTTGATTTAAAATCTCGGTCGAACTCTTTCCGCGAATCCTCAGTTGTGTGGTAGATATCACCACTTGGTGTTTGTCGTACGCCGGTTACTGCATTTTCTGTCGCATATAGAGGAAGTGCTTTAAACCCTTTTCTATTGTGCGGTGCTTCAGAGTACATATAATATTCCTTCCATTTCGGAGAAACAAAATTCGGCCAAAGAATAACATTCGTTACAAATGGGGTTTTGGGATTAGCAACTTTATAGCGCTTGAAGAACGGGGTTTTGGAATTGGAAATTTCCAATTCCAAGCACACATCAAGACTTTGTTCTTCTGAATCATAAGTGGCGGTGAGTGTTTTATCTCCTTTATCTTCGATTAATAAATCTGAAATTTCATTGTAGAATTCATTCAGTCCTTGTGCACTAAGCGGCAAAGCGAAAAAGTATTCCTTTTTATCATGGTCAAGGGCCCTGAGCACAGTTGATAATTCAGGATTAAAGCCCACTTCAGGGTCTAACATAATGACATCAGAAGTTTCAGCATTTAACAACAATAAATCAGGATTGAATTCTTCTAAATCACCCGTTTCATTGTTGTTAAGGTATCGACCATCATTGGTTTTATAGATTTTCATATCCATATTGAACACTAAATCAAACGGATAGGAGAATTTTTGGAAATAATCTAAAACTCCAGTTGCTTTAATTTCATATTTCTTAAAGTTATTAACTATATGATCTTTAATTTCTTGGATAAATTCACCGAGGAACGTTCTAACAGATAAGAGTATTGGTATGGGCTTAGCTAGCGTTTTTTCATATTCATTTACCTGTTCACGTAACTTGAAGCAATAGTGATACAATTTTTCTAATTGCTTAGCTTCTAAAAAGTCAATTGGATCGCGAAATCTACCTTTTTTAAAGAACCCAACTCCATTTTTGGTTAAATCATAACTTGCAGCAGGGTAAATCAAACATCCCGGTCCGGTAGCCCCAACTACGGTGCCATCAAGGTGCACTAGTTGGACATAGGGCGGGTTATAATCTTCCTTGCTTTTTCGACTATCGGACCAAAGTGGAGCATCTTCGAACAGCATATTTCCAAAAGCCCCCGCAACGTCATAAATGTTATATACTTTTTTGAGAATATCAATCTGGGAATCTAAGTCTTTTTTAATACTCTCGTCTTTAAAATCTAAAATTACTTTTTCCACACTGACACGGCTGCTGTACAAAGCTAAGCACGCTAAAAGACCTTTATACTCATCCTGCATGGCAGCATACAAGCCTTCCATACCGGGCAATTTTTTACCGTTATGTTCAGCTTCTTGTTTTGAATGTCTTGTTATATAAGGCCAGCGCATTGAATTGGTCATCATGTATGCACGAACCCATGGAGAAGGCACAGCAGTTAATACTTGATAAGCATCCCCTTTGTCCGTGTTTAAAGGATCAAGTTCTAAACCTTGAATAAAATTATTCACTTGAGTGAATAAATGCCAACCATCTTCGGTTTTAGGAAGACCCGTAGAAAGGGTCTTGTTGGCGGCTAATACAGGTACTCTATCTTTTGGCATAACTTATTTTTTTGTTTCAATTAATTTTTCCGCTAATTCATTTTTAATTCCAATGGCTGTTGTTGTAGCGCGTAAAGCTCCCATTAAGGCGCTAAAATTCCCTCCAGTAGTTCCAGTTTTGAGGAATTGCGTTATAAATAAATTTTCAGCTTTTTTTGAATCCAAAGAACTTCCTTCTAAAGCCAAATACCATTTTTCCCCATTTTCACCTGCAGATAATACGCCTTCAGGAATCCCTAGAAACATTTTTCCTGGTTCGCCTTTGATAGAATGGAAGGTTAAATAAAGTTGTTTGAACCAACCAGGTACTACGCCATCATTTTGTTGACTTTTGGAAGAATAAAAATATTGTAGGTAAGCATCGATACTTTCAATTTCTTTTTCTGTAAGTTCAAATTTGATTCCATGAGCACTTAAGCACGACATGAAATTGGTGATTTTACCATCAAATGCTGAATTAATAATCCCAGCAAAAATTACCATACCCATGAAGTTATCTTTCATTTGGTCGTGGATTTTTACTGCATTGACGGTATCTTGTTTTGCAGGTTTTTGTACACTAAACAAATCTTCCCATTCAATTTTCGGCATAAGGTTGTCCCCAACTCCGTCTAGTTCAAAAGATTTATACCTGAATTGCGTTTCTTGAATATTAGGTAATTCAGAAGTTGGTGTTGTTTGTTCTTCAAAGAAGTGTTTAGCAGCAAAAGCTCCCAATAATTCTAAAATATGGCAAGGATTCTCTTGCGCTTTTCCACCTGTTGCTGTCTTTTCAGAGGCATTTTTTGGTTTCCCAAGAAATTCAATTTTATAATCATCCGTATTATTCCAAATAAATCCTTTCCCTCCCCATCCCAGTAGATACATGCGTTTGTACGTTTTTTTGATGGTTCCATCGTTTACATAGTACATTAATGCAGAAGCGGAATTGTGCTCAAAAAAGATAGAATTTGCAATGATTTTATCTTTCTTTAAATGGCTATCACTTGGCGGAGGAAATTTAAAATAGGCGCTTAATACAACTGCGCCGTAATATATTTTTTCCATGGAAATTTTATCTCCCGTTAAAATTTTGCAGGAATCTGTAATGGCACGTGTAATAATTGGAATGGAAGACGCACCTGTTCCACCAAATGTTGAACCTAGGGCAAAAACCCTTGCACCTTCGCCGGCTGACGCTGTTTGAACTTTATTAATGAACCGGTATAATTCGCTTTTCCCTTTGTAAAGGTCATCTGACATGGCTTGACGAACTTCTTGGATAACAGCATGGTACATCAAATAAGATCCAAGGTGCGTTTGTGCTCGGTAACCATGCCCTAAATCAAATTCCTGAACACCTTCTTCATAAAAAATATTGGCTAGTTTGTGATTGATTTCTGAGTCACCACGCTCAACTTGACTAAGGACTTTGAAACTTCTCGTATCATCTCGGGAATAATCAGGAACAAATACGCACAAGTCAATATTCGCGCTGAAGTAATCTCCAATCAATGAGGATTCATTTGATTTATTTTCTTCAGCACCAATGGCCTTATCTTTAGGTTCCTCTGCTTTTGCTTTCCCTTGTAAATACTTATACCAGGTTAAAAGTTGTTCTGCGTTTGCTTTATCTTTATTTTCCGCATCCGTTTCCATTAATAAAATGGTAATGTTTTTTTTGGGAAACATGCCCAAGGCGCATAGTTGTATAAAACTCTGCAAGCATCGCATACCGGTTCCACCGGCTGTAACTAGAAAATACTGTGACATCCTTTAAAGTTAAAATTAGGTTATTTGAATTTAAATACAGAAAAACATTTGAATAATCTTAGCGAATTCTTCATGTAATAAGCCGCACCGTAATACAGACCGGCAGTCGTTAAGAGGGTAATTATCATAGAAATAGGTCGCGTGGTTTTTAACTCCTCGATTAGATCTGCGATTTGTGCATCGTTAGCTACATCTGGCGACGCATTGGCTATATTGACTAAAATCCAATAGGTATCTGCTAAAAACGATGCTATTGCAACTAAAATTAAAACCCCAAAAAACACAAACTTTCTGATTTTAACATCCTTAGGTTTTTCAGCGAATGAATAAGGAATAAGTTGATTTACTAATATGGCAATTCCTGCGAACAGTATTCCTAGTATCACATGATAGACTATTATACTATCCCAATATTCGATAAATATGTCCAAACTTTCCATAGGTTGTTGATGAATTTAAGATTATTATTTTACAAATTATTTGTTTGAGGGCACATTGACAATCGAATAAATCGTATAAAAAATTTCTTGATCATAGATTTTATCGTGCACACTATCCCCGCCAACATTTAATGATTTATTTAACGCATGATACAAACATGAATTCATGGTTACCCCCTGAATAGTCTTTACTTGAGATTCGAAATTAGTCTTTCGAGAATCCAAATCAACTTCACCACTGATTTTCACAGTGTATTTTTTGAAAATTAAGTCACTCTTTCCTGTATTCTCTACGGTTTCCAGTTTCAATAACAGTTTATTACGGTCGGGAGTAACTAATACCGGAATTTTTCCTTGAAGTCTTAAATTTTTATGAACTTGTTCGCTTTTAGGATCTTCTTTTAGTTCGAGTTCCTCGAAAAAGTCAACTGCTGGCATTACAGTGAGCTTCCAATCCGCAGAATAACCGGTTTCGTCATTCAGGTTTAGTGATAATGCTTGGTCAAAATTTTCGATCGTGGAGCCCAGTTTGTTGTTCTCGGAGGATATAATTAAATAACCGGGACCTTCTTTCACTATGGTTATACCACGATCATCTAATGCTACAAATTTCTCAAGTATGGCTAAATTCAAATCTAATCCAAGGGGATTGAAAACAGCGATTTGATCTTCACTAATTCCCGATGCTTTCAAGGAACTTAACAGTTGATCAATCTTTCTTCCTTGGGGAATGAACATCAAAGCATATGCGTTACCATTAGGAATTTGGTTGACTGAAGCTTTTTGAGTTGCTACGATGATTTGACCGCCATTTTTAAACCATTCAGTAAAATATTGAGTCGCCCAAGAGAACCCCTCGTTACACACTTTACAGCTGCTGTTCTTTCCGCCAATCTTAGAGCCGATAGTACCTTTTATGTCAATTAAAAAGTCAGTGAAAAACACCGACATTTCATCGGGATTACTCACGATCGTTTTAACAGTCCCCTCAAGGTGAGAATAGTTAGCGGCATAGGTTTCTCTGTTTTGCATTAAGGTTACAATTTCATCCAGGCTATTCTTCATTTCTATCGGAGCATCGCTAATTTTTCCATTGGAACCTTGAAAGCTTGATTTGAATATTTTGATCTCACTTTCCCCCATGTAATCGCCCAGCGCTTGGATGAAAGGAACGAATTTATCCACTCCCGGTTGTAATCCCATTGACACATCAAAATAAAGGTTTGCTTGTTTTAATTCTTGTTTTGTGCGAGATGAAAATGGATATTTCTTTTTACCTATCGCTGCAATGATTGTCGAGCCATTTAAAAAATCTTCATCTATAAAATTCTCTTTTTTGGCACCAGTAAATACACAGCCTTTCCTGTTTTTGAGGCATCTATCAAGCTCGTGTGTTGTTCCCCTGAGCAGATACCAAAGGGCCACGACACCAATTATTCCAATTAAAACCCACTTTTTCATGTCTCTTAGTTAAAATTAAATTTAATCCCGCCCTCGATGACTTTATCGTACAGCGACTTTAATGCGTCTTCGGATGCATTGCCTATGGTGCTTTTCAATACCATTTTGTATCGGAAGGAATCATCCGTATTCATCATTTTTAGAGAATCAATATCATCGGTTTGTTCCACAAAAGTGCGAAAATTTGGTAACAAATACTTTTCGACAATTTGTTGCTTTTTTTCAGGAGTCACGAGTCTATCAACTAGCAAACTGCCGAGGCCACCTGAATTTATATTGATCATTTTGTCCACTAATTGAACCATATCTGTGTTTGCTTTGCTTAAAATTTCCTTACGAATTTTATTTTTATTTTGACATCCAGACATCAAGAGTGCCGTCGCTATGAATAAAATCAGGATTGAGCGCATAGATTGTGAAAGTTGACGGGTCGAAAGTATTACTATTTTTTTTAATATGCAAAAAGATAAAAAATTTATTGCCTAATAAATCGAATGACTTGGGCGCGTGCACCGTTGTAAACTCCGATAAAATAAATACCCGCGGCAAGTTTATGAGACATTTCTATCGTGTGTTTGGCCACACCGTTTTGTGCCCCTAAGCTGAATATGGAAACCATGAGACCATTCGCAGTGAAAAGTTTGCATGCTACCTCGTCGCCAACGATTCCTTGAATCTCAATGTCGAATATCCCATTATTTGGGTTGGGGTGTAGTACACTTACCTCAAAGCCATCCTCCTCGCCAATGCCTTGCGTGGCATTAACAATTACTTGCACCGTTCCAATACATCCGTTAACATCTTTGATATAAAGGGTGTACGTTCCCGGAGCCAAGTTGGTGAATAGGGTTCCTGAATAGTAATTGGTTCCATTGATGCTATAGGTATACGGCATATTTCCTCCATTTCCCGTTACGGTTATGGTTCCGTTATTGCCGGTGGATGCCGTCGAAATTCCTGTGATTGTAACTTGTGTAGGTTCAACCACGGTTGTTTGAAAGGTTTGCGTGCAGCCGTTGGCATCTTGAACTCCCACGGTGTAGGTGGCGCCGGACAAATTGCTGAAGGTTGAGGTGTTTACGTAGGCACCACCGTTCAAATTGTAGGTGTACGGACCAGTTCCGCCGGTACCGCTGGCAACGATGCTTCCGTTGGACTCTCCGAAACAGGTGATGGCCGTTGGAATGGCATTGAGTGTAAGTGCATTGGGTTCGGTAATGG
>Ga0194116_10003141_pt1 | contig 20246 bp, 17 predicted proteins | sample TA2MahsurfametaG_4_FD_148617 | JGI IMG/M metagenome (GOLD analysis project Ga0194116, IMG submission 148617) | Freshwater microbial communities from Lake Tanganyika, Tanzania - TA2015008 Mahale S9 surface | ecosystem: Environmental > Aquatic > Freshwater > Lake | place: Tanzania: Lake...
ACGACTACGTCATCGGGTTCGGTGTCGAGGACGCCGCCTATCGCCCCGATGACGAGTTTGAGTTTGCGGTTCCGTCAGAGTGCGAAGGCTGGCTGGCGGAGAATAAATGGCTAGACGATCGCCTGCTCGCCGACTTGAGAGCGGCGCTCGTTAAGCTGGACAAGCCGATAACTGGCATCGACAAACCGAACCCGTCGACATCAAGGTTCTAGCGCCCACCATGGGCGAGAACATCTCTTGGGGGACGTTGTAGCCCCTGTCCGGTGAATTTAGCGATCGCGGTGAGTTTTACTAGCGGTCCCTGGGTTCAGGCGGTCCGCGCAATTTCTCGGTGAAAATTCTTCGCGCTTCAAATCCGGGTTTCGTTACGCCGAACTTCCCGTATTTAGACACCTGTACGCGCGCGCGAGCGCCACGGTCTGAAGTGTTGTTCAAATTTGAACAAAGGCGTATTCTTCGCCTTGCAGACCGCTATTACTGGCTCTTCGGCGCCGGTCGGGCGGTAGCGTGAACGAACGAAATTGAATAATAAAGCGAAAATCCAAGACGAGGCGCGATTCCAGATCCTGCGCCTGTTGCATGAGGATCCAAGCCTGAACCAACGCGAGCTCAGCGAGCGGCTCGGAGTGAGTTTGGGCGCGGTTAATTATTGCCTCAAGGCGCTTATCGAGCGTGGGCTCGTCAAGGCGGGTAACTTCTCAGCGAGCGAAAACAAGCTCGGCTACGCCTACCTGCTTACGCCTTCCGGTATCGCGGAGAAGGTGCAGCTCACGGGTCGCTTCCTCGCGCGAAAGCAAGCCGAGTACGACGCCCTGCGCGTAGAAATCGAAACCCTGTCGCGAGAGGCGATGGAGTGATTATCAGCCCCGACGCCAAACGAGATGATGTCGTACCGTATTCTCTACCGGCGTCCCAGGTACCGGGCGACTCGATTATCTGCGTGTTATGTACGCGAAGCGGTTTTGATTACTTGATAGGCAATTATTGCCAAGTAAAAATGTGGGTACGCAGGCACTGTAAGTTATTGAAAATGTTAACTATTTACTCGACTGTCACGCCGGGGGTCGCGGGTTCGAGTCCCGTCCGCTCCGCCATTTTTTCTGTGTCCGTACCGACCACATGGGTAACGGATTATTCCGGAGACAACGGAGTATGAGGCTCTTCGTATCGAGATAAATGAGCTGGAACGTGAGACCTCGTCTGTGGGTTCGGTCCGGCGGATGGATTTGGAAGAGATAGTAAATGAAAAAAATCGCCATCATCGGTCTGGGTTATGTCGGTCTGCCGCTCGCCGTGGAGTTCGGGAAGAAGCGGCCTGTCATCGGGTTTGACATCAACGCCGCGCGGATCAACGAACTCGCGGAGGGTCGTGACCACACTCTTGAGTGCAGCCCCGAGCAGTTGGGCGAGGCGACGCAGTTGGCATACAGTGCCGACCCAGAGACGCTCAAAACCGCTCAGGTGTTCATCGTCACCGTGCCGACGCCTGTCGACCGTGCAAACCGACCCGACATGATGCCGCTTGTCAAGGCTAGCGAGACGGTTGGTCGCGCCCTCAAGCGCGGCGACATCGTTATCTACGAGTCAACGGTTTACCCGGGAGCGACAGAGGAGGTCTGCGTGCCCGTGTTAGAGAAGGTCAGCGGCCTCAAATTCAATCAAGATTTCTTCTGCGGCTACAGTCCGGAGCGAATCAACCCGGGTGACAAGGTCAACACGCTGACCACGATCAAGAAGATCACCAGTGGTAGCACCTCGGAAGTCGCGGACGAAGTCGATGAGCTGTACCGCGAAATCATCACGGCAGGCACCTGGAAAGCCAGCAGTCTGAAGGTCGCCGAGGCCGCGAAGGTCATTGAGAACAGCCAGCGGGACCTCAACATCGCCTTCGTGAATGAACTGTCGGTGATCTTCGATCGTATCGGCATCGATACGCTGGAGGTGCTGGAAGCCGCCGGCAGCAAGTGGAACTTCCTGCAGTTCCGTCCGGGCTTGGTGGGTGGACACTGTATCGGCGTCGACCCGTACTACCTGACTCATAAAGCCGAGGAGCTCGGCTACCACCCGCAAGTGATTCTCGCCGGGCGACGTATCAACGACGATATGGCGCGTTATGCGGCGCGATCTGTCATCAAGCGGATGTTGATTAACGGTGTGGACGTGGCTCGGTCCACCGTCGGCATCATGGGTATCACCTTCAAGGAGAACTGCCCGGACATTCGCAATAGCAAGGTCGTTGATCTCGTGACGGAGCTCCAGAAATGGAGTGTCGAAGTCATCGTCGAGGATCCGTGGGCCGAGCCCGAGGAGGTATGGCAGGAGTACGGACTACGCTTGGGCCGGATCGGCTGTGATAAGTGCGTGGATGCCATTGTCGTGGCTGTGGGGCACAAGGAGTTCCGGGAGACGCGCCTTACTGACTTGCGGACCCGTTGTCGCGCTGAGCGACCCGTGTTAGCGGACCTCAAGAGTTTGTACAACCGCCACGAAGCGGAGGCGGCCGGATTCACGGTTTTCAAGCTTTGATCCAGAGGATTTGAAACGATGCTATCTCTGCCGATAGTCAAGGGTCGCAAGATCAGAGTGGGTCTCGTGGGGTGCGGCCGTATCTCGAAGAACCACTTCGGTTCGTTCGAGCGGCACGCTGAAGATATCGAACTCGTAGCCGTCTGCGATATCGACGATGTAGCTCTGCAGATGCATTCGAAGTCCTACGGAGTGCCCGGCTTCAGCCAACTGGCGGATATGCTCGACGGAGTTACGCTCGATCTTGTCGTGCTCTGTACTCCGAGCGGTCTTCATCCCGAGCAGGCTGTGCTAGCCGCCCGCCACAAGGTATCGGTCGTCAGCGAGAAGCCCATGGCGACGCGCTGGCAAGACGGTCTCCAGATGGTCAAAGCGTGCGATGACGCCGGCGTCCGGTTGTTCGTTGTCAAACAGAACCGGCGGAATCCGACATTGCAACTGCTCAAGCGAGCGCTAGCGGAAAGGCGGTTTGGCCGGATACATCTCGTTCAAGTGAACGTCTTCTGGACTAGACCGCAGAGCTACTACGATCAGGGTAATGGTTGGCGGGGTACATGGGAGTTCGATGGCGGCGCCTTCATGAACCAGGCTAGTCACTATGTCGATCTGCTGGAGTGGTTGATCGGTCCGGTCGAGAAAATCCACGCGATGACCAGCACTACCCGGGACATTGAGGCGGAGGATACGGGCGTGCTGAATGTGAAGTGGCGGAACGGTGCGTTGGGGTCGATGAGCGTCACGATGCTCACGTATCCAAAGAATCTCGAGGGGAGTATCACTATACTGGGGGAGCGCGGCACCGTCCGGCTGGGCGGAGTGGCCGTCAACGAGGTCCAGGTCTGGGATTTCGAGGACCGCTGCGAGTACGACGATGAAGTCCGCAAGGCCAGCTACGAGACAACTTCTGTCTATGGCTTCGGTCATCCGCTATATTATCGAAACGTGGTCGATGTTATGCGTGGCGACGCCAAGCCTGAAACCGATGGGCGCGCCGGGCTTAAATCTTTGGAGATTATAACGGCAGCATATCGATCTGCCCAAGATGGGGGCGCCGTCTCGTTGCCGCTCGCGGCGCGATTCGATTATGAATCGTAACCAACGTTTTTAGGTTTTCTACCTGTGAAAAACATACTGATTGGAAGTAACGGTGGCCTGACCGGGATCTACTTGGCTAAATATTTCCGCGCGACAACGTCCCACCAGATTTTCGGCGCAGACGCTTCATCGGTTTCGGCAGGAAGGTTTTTTGTTCATCGGCAATGCATAATTCCGTCAGCGGGCGACGAGGGGTACATTGAAAATCTAGTCGCTACTCTGAACTCGAAACATATTGACTATTACTTTCCCACTCACTCACATGAAATTCATCAAGTTTCAAAAAACTCTGATTTTCTGTCGTCTCAAACCAATAGCAAGTTTCTAGTATGCCCGTACGAGACTTTCCAATCGCTCGAGGATAAGCGCGTTGCGGCAGTTAACCTAGTTTCCAAGGGTATCGCCTCGCCAAATCTAATTGAGAGTCCGCCCGTTGCATTTCCAGTGATAATGAAAAATTGCGTTGGAAGCGGTGGTAGTGGGGCTTTGGTTATTGATTCTCAAGAGGCTTTTGATGCGTTCTCATCCAAGAGGGCCGACGTCGCCTTTTTTGAGTTTATCAAGGGAGACGAGTTCACCGTTGATTGTCTGTTTGATTCAGAAGGCCGATTGGTCGGATACCACAATCGTCGCCGCGTCAAGACCCTCGGTGGAGCCGTAGTTATCACAGAAAGCGCAAATGAGGTTCCAATAGGGGCGGTGATTGCAAAGCTCAGCTCGATCTGGTGTTTTCGAGGTTGTGTGAATTTTCAATTCATTGCGCGTGAAGATCAGTTTTACCTAATTGATATAAACCTTCGGTTTCCGTCGGGCGGTCTCCCTTTAACGGTTGAAACCGGATTGGATATCCCGAGATTAATGATTGATATAATGGATGGGAGGGAGGTGGCGACTGTTCATGCGCCTAGCCAGCGAAAAAGAATGTACCGATACTTTGAAGAAATATATGAGAATTTTTGATTTTGATGGCACCCTTGTCGACCTATGGCCCCGATTTCACGCCGTATTCACCAATCTTACCGGGGCGGCCGTTGATCTTGATACCTTTCGTATGTCGAAGTTGGCGAATGTGCAGGATGAGGAAGTGGCGCGTCAGCTTGGCGTCAAGCTTCCGCCAAGTTATTTTCACAGTAAAGCCCAAATGCTCGAGGATCCGAAGTTTTTGGGGTTAGATCAACTCTGGCTGGGCTCTTCTGGAACCCTGAGTTTATTTTCGGACTCGGAAGCCATCATTTTGTCGCGGCGTCGACAGCCAGATGAATTCCAAGCGCAACTTCGAGGTCTCGGGTTAGAGTCGATTTCAGGCCGCGCTTTTGTCACTCAGGGCTCTAAAGTAGATTGGGTGGCGTCGAGATTTCCCAAGGCGACGTTGACCGTTATAGGAGATTCCCTTGCGGATTTGCAAATCGGTCGAATCCCCGGGGCACGATGCTTGATGCTCGGGTGCGGTTTGACGTCGGCTGGGCGGTTCTTGGCCAGCGGCATTTCGCACCGTTTTTTCCCAACTCTCCCTGACCTAGTAAGGGAACTCAATTTGGAAGCGGACGGACTTCAAAAAAAGTTTGATTGATCTCTCAAAGTTCTAGTTACCGATGACACGCGCAACCTGAAATATGGAAAGAAACATCCTTATGGCGCAAGAAAAAACACAAATTCAGTTCATCGACCTGAGGTCTCAGTATTTGGCTTTAAAAGGCGAGATAAATCGCAGGATAGATAGAGTTCTTGAACACGGCCAATACATAATGGGTCCGGAGGTTGCTGAGCTTGAGCGCGAGTTGGCGGCGTACACCGGCTCAAGGCATTGCATAACTGTAGCGAGCGGTACCGAAGCTCTGCTAATCAGTTTAATGGGACTTGGCATCGGTTGCGACGACGAAGTGATAACGACGCCTTTCACATTCGCGGCAACCGTAGAGGTCATCGCGCTACTGGGAGCGCGGCCGGTGTTCGTCGATATCGAAACCGATACTGGCAATATAAATGCTGCGCTTATCGAGGCAGCGATTACTCCGCGCACCAAAGCAATAATGCCAGTCAGCTTGTATGGGCAAGTGGCCGATATGGACGAAATCAATGCAATCGCATCCCGGCATGGTGGTATTCCTGTCATCGAGGATGCTGCGCAAAGTTTCGGTGCGACTTACAAAGGTCGTCGCAGTTGCAATCTCAGTACGGTCGGTTGTACGAGCTTCTTTCCCAGCAAGCCGCTGGGATGCTACGGAGACGGCGGCGCCATGTTTACGGACAGCGACGAATTAGCCGCCATCTTTCGAGAGATACGTGTCCATGGGCAGCGGCGGCGATACGAACACACAAGGATAGGAGTGGGCGGAAGAATGGATACTCTGCAGTGCGCCATCGTACTAGCGAAGTTGACGCGGTTTGATTGGGAGATCGAACGTCGAATGCAGATGGGAGGGCTCTACAACCAAGCGATGGATGAAATCGGAATATCAAGGGTGGTTCAAAAACGCGACCGGACCAGCGTATTTGCACAATATACGGTGCTCTGTGATGACCGTGAGCGTACGCAGGCTCTGCTGACTGCGGCGGGTGTGCCAACCGCAGTCCACTACCCGTCGCCGATGAGCAGGCAGGACCCTTATAGCCAATTCTGCTGTGGAGACTGCACGCCGGTAGCGGATGCCATATCGAGGAAGGTGTTGAGCCTCCCAATGAGTGCAGACCTTGCCCCCCAGACGATAGGCGGGATCGCGGATATTCTTTCTGGAAGCGTCTCCGTCTCGGCTTGATCTGGAATCGGTCTCGTACAGTCCGGGCGAGTTAGATAGCGCTTGGGGCTTGGAATCACTAAAGAAGGCGGTGCGCTGAGCTTCTCCAATATGCCGCGGAGCGTCCTCAGAGGCGCTGAATACCCGAGTAAATCTCAACACGCTCTGCATTTGAAGACATATGCCGTACTACTAGGCTTATGGCTAGCTCCTATTTACGACAAAACTGTTCGGTAGAAATGGGGGCTACTACACCGGTCGTTTTCGAGCCCGCGAGGGTAGTCGCTGTGAGCGTGGTTGCCGGCGTCGTATTCGTCGTGACGCCGTAAGCAGTTGCTCGCGCAGGCTAAGAATTAGTGGCCTCAAGCTTATCGGTTTTACGTCCACCTTGGTTTTTTGTCCATTAATGCCATAGCAGTCTTTATTGCCGTCGGTCTGGAGGTGATTCCTTCGGATAACTTAAGATTTGTTGCTCCATGCCTCACGCTACAACCAAATCACTTAGCGGATCGGATTATTTTCGGTGCTAAAGCGAATTTCATCGCTCCTAAACCGATCAACGTATCTCCGAGATATTCTTTGGCAGGCGACAGGAAATACCTCCGCGCAGATTATTGGTATCGCTGCGATGCCGCTTTTGACCCGGGTTTATGGCCCAGAAGGCTTCGCATCATTAACGCTGTTTAAGGAGTTCGTCGCTGGGATTGCGATAATCATGACATTACGATTGGAGTACCTTGTCATGCTTCCCGGCGACGATAAATCGGCTGAATCGCTTGCGAGGACTATTGTTCGGTTAGCGGCGCTTCAAACGGTGGTTTGGACTCCGCTTCTTCTTGGCCTATACTTTATATTGGCGCTACCTGCAGCGATTCAGCCTGTAGGACCTTGGTTATGGCTCGCACCAATTACGGCTGCGGCTATCTCGCTGTCAGTGACTTGCCAGCAATTGGCGCAGCGAAATGGCGCATTCAAATTGACGGGATTTGCGGAGTTTGTCGGCCGTTGTTGGTATGTCCTCTCGGGTCTCTTCGGTGCGGTGTTTTTGCCCAGTCCGATTGGGTTGATGGGGGCTATGCTTCTAGGGGCGATCGGAAAGTTGTTTTGGCTCGCTCGTGGGGGCGTGGTTGTTTTTCGCATGATGGCTTCACAAGCGGCGTTTGCGATCGACGAGAAAATTAGACGACTTGCCTTTTCAATGTCTTGCTCGAGTGCGATATCTCTTGTGTCCGGGATCGTACCTCTCCTGTTTATCGGTCATCAGTATGGAGTCAACGCGGTCGGGCAATATGGCCTAGTCGTATCCACGTTATATCTGCCTTCAAGCGTACTTGGGCAGGCCATCGGCCAGGTTTTCTATCAGAGAGCCGCTAAGTTGCATGCTGAGGGTAAACCATTTCGGGGTTTGCTACTGGACACATCTCGCCACCTTTTCAAGGTCGGTGCGCTGCTTTTTTTTAGCGTTTCGATACTGTCGCCGTGGTTGTATCCGACGGTTTTTGGTGGGGAGTGGGTGCTCGCCGGCGAAACGGCGCGAATAATGAGTGCTGCGGCGTTGGTCTCCTTTGTGTCAACGGCGGTTGATCGCTCAAGCCTCATAGCGAATGTATGGTGGTATTTGACGGCATGGCATACGCTGCGCGCAGTTGTTGTGGTTTTAACCGCCTTTGTGTGTCAGCGCTATGAACTGGAATTTCTAGCGTTTGTCGGTCTCATATCACTTCAGGGGGTGGTGGTTTACATGCTTGATTGGTTTTGCAGTTTGGCTTTCTCGAATCGGCGAAAAAACTCCTAACTCAACCTGTCAGTGCTCGATTTGCTCTGGGCAGTTTTAGCGACTAGAGGGTCTAAGGAAAATGATCTTAGTTACGGGTGGAGCGGGGTTCATTGGAAGCAACTTCGTGCTGGATTGGCTTGCGTCCTCCAACGAGTGCGTAGTGAATGTCGACAAGCTGACATACGCAGGGAATACCGAAAATCTTCGGCAACTTGATGGCGATTCGCGGCATGTTTTTATTAAGGGTGATATAGCAGACATCGAGTTTTTAAAAGATGTCTTTCGTCGATATAACCCGAGGGCGGTGATCAACTTCGCGGCTGAAAGCCATGTTGATCGGTCGATCAACGGTCCGGAGGAGTTCATTTCGACAAACATTCTGGGTACGTACCGCTTGCTGGAAGCCTGTCGGGACTACTGGAAGTCCTGTAGTGGTTCGGCTAATACAGATTTTCGATTACTTCATGTAAGCACCGACGAAGTTTACGGATCACTGTCCGCCGACGATCCGCCTTTTGCCGAGAACTCTCCCTTTGCTCCAAATAGCCCATACAGCGCGAGCAAAGCGGCAAGCGATCATCTTGTTCGTGCATGGTGGCATACATATGGTCTTCCGACGCTGACAACCAACTGTTCGAACAACTACGGCCCGCTGCAATTCCCTGAGAAATTGATTCCGTTGATGATTGTGAACGCCCTAGCGTCTAAACCTTTGCCGATATACGGCGACGGAACTCAAATCCGCGACTGGCTATATGTCACGGATCATTGCCGTGCAATCCGCTTGGTCTTAGAGAGAGGTGAGATTGGGGAGACCTACAACGTGGGTGGAGCTAGCGAGCGGACGAACATGCAAGTTGTTCGCATGATTTGTGAAGTTCTCGACGAGATACGGCCCCGTCATGACGGCTCAAGCTACCTAGGGTTGATCTCGCACGTAATAGACAGGCCTGGCCACGATCGTCGATACGCGATCGATTGTCGAAAGATAGAAAATGAACTTGGTTGGAAGGTAGAGGAATCGTTCCAGACCGGGTTGCGGAAAACCATTGAATGGTATTTGCATAATCAGAAGTGGGTCGAGTCTATTCAAACCGGAACTTATAGGAATGCGTCAGCCGGGAGATTGTAATGGGCAAGTCGAAGCCGAAAGCTGCGCCGCTCAGTTTTGAGGCTCGAGTAGGAGCCTCGTTCATCACTGCGACTGAAGCGATATGGGACTCTTCGATTTACGGGCGACCAATAGCGCAAATTTCGACGCTCCAGTTGTCGAGTGAAGCGGAATCAGACGAGCTTTTGCAACAATTCCGGAGATGGCGAGATGGCGGACCGCTTTTTATGATCAGCTGCCGTCTCTCAAGCGAAAGACTGAGAGAGTTGATGAGCCTAAAAGACCTCGGCTTCCGGTTCGTGGAATCGGTGTTGCATCCTCGATTCGACGAAATCGCACTCAAGCGTTTCCGTGATGAACGCGGGCTTGAGGTGAAAGTAGCGACGGAGGCCGATCTTGCCATCATTGGGGATGTTGCTCAGTCGGCGTTCGTTAACGAGCGCTTTTATAAAGATCCACGCTTGGATAAGAGTCTGAGCGGGCGGCGGTACTCGAAGTGGGCGTGCTCTGCGCTGCAGCATCCAAAACAAAAGCTCGTCAAGATTTGCGAGAACGGGGAGTTTGTAGCGTTTTTCGTATATGAAGAAACAGGGGCTAATGTGTACTGGCACCTTACGGCCGTGGATCCGCGGTTGCACGGGAAGGGGTACGGTCGTCGCGTCTGGGAAGCGATGCTGAAATTTCATGCAAATGCCGGAATAAAGCAGGTTTCTACAACGATTGCAGCAGGAAACGTCGCAGTACTAAATCTCTACTCTAGTCTAAATGCGAAGTTCAACAATCCATCCACGACGCTGCATTGGATGCGGGCCGAATCGTAAGACTCATCGCGCGGACCCTGAGGAATATGAAAACTATACCTTTTAATAAGCCATATCTTGCACGGAATACGGAGCGCTACGTGCGTGACGCACTGATCTCGCGTCAGCATTCCGGAAATCGCCAATGGGGGCTCCGCTGCGTTGAGTTTTTGAAGGCGAGATACGGATTTCAAGAGGTCTTTCTGGTGCCATCAGGTACAGCGGCACTAGAAATGGGGGTCATGTTGGCGGGCGTGGGCCCGGGAGATGAGGTAATCCTTCCGTCTTACACATTTAGCTCTACCGCAACAGCGGTTCTCATGAGTGGCGCGCATCCGGTCTTCTGCGAGATTGATAGGTCGACCATGAACATCGACTCAGAGAGAATAGAGGCTCTCATCACACCTCGAACGAAGCTCATTGTTCCGATCGATTACGCAGGCGTTCCTTGTGACATCGCGTCGATAAGTGTAGTCGCGAGGCGCTATGGGATACCTGTCATGGTCGATGCGGCTCAATCGCTGAATTCACGAGATAGCGAGGGGTTGTGGGTTGGGACGCGCACAGAGCTCGCGGCGTTTAGCTTCCACGAGACGAAGAACATTGGATGCGGCGAGGGCGGCGCGTTGATCATCAATCGTCCAGATTGGGTTCCACGCGCACATATCCTTCAAGAGAAGGGTACAGACCGGCGCCTGGTGTTAGACGGTGTAAAGAGCAAGTACGGATGGGTTGACAAGGGTTCGAGCTATCTTCTCTCTGACATCCTCGCCGCCATGCTGTACGCGCAGTTTGAGGAGATCGATGAGATTTGCGACAGCAGGAAAAAAGTCTTTCGCGCATATTCCCAGATGGTGACGGACTATGTGCAGGCGGGATGCTTGGAGGTTCAGCGTATCAGTAGTGTCGCGGTGCCGAATAGTCATGCGTTTTACATTCTCCTTCAGTCCGCATCTGATCGAGCCTCATTCCTTGAGCGCTTACGGGTCGATCATGGGGTAAATGCCTACATTGGCTACGTCCCATTGCACTCCTTCACAAAAGGGCTTGAATTGGGTTACCGACCCGAAGATTTACCTATCACTGAGGATGCGGCATCCCGAATTGTTCGGCTACCGCTCTATACCGACCTCGGTCGGTCTGAGGAAGACTTGAATGCGGTGACGAGTGCAATCGATAAGGTTCTTTCGGCCCTCTACCCAGGAGCGAGGCACAACTCGAAGTGACTGCCATGTGTCACATCGATTATCTTTCGCTGGAGTCAGCGTGAGGAACTTTGAAGAAGCGGTAGTTCGATCTGCATTGGCGTCTGATGGCGAGCTATGCCGAAATTCAGAGGTTGCGAAGTGGATAGAGCGCCGAACCGATGAGGTTAGCGTCCGAATTGAGGGAATGAAGCTTTCGGAGATGACCGATTGGAGTTTCGATCCAACGACCGGAAGCATTCGTCATAAGACCGGACGGTTTTTCAGTATTGAAGGTACAACGGGAAAATGCAATCTGGATCACGTGGAGCGATGGAACCAGCCGATCATCAATCAGCCTGAGATCGGATTTCTTGGTTGCCTGGTGAAAATAGTCGGGGGCGTGCTTTATTTTCTTGTTCAATCGAAGATTGAGCCCGGAAACATCAATGTCGTGCAGTTGTCTCCCACGCTGCAGGCTACCCGAAGTAACTACACGCGGCAGCACGGCGGTCGATCGCCTAAGCTGCTTGAGTTCTTTACGGCAGTGCCAGAGCCGAACATTCTGTACGATCAGCTTCAGTCCGAGCAGGGCTCAAGGTTTCTGCGCAAGCGGAACCGAAATTTTATAGTATTCACCGACCGCGACATCGCGCCTGACGATGATTTCCGCTGGTTGACGCTCGGTCAGATTAAGAATTTTTGTCGAGCGGATAATACTGTGAACATGGACTTGAGAACGGTGATCGCCGGTTTGCGAGTTGATTTTTGTCAGCACGGGGAACTCATCGGGAAATCATCGAGTGCCAGTGTAAGAGAGCAATTTGCTATCGCGGTTGGGGAATCGTTCTCAGCTGCCAGTCGCGGGCTGCATAGTTTCGTGGAGCTCCAGTCTTGGTTGACCGCGCTGAAGTCGCACACGGAGGTGTTCTCAGAGCGGGCGCGGATAGACGACTTAAGCGACTGGGATTTCAGTGAATTAGGGTTGGTCAACCGGAATGCGCGAGAATTCGACATAGACTGGGTTCGCGTGAGCATATCAAACCGGGAAGTCTCGGCGTGGCATCAACCGATACTTCGGCCGAACCGGAAGTCTGTTTTCGCCTTCGTGACAAGGAAGATAAATGGAGTGCTCCACGTCCTGGTGCAGGCCAAGTTTGAATGTGGAAACTTCGATACGTATGAATTGGCCCCAACGGTTCAATGTTACCTTCCAGAATACCGAGGCTCCCGCCCTCTGGCCCCCTTTCTGGACGAGGTGTTGTCGGCGAAGGATTCCGAGATTCGGTTAGACGTCATGCAGTCAGAGGAAGGAGGTAGGTTTTTCCGAGATGAGAACAGAAACATGATTGTCGAGTTTGGCGACGGGTTCTCGACCGCCGAGGGTCGACGGTTCCGTTGGATGACGCTCTATCAACTTCATGAGTTTTCAAGATTTAGCAACAACGTGAATATACAAGCTAGAAGCCTGCTGGCGATGCTTGAGATCGCATGACGTCTCCGCTTCGCTTTGGTGTCATGGGTGCAGCGGCGATAGCCAAGAAGTTCATGTTGCCCGCGCTCCGTGAAGCGGATGGTGTCAGGCTTGTCGCAATAGCGAGCCGCGATCGCAGGAACGCGGATGAATTGGCCAACGAGCACGGCTGCGATGCTGTCGAGGGATACCGATCGCTAATCCTACGGGATGACGTAGACGCCATCTACATGCCACTACCGACGGGGCTCCATCGGGAGTGGGGCGTTGCGGCGCTGGCGGCGGGGAAGCATCTGCTAGTCGAAAAGTCGTTAGCGCAGAACATCTCGGAAGCGAGAGAATTAGTGTCGGTTGCTCGGGCGTCTCGGAAGATGCTGATGGAGAACTACATGTTCGTTCATCACCCCCAGCAGGAAGTGGTTCGTCGTTTGATTGAATCGGAGCTCGGAGAGATTCGATTGTTCAGTGCGTTTTTTGGTTTTCCACCGCTAGATCGTGAAAACTTTCGATATGTCAGGAGGCTCGGTGGTGGTGCGCTGCTTGACGCCGGCGGGTATGTATTGCGTGCACTAGATGTCTTTTTTCCGGGCTTCAAGCCCGCTGTATGTGCTGCTCATCTGGAGTACGGAGATCATGAAGTGGACATCGCGGGAGCCGCCACACTTCATCTGACGCGAGCGGCACAGACTTTTCCTGTGCAAGTGGCCTTCGGTTTTGACCACTCTTATCGATGTGGCATCGAGATTTGGGGTAGCCAAGGAGTGCTAAAGACGAACAGGACATTTACCGCTGGGCCGTCTGTTGTTCCCATGTTGGAGATCGACTCGGTTCGGGGCCGACAATCAATCACGCTGCCGATCGGCAATCATTTCGTCAACATTGTTGAGGGGTTTTGCAGACGCGTAGTCAATGGCGACTATGAGAGTGAGTATCTGAATGTATTGGGCCAAGCGAACCTTCAGGATCAGGTGCGGAACAGAGCGTCCGCAGATAAAGTTCGGTGATACTTCTATTTAATCTGAACACGTATCTCGGTGGTGGCGAGACTCTCCTTGTGCGTCTAGCCTGCCACCTTCATTCAAGGGGTGACAGCTACAGAATCTTGGCGATGCCTGGGGACTGCTGGATAGCGGCAGAAGCGGCGCGCCTAGGTCTTAGAGTCGATCTGTGGCCGGATTCCTGCGACAGCATAAATTACCTGCCAGACAACCAAAGAATGGGGCTTATAGGCAAGATTCGTGACTTGTACACGGGTGCTGATGAGGTAAGAGTGTTCACTTTTTGTATGCGAGACCTTCACAATGCATTTTACGTGTTCACTCGAATCCAAGATTTAAAGACCTATTTTTCACACGGGATCTACCACCCCGAAGATGTTCTCTATCTTTCGAGCTATTCGCTGACACCTCAAAAATACGTCGCCTTCAATCAGGAAATAGCCCGCAGAATGGTTGAGTCAGGTAGCGTGGTATTTCCGAACAGAAGAACGTATCAACTAACCGTAGGGGATCGCTATGCATTGGGGCACGGCAGTGGGGGGCGTGTGCCCATCTTGCCTTTGCCAATTCCACTTCCGGCGGAGCTTCCAGATCGTAGGCTACCGGTTGAAGGCACTGTTCGCATCATCTGCATCTCAAGGTTTGTTGAGTTTAAAGTGGGTGCCATCATTGCAATCATGCGCGCCATTAAAAGAAACCCGATTTACTCTCTAACTATTGTTGGATATGGACTTTGGGAGTTGGTCATTCGATTCTGGATGATCGCCTTCCAGATGAGGAACGTTTCGATAATCAAAGGACTCAAGCCGTCCCAGCTTGATGACGTTATTGACCAGCATCACGTTGGTTATGCACAAGGTACTGCGCTACTCGAAATTGCGAAGCGCGGACTGCCGGTTGTAGTCGCGCCGTATTCGTCAATCAGGGATTTAGTGAGCCGGGGTTTCGTGACGCCGGGAATTTTCGGTGAGGTGGACGAGGAGTGGGAGTTGGGGGATTTCTACGCTCGTTCGGCGCCGAAGTCGGAGGCGGTGTCCGGTGCTGTTTCCCGGTTGATCGGCGACTATGCAAGGGTTTGCGAATTATCCAAGTTAGCGGTCAAGCGATATGATGCAGACGTCGTTTGTGAAAATATTTTCCGGTTTATTTCTTCGGCAGAGTTTAATAATGCCGGTTGGACATTTTTGACCGTCTCTCCGCCGTTCTTTAAGAGAGTTTTCTTCTCGTTGGTACAGAGGTTTCGTTCATGAAGATTGCGCATGTCACGGGTTACTTCGTGGAAAAGATGGCGTACCAGGAGAATCTACTGCCACTCGGGCAGTTTTTGTTGGGCCATGAAGTGATCATCATCACCGGCATCAAAGACCCGGATTTCGGTTTTAATCGGGACACGAGAGTCCACCCTGTAGGGCGGTTCGCATCAGGTGGTGTAATCGTGTCGAGGATTCGTCAGTGGTTTGACCTTGGTAATCGAGGTCCAGTGCTGCGCGGACTTTACGCTGAAATACGGTTGTGCCGCCCTGATGTTTTGTTCATCCACGATGTCGGTCCGTCACTCGTTATCGGATTGATTTACAAATGTTTGAATCCGAGCGTCCGCTTGCACTTTGATTGCCACTCGACCTACAACAACGCCCGTCAGTCATGGATAGGACCAGCATATCATGCCGTCTTCAAGCAGATATTCAGGGTTTTCCGCGCACAATTCGAGAAGATCTTTGCGGTAGCGCCGGAATGTATTCGGTTCATCAACGAGATATACGGCGTTCCGTTGCGCGACATCACGCTGTTGCCCTTGCCGGGCGATGCCGCACTGCTTGCGGAGACCGACCGGATCCGCCCGTCCGTGCGCCGGATGTATGGCCTCGCCGATGAAGATAAAGTGTTGGTTCATACAGGAAAATTGCCGGGGGATAAGCTTACCGCGAAGGTATTGGACGCATTCTGCAGCTTGAGGGGCGATCAATACAGATTGTGTATCGCAGGCCATGTTGATGCCGACTTTAGGGAAGTTCTCGACCGCTATCTGTCCTCTGATGCTCGGATCAGGTTCTTGGGATGGCTAGACGCCGATGACCTCCGAAAGCTTTTCATATCGAGCGATCTGTTGGTAGCTCCCGGCAGTCTGTCAAATACTTTTATCGACGCGGTCTGCTGTGGGCTGCCGGTACTGCTCGATGAAACCCCTCAAGGTCGGTTCCTAACCCAGTGGGGCAATGGGATCACCGTGTCGCGTAGTTCTGTGGTGGACCTTTCTTCAGAACTTGAGCGGTGTACCTGTGAGCCATTGTGGTCGCGCATTAGGGCAGGAGCTGCCTCCGCCGCATATCATCTCGACTATCGGGCCATCGCAAGAGCATCCCTAGCGGAAGGCAGGAGCGCGGAGCACCACTGGGCCGTATGAAGCCGACCTTGTTGGTGCATATCGACTACGGATCTCAAGGCAGTGCCGGTCTGTATATCGAGAGGCTGCTCCGCGCTCCGTGCCCGATAAAGGACGTCGTCGCTTTTGTCCACCGCGGATATACCGGCGAGAGCGCTGGGGCGGAAGTGCACCGCGTGTTCGGGCGCCACACATCTGTGTTCCCACGTGGGCCTCTTCAGAGTATTTATAAGTGGCTCGATCTTTATTGGTGTTTTTTTAGTATCTGGATTCAACTGCGACGTAAATCGAAAACCTACAGAATCGTTTCGGTCGTATCGCTCTTCCAGTCGTTTCGAGCATATGGATGGCTTTTTCAGCGTCTGCGGACGTTCGGTCAACTCATCGTAATAGTCCACGACGCGGTGGAGCATAGGCACCGCTATCCATGGTTCGTCATGAGCCCCCGTGAAAACCTCCTACGTCACGCGGACAGACTTGTCACGCACAGCCATGATGCTATCAGGCATCTCGAAGTTTATCGTAAAGACATTTCGGTGATGCCTTTTCCACCGATGAGACCGTTCCCCATCGAAAACTGCTCTGCTGGCCATGCAGGCCAGATCAAATTCCTCTTCGTCGGACACATAAAGCCGGAGAAAGGGCTAGAGAGATTGATCCGGGTGTGGCGGGGGTTGCCGGAGACTGTTCTCCGTCGATGCTCGTTGACAATCGCGGGATCGCTGCCGAGCGGCCACTCAATAGACTTCACGAGGCTTGAGAAAACGAGCCTTGAAACGGGATTCCTCGAGGAGGATAGGTTCCTTCAGCTCATCGACGAGGCAGATTGCCTGATCTTTCCGTATGTCGGCGGAACGAGCAGCGGCGTCTATTCGATATCTTGCTCGATGGGCAAGGCGAGTGTCGTCAGCAGCCTGCCTGTGTTCAGCGGATCGCCATTCTATCCGGCAAGTATCCCGTTCGATGATGACCAGGAGTTGGCTACAGTTATCGTCAGAATAGTGCAGCGCCCGGAGATACTGGCGGAAAAGCAGCGTCAGACCCAGGCCATATGGGGCCGAGTAGACTCCGACTTCGATGCCTTCTTCGAGCGGAGCAACCCGTTCATTCCGGCGGAGATGGCAGATGTGTAAGCGCTACTTCCTGGCGGTAACCAGTCTGTTTGTTTTGTCGATGATTTCTACAGGGTGCTTCATCAGCCAGAGTTTTGCCGATACGAGGGGGTGAGTTTCTCTGCGTGTACATGCCGGTCCGTTCGGTAGGGTGTGCTACCCAAGTATAATATTTTTTGAAATCGCACCGGTAACTTAGCCTGATATTCCTCTCATGGGTTTTCTCACTGGGACTGAACTGCTCCGATGCTCTTCGAGAGCTGCCTCGCATGTATAAGCGATAGGTTCATTTAAGTTGTTAGTAGGAAGAACGATTTGATAACCGAGAACCACATCAGAATGACAGGCTTGATAAAAGCCTCTAAGCAGGCTTCTGAGCGCAAAAAGGCCTCCGATGTCAGGCTAATGTTAGCAAGATGTCTATTCTCGTTAATTCTCTACGGATTCGCGCTGTGGTTGTACCCGTTTGTCTACATCGATGTTGGCTATATGTATAAGCTCAACCTCAACTTTTCGGTCACCACAATAGGCGTCGGCACAGCATGCCTAGTTGGTTTGACTGCGATGTCAAACGCTCGCTGTGCCTCGATCAGACATTCGCTCGATATCGGGATACTTGGGATCTTTATGCCCATAGCGGTGATGGCGGTTTTTTTGGATTCCTCGACGGAATGGGTGCTTCTTTCGGCAGCATCAGTTGCGATCATTATCAAGTCGGCGAGATTGGCAAGCCGTTGGCCCGTTTTCTGCCGATTGGCACGTGTTGGCGGTGACGTCGGTAGTTTCAGAAAAGCAAAGCTCGCCGTGACGCTCTTATTTGCAGGCGTTGTGGCAGCGGTGCTATTTAGTTTCCGAGATTCTATCTCATTCAATATTGCACGAACCTTTGTGGAGACCTATGTGATTCGGTCTGAAGCACACACGACCGGGCTGCTAGGATACCTAGTGGGGTGGTTTCCAATAGTTTTCTTCCCTTTCCTCCTCGAGGCTTTCGGGCGAAGAGGGGGGGCGATATTCCTTCTAGCAGGCGCTATCGGTGCCGTGGCTGTTTTTCAGGTGTTGGCGATCAAGATAACACTATTATTTTTTTTCCCACTGCTATTTTTAATCTATACGTACAATAAAAAAGGGTGGCTTCGCGATTTTGGCCCCTATTTGCTTTTTCTTTGTATTTTTCTCGCTTCTGCGGCATTTGGTAAGGCGCTTAATCCATTTATCGATCGCTTTTTTTACTTGGTTGGGCTTAATAGTATTTACTACTTCGAGTTCTTTTCTGAAAATCCCCTTCGTTACTTTGAAGGCTCGCGGCTGGATTTCGGCATCTCTGCTTATGGAGAGCCGCCGGGCATAACTATCGACCGCTTTTTCTTCGATGGTCTTGGCACCAACCAGTCTGGGGGGTTCCTTCCCACCATATTCTCTGATTTTGGGTATTTTGGTGTTATTCTCGGATCTATTTTAATTGGGTTGGTGATAGCGTTTTTGGCCACACTTCCTAAAGCTTATGGGTCATATCGATATCTTGTGTTGGTTGCGTTTGCGCTGACATGGATGAATTCACCAATAACAATGACTTTTTTAAGTCACGGCTTGATGTTTGTCATATTGATTGTTCTCATGCTAAAAGTTTCGTGTGCTCCTCGACCCGAAAGAACGACGAGTGAGGACGCTTGCAACTCAGTTGCTCCATCGAAGAGATGAAAGGGTGGCCATCGCGAGTCCCTCCAATGGCGGTCCCCATTTCGCGGTGAAATGGGCACCCGATCACGCGCCTGCTTAGCTGGCTATCGGCGGAATTCACGAGAACATAATCGGCGTGGGGAGAAGCAGCTAGGAAAATTACGATATTCGGTATTTATATTGCCAAGAGCTTTTTGTATGTTTGTACGCCGTCGGTCAGACAAAATGATCGCATGAAGCGGGTCACTGATCGTGCTGTTTGTCGGGGGCTTTTAATTTGCGGACCGCGATTTTCGACGGCCGAGGATGTGTCATTCGGGTTTGACATAAGTATACCGGTTGGATAGCGTTATTCTGCTTGTGATTGCGAAATTGTCCGGTTGCTGCGCCATTCCGGTGCTACCTCCCTTCGCGGTGTTCATGTTAAAGCCACGGCGATTTTGGAGCGTCGCTTCCAGATTTTGAATTTCGAAATTTGCAACGAAGTGTACCGATGAGATGGACACCCCATCACCGGCCTGTTTCGGCAGGCACGGGTAGAGTTCATAGGAACTTTACCAACATGGGGAGAGGCAAAGATGAACATCTCGATCGTCGGTATTGATTTGGCCAAGAACGTTTTCCAAGTTTGCGCGTTGTCGGTTGACGGAACGATTGCATGGAACCGGAAGGTTTCGCGGGCGAAGCTTTCCGGTGTACTTGAGGAGCTTCCTAAGTCGACGCTCATAGCGATGGAGGCGTGTTCGTCGTCCAACTTCTGGGGTCGGTATTTGCTCGAGAGAGGCTTTCGCGTCGCGGTAATCCCCGCGCAACACGTGAAGCCCTTTGCTAAACACCAGAAGAACGACTCGAACGATGCGCTCGCGATCTGCGAGGCGGCGATGCGTCCGGGTATTCACCGGGTTTCGGTTAAGACACTGGATCAGCAAGACATCAAGACCCTTCGCACGGTTCGCCGGCGACTCGTTCAGCAGAGAACCGCCACGGGTAATCAGATCCGTGCGATCGCGGGCGAGTATGGCGTGATCTTTCCGATTGGGCTGCGTCGTTTGATCGTCGCACTTCCGGATGCACTCGAGGAGGCGCAGAACGGACTCTCGCACGTTGCACGTACCACGCTCGCGCAGTCGCTCGAGCGATTGCAGGAGATGGATCGCGTCATCGACGAGCTGACCAAACAGATTACGCAGATCTGCAAAAAGACTCCGCGGTACGCGGATTTGCAGTCGATCCCGGGCATGGGCCCACTCGTCTCTGCGGCACTGATCAGCGAGATCGGCGATGGCAGGCAGTTCAGTAACGGCCGGCAAATGGCCGCTTGGCTCGGTCTCGTGCCCCGCCAGCACAGCTCTGGCGGCAAGCAGGTTCTGG
>Ga0194116_10003142_pt1 | contig 20240 bp, 14 predicted proteins | sample TA2MahsurfametaG_4_FD_148617 | JGI IMG/M metagenome (GOLD analysis project Ga0194116, IMG submission 148617) | Freshwater microbial communities from Lake Tanganyika, Tanzania - TA2015008 Mahale S9 surface | ecosystem: Environmental > Aquatic > Freshwater > Lake | place: Tanzania: Lake...
AAGGCCTTCATTGAGGGCCTGCCGCAAAATGTCCGGGTTGGGCTGGTGACCTTTGCCGGAACCGCACAGCGGGCCCATGGAATTACAGATAACCGCCAGGACATCTATGAGGCCATTGACCGATTCCAGCTGCAGCGAGGGACCGCTACAGGCTCGGGCCTGCTGATGGCACTCGACATGCTGCTTCCTGATGCAGGCATTAAGCTTGAGACGACCGTCTACGGCTGGGAGACAGGAGGACATCCTGTGCAGCCAGATACGCAGCGGGATCGCGCGAGTATCGCGGGAGCAGGGGGTGGTCCGTCGCGGGCCGATCAGGCCTCTGGCCCTCCGGGCTCTTATCGCAGCGGAGCGGTGCTGCTGCTCTCCGATGGCCGCAGAACGACGGGCTCTGATCCAGTTGAGGCCGCCCGGCTCGCAGCACGGCTCGGCGTACGGGTCCATACCGTTGCATTTGGCACACCTGAGGGCTTTATTCCTGGCTTTGAGGGTCTGTCGTTTTACGCGCGTGTGGATGAGGAGACGCTGCGGCAGATGGCGCAGGTCACGCAGGGCGAGTTTTTTCGTGCATCCAACGCCGCTGACCTCCAGGGCATCTATGAGCACCTGGCCACCCGCATTCGGCTGGAGCGCCAAGACACACAAATCGGTGCGCTGTTCGCGCTGGCTGCGATGGTGTTGGCCGTACTAGCAGCTATTTTTTCTTTATTCTGGTTTCGATCGGCGGGCATGCGAGTCGCGCCACACCAGTAAAGTTTTTTTAAGATCAGCGCGCAGATGCGGCAGATGCTTGACGAAGTATGGGAAGAATGGATTGCTCAATGATCGGCAATGTTAAGGGGCCGATATGCTTAAACCGAACGATCCCCGATGCGTCAATGACAAATGTTTCGGGAACACCGGTCACCCCAAGATCAATACCCACACTGCCGCTGTCATCCATGACAGAGAGCAGATAGGGATTGCCGCGCTGCTCTAAAAATGCGAGCGCCTGGGGCCGCTGATCCTTGTAGTCAAGCCCAACTACGGCAATCCCGTACTGCCGCACAGCCTGCATCAGCACCGGATGTTCCTGTTTGCAGGCGACACACCAAGATGCCCATACGTTGAGTAGCCATGGACGTCCCGCAAGATCAGTGGGTGAGAATTTCTCCGCTGGGTTTTCGAGTTTCATTAGCGAAAATGAGGGCAAGGCCTTGCCAATGAAGGGGGAGGGGATCTCTCGGGGTTTGAGCCCCAGGCCAAGCCCAAGCGAAATTGCAACAACCAAAAACGCAAGCAGAGGAAGAAAACGGGATTTCATTGCAGATTCAGTTGTGTGATCACGAGCATTTAGGGCCGCGGGGATCCTGCCCGCTCTTTGGCCTGACGAATCGCCTGCTCGGCTGCCGGTGGCATATAGTTTTCATCGTGTTTTGCAAGCACCTCGGTCGCAAGAAACCGACCGTCGGCCTGTAGCCGCCCGAATACGACTGCGCCTTTGCCCTCTTTAAATAAATCCGGAAGGATTCCTGAATAACGAACTGGAATATCTTTTTGCGTATCGGTGAGAACAAAGTCGATGGTGAGCCTATCGCGTACTACCGATCCGTCTTTGACCATCCCCCCAATGCGAAAGCCCGTGTCTTTGGGCGCCTTACCCTCGAAAATCTCAGTGGGCGTGACATAAAACGCAATATTGCTGTCAAGTGCCCGCAGTACAAAGGCGGCTGCAATGCCGAATAGGCTGAGCATAAGCAAAACAAGCAAAATGCGTCTACGACGCGGGGTCATGATCAAACTCCGATTTGCGGATTCGTTTGAGGTGGCGACGAGAGCGTTTCTGCAGCAAGAATATCTCGACGGCAAGAACAACGCCTGTTATGGCAATACACGGCCATACATAAAGGCCATAACCTTGCATTGACCAGAATTCCATCAAGGATTCAATGCTCATGGCGCACGCTGCCGAAGATGGGGGCGTATCCAGTCAGATTCGGTCTCGCGCTCTAAAATTTCTACACGACAGCGCAGCAGACTGATTGCCACTGTGTAAGCCCAGAAGCCCACGGTCATGAGCACAATACCCCAGAGCATGGTGGTTGCCATCGTAGGTGCCTTTGAAAAAGAAATTGATGCACCCTGATGCAGGGTATTCCACCAGATCACCGAAAAATAAATGATCGGAATATTCACGACGCCCACGAGGGTTAGTAATGCACATGCGCGATCACTGCGCCTTTTATCTTCGATCGCTGCGCTGAGCGCGATAATTGCAAGATAGAGAAAAAGCAAAATGAGTTCGGATGTTAATCGGGCATCCCAGACCCACCACGTGCCCCACGTGGGTTTCCCCCAGAAGGCGCCGGTCCAGAGCGACAGAAAAGCCATCCATGCCCCAGTCGGGGCTAAAGCATGCACCATCATGAAGGATAGCCGGGTCTGCATAATCAAGCCGATGGCAGCCCAAAATCCCATCACCAGATAAATAAACATCGACATCCACGAGACCGGGACATGGAGATAGATGATGCGATAGGCCTCGCCCTGTGTCGCATCAGTCGGTGCAACGAAAAATCCAACCCCGATCCCGATGACTGCAGTAATTATCGCAACTGCAATAAAGACAGGAACGAGGCGGCCTGCAAGTGGATAAAACTCGGCAGGACTCGCAAAACGCATCCATCGCCGTTGTTCTATTGATTCCATGAATCCCCTTTCTCTGTGGCTACTCTAGAGCGATTCGGATGGCGTAAACGCAGGCCAAAGGCCCAAGGACTAACGTGACAATCAGCATGGCAGCCATGAGATACAAATGGCCCGCGATTGGAACCGCTGAGATCACCGCGCTGACGGCACCCGATCCGAAAATCAATACAGGACTATAAAGCGGAAGCACCATCAGTCCGATTAAAGCCCCGCCGCCACGTACGCCCAGGGTGAGCGCAGCACCAATGGCCCCCAGTGCGGACAGGATCGGTGTTCCCATTAATAGCGTTAAGGCTGTGACCGCCAAGGCCTCATCAGGTAATCCGTACTGAAGGCCAACCAAGGGCGATAGCACCACAAGCGGCAATCCGCAGACGATCCAGTGGGCTGTAATTTTTCCAAGAATCATTGTGATGAGTGGCGAGGGTGCCAGGCTCATCTGCTCCAGTGTTCCATCGGCGTAGTCTGCTGAAAATAAACGCCCAAGCCCAAGCAGCGTCGACAGGAGTGCGGCTACCCAGATCACGCCAGGCCCGATGCGACTCAGCGTGGTCGATTCGGGGCCGACCGCCAATGGAAATAGACTTGTAACCACTAAAAAAAAGACCAGCACCGCCAGGACTTCGGTCTTACGCCGCGCTACAAGCCGCAAGTCCCGAAGAAGTGCGGCACCGATTAACGCCATCAAAGGGCGATCTCCCGTGCATTGGGGATGGTGATCGGCTGATGGCTCGTCATAACGACTGCGCCCCCGTTCTGGCAGTGCGCGACGAGACAGTCGGTGAGCTCTGCCTGACTCTGACGATCAAGGCCGTTCAGTGGTTCATCCAGAAGCCATAACTGAGCCGCCTTAAGCTGTAGGCGGCTCAGCAGAACCCTGCGCCGCTGACCGAAGGACAGTCGCCCCATCGGAGTGTCTTTAAAGCCCTTGACCGAGAAGGCACCGAGCGCCGTATCCCAGTCTTTCGAAGAGGGGCTTAGTAGGTGGGTTGTGGCAAAAAACTGCAGGTTTTCCGCTGGCGTTAGCTCGGGCTCTAAAGCCGATGCATGGCCAAGAAATAGCATTGCGCGGCGATATTCCGTGACCTGCTCTTGAATTGGCCGGCCTCGCCACTGCACCTCACCGCGGGCGGGCTGGGCCAGTCCCGCCAGGAGTCGCAGCAGACTCGTTTTGCCAGTGCCGTTTGGGCCCAATACCCGGAGCAGTTCGCCGGGCCGCACCTGAAAACTTAGGTTCTCAAAAAGACGCCGGCTGCCGCGGATACAGGTAATTTCAGATGCAATGAGCATCTTCGCCGACCACCAGTGATGAACTAAAGGATTTCAGAATAGGTTCGGATGAGTTGTTCCGGCGAAATGCGAATTGCAGCCCCGGTTGGGCAGGCGCGAACGCATGACGGTCCGGCAGGAATTTCTTTGCACATATCGCACTTCACCGCACGTTTTTTTGTATCAGGATCCGCTTCGGGAGCCCGTTTGCCTGGCGCTGCGCCAAGCCCAAAGAGTAACCAAGCTAAGCCGCCGCCTCGGCGTGGTGGCTTTTGTGGCGCCATTTGAATAACGCCGTAAGGGCAATTGCGCTCGCAATTGCCACAACCGATGCAGGCATCACTGATGAAGACCTCGCCATTGACACCGCGACTCAGCGCATCTGGCGGACACTCCTTCATGCAGTGGGGATGTTCACAGTGCCGGCACGCTACGGGGATATGAATCTTGGCAAAGGTGGCGCCCGCCTCGCGCTTTAGCCGTGAGACGCCTTCATGAGTCTCGGCGCAAGCGATCTCACAGTTGTTACATTGAACGCAAAGATTTTCATTGATTACCAAGACATCCGAGGCCTCACCCAGGCCCTGTCCCAACAGGAAGTTCGCCATCTCACTGGACTGTCGATCCAATGTCTCGGTGATGGTGTTCTTTCTTGCCCGCTCAAGTGAGCGCCGACGCAGTGTCTCGTAAAGTGCGGGCGTCTCAGCCAAAATCGATTTAAAGACTTCGGTTCTTAGTACCAGTACCTCCGTCATCACGGCCGCTGTCACTGTTGCTGAGCGGGGCTGATCGTCAAGCAATGCCATTTCGCCGACATAATTACCCGCCGATACATAGGCCAGTACCCGCGATTGCCCCTCTTGATTTTTAGTGATTGAGACTGAGCCACGCCGAATCAGATACAGGCCATCCGGCGCATCGCCCTCTGAAAAGAGTACCGTTTTCGCATTAAAGCGTTTGATCTCAATGCCGGAATGAATTAACTGCTGAATCTGCGCTGGAGAGAATATGGGCCCAACATAATTAATTAAGGCATTTCGAATAAAGGCCCCATCGATCAGCTTTCGAAGAGGATCGCTGGTTGCAATAATCTTCAACATCGCGCGGCGGGCGGTTTCAAGAAGCACACAGCCTTTGCCTGCGCGAATCGTAGCGGTCCGGCGGCGCCCCGAGATGAGGCCCATCTCGCCGAAAAAGTTGCCTTGACTGAGCGCGATCTGCTTTGTGCTTCCGTCGGCCTGGGCTATTTCGATTTCAACATTGCCCTCTAAGATCGTGAAAAAAGTATTGTTGTAGTCAAGCTTTTTGAAAATAATTTCGCCTGACGCCGGCATCTTGACCTCAGACTCCAGAAGCAACTCCCGCATCTGTAGCTTGGTGAGCGACTGGAAAAGGTCTGCTGAGTCGATCAGCTGCTGCAGAATCTCGGAGATGGTTTGCGGGCTATGCCAGCCCGCAAGGCGTTGGCGCAATATGGGCTCATCAACCTGTTCGACGGGCAGTCCATTGATCACCTGAATGGCTTCGTAGCCCTGATTCATGGCTTGCTTGATTAATGGATAGCCGCCGAGGGCGCCGACGATAAAAAGCCCGGGCACATTGGACTCAAAGGCCTCGGACAGGACGGGCAGTGAGGTCGGATTGTCATTTGGAAAGGCGATACCAAAGCTCTCAACGAGCTTTCTTGGGGGGATCGCACCGAGTCGGGCAATGACCCGGTGACACAAGATGGATTCCCGGCCGTCCTTGCCGTCAAAGATAAACTCAAGCGGAGGCTCAGCGCCTGTCTCTTTGACCTCGACGGCATAGGCGCTGTAGTGCACTGCAATCGCACCACTTTTTTCAGCAGCTAATATCAAGGTGCGGTTGCCATCTTTGCAGGTGCCGAATTCATCGGTTCGATTCATCATGTGAACCCGGTTCTGCTTCGCGAGACCCAGTGCATTTTCAATGCCTGCATCGCCTGCGCCAACGACGATAATGGTCTCATCTTTGAACTCATCCGGATCGGCGAGTGTGTATTGAACCTGGGCAAGGTTCTCGCCAGGCACACCGAGTTTTCGAATGTTGCCCTGTAATCCAATGGCCAATACAACCGTACGCGTTGTGATGGTGGTGCCATCGTCGCACGCCACGCTAAATGGCGCATCGGGTCCGGGCCTTTGAATCGATTTGACCCGTTTTTTGTACTGGATGTGAATACCCTGGGCTTTGATTTCCTGATCCCAAGTATTCAGTATCTGCTCCCGCCGGCCTTCGCCAAAAGTAAGGCCGCAGCGCAGTGGCAGCATGCCGGGCTCAGACATGACATGTTTGCCCTTTTGGTACTTGTAGATCGTGTCGGAGGCATGATCCTCGGCCTCGAGCAGCACGTGTCGATTGCCCAGCGCGCAGGCCCGAGAGGCTGCAGCAAGGCCCGAGGGACCGGAGCCCACGATAACGACATCAAATTCCGCTGTAACCGTATTAAACATCATTGTTGATGCTGCGCTCGTCCCGCTCATTTCGCGCTCCGCTGATCAGCGCTAACGGCCTGCCGAAGGCTGGCCAGTTCCGTCAAAAACCGTGAATGTTGATAACGATCTTCGTTGGAGAGGAGTTCTTTCATCCGCTGAAAGCTTGCACGCATCGCCTCAGAGACCCGGAGATTGCCGTCGCGGGCAAGGCCATTGGCCAGACTGAGCAGCGCCATGTAGGCCTGCTCTGCACCTGCATAATCGCTGTAGTCGGCGGCTCGGGATTCCTCAATTAAAGACATCAGCATGCGGCGTTGAGTCGCGTGATCGAAATTGGTTTTTTCAAGTGTTAGAACGAGTCTATCGAGCGATTGTGCGATGCTGCGTGCTAAATCCTCAGTTCGGCCTGCCGGAGTGGATGCCGTGGCGGTGCCACCTGCCAAAACCGAGCGGTGCAGGGCCGAGATCGCGGCATCAAAGGCTGCGGAGTTTTGTGGGTCTACTGTGAGCGTGAGTGCCCGGACCATCAAAAGACTGCTGTCATTGAGGCGAATTACCCCTGGGGGCAGGCCATGGCGCGCCACCCAGCGTTTCTCACCCATCGAGCGGTGGCAGGCGTGGCAGTCGAACAGCACAAGCTCTGGGAAGAGGCCGTCGCGATTGCGTTTCGGATCGGCAAGCGTATCGAGAAAAGTTTTCGCCGCGATGGCCTGGCCAATCGCCCAAAGGCGAATTGGTTCGTAGGGGCCCTTGCGCTCAACATAGTCTCGGTCTACCCGATAGTGGGCGGGCGTCAGCGCAGCAAAAGTGGTGATTTCAAATGACATTCTGGGGTGGCCTGCACCCATGATGCGATGGGTTACAAAACGTGAGGAATCTCCGAAATGGCACGATAGGCAAAGCCGGGCTTGATCGGCGGGCCGCGAGCTGGGATAGAGTCCACGCTTCAAATTCTCTGAATGGGAGACGCCCTTCACGGTATGGCTGGCAATCCAGCGATCCGAGGGGCCATGGCAGGCCTCGCAGCTCACGCCATCAGAAATCTGGAAGCGATCACCGCGTTGGGCAGCCGAGGGATTGTGGGCGTGACAATCAAGACAAATCTTTGCCTGATGGGCGGGCTCTTGAAGTCCCAGATTTTTGGCAATCCGTCTGGAGGCATCGTTAAGCAGTGTGTTGTAGGCCTGGCTATGCGGATCGAGGCGACCCCATGTCGTGTATTCGTTTTGCAGAACATTTGAGGCGTTCCAGGGCGTTACTGCGCCATGGCAGGTGCTGGAGGCACAGCTTGCTGCGCCGAGGCTAGTGCCCGGCGCCTGATGGGGCATGGGGGGTGCGGCTGCCCCGACGATGACCACTGCCATCAGCGCCAGTAGCGTTGCGCTCTTTTGAATCAGGCCCCTCATCGAAATTTCTCCATGAATACGCTCTGTTCCAGGACTTCAGCGGGCGAATGGGACATAGTCATTTGGCTTACCGAGATCGTCAACCACCCAGAGCTTACCGGTAGGCGCAAGGTAAAGCTTCTCCATTTCCTGGCGGTTAAACGGACGTGATCCGATGCGCCCGAGAACCGCAATTTGACCCCCTGTTTCATCAACGGCCCGGTCTCGATCAAGGCCTTTTGAGAGGGCCAGGGCTGGACTGCGGGTTTTACGCCATGCGATGAGACGCGGGTTTGGCTCGGGCGAGAATCCGTAGAACTTCGGTTGGAGCTCGGGCGATGTCAGTTGGACCACCTTTAGACCGTTAGCGCCATCGGCCACATAGGCAAATAGCGAGGCATTCGTTGATCCCACCACGACATCATGGGCATCTGTGATCTTTCCATCAGCATCAAATTGCCGATAAAGGCTCGGCAGCTCAGGCTTCTCGACATCAATGATCACCAAGCCCTGCTTACCGGCAGCCACATAGGCATAGGTTCGGGCGACATAAACGCGACGGGCATCATCGAGTGCAACGTGTTGCCTTAAGACTGCGGGCTTGTCGATGGATGTGATATCAACGATTTGTAAGCCTAATTTGCTGGTCACAAAGAGATAACGAAACTGAACTGCGCTTGCACGGGCATCATCGATGGCGATTCGTGCGCCAAGGCGGGGCTTTAAGGGGTCGTTAAGATCCACAATCTGGATGCCATCTGCGACTGCGATATAGGCGTAGTGGCCCGCTAGCGTGATGTGTCGAGCACCTGAGAGAGCACCCGAGGGGTTCCAGGTGAGTGCGCGCTTTAGAAAATTATTGCGTGCATCGCCATCAGCAAAGGTATCAATATTTACAATGATTAGACCCTCTTGCGCATCGACGACGAACGCATAGTGATAGATCGGGTGGAATGGCTGCTCGAGATTGACCTTACGCATCAGATCACCTGTATTGCGAACTGGCGCGATGGGCTGATTGGTGGGTAGCGCCATGCACGTCGCATTTTTTGAGGGAATATGTGCGTTATGACCGAGCGGTGAGTAGGGGGCTTTCACAATACGTTGACTGACCCCTTTATTGCCGATATTCGCGATATCGTAGGCCCGAAAACCGCCTTTACCTTCCGCAACAAACAGATACTCTCCGCGCATTTGAATGCATTGCGCACGGCCACGTGTGTCTGCGGCATGCGCTTCTGGCAACATCTGGCCGCGACGTTCATGGTCTCGAAAAAAATCGGGGTAGGCGTAGCGTTGCAGGTAGCTTCCGATCACGGCCTGAGGTTCTTCCCACTCCGTCACGGCCACTGCCTCGACATTGCGCTCGGATCCAAGCCATGCGTAGTGGCCAATAAAGTTCACAAAGTTTGTTCCCTGAAGTAGCAACTGCGCCATGATGGCATTGTTATCATTTTGACTTGATACGTGGCAATCCGCGCAGGTCTTGGTCTCTGTTTTTCTAACGGTATGGGCAAAGTGGGGCGCGAAAGCCTGCGAGGAGTGGCCACTGGCCGCAATTGGTGGCTGCTGTACGTAAATACGCTCTCGATTGCTATTAGTTGAAGACAATACCAGCGCTGAACTTGAGCGTACTGGGGTGATCCGGCCATTTTTTACCGGGCCATGCCGCCCGAGTTGAAACATGTCATCCCGAACCACCTGGACATTGTAGGTGGCGTAATTACGGGTCTCCCCACCCTCGTAGTGCAAGCGTTCGGTCTTCCAGTTCGCTTCAATCGGCAGATGACAGCCTGCGCAACTTGTTGTCCAGGCGGTATGGCAGGCAAAACACAACATTTTCTCGTTGTCGTGGGCATATTCCTTCACACCCGGACCCCAGCGCCCGGCGCGGCCCGCCTCGCCGGTCGACATGAGTTTGGCCCGGGCCGATTTTTCGTTGTATTCCGGGTGCTGCTTGTTTACGGAGTCTTTCACTAGACTCACCTCCCATTCCTTATCCGGAAACAGCGCGGAGCGTTGAATCAACTTTCCATTGCGCCATTCGAATCGCCGTCGACCATCTTGCGTGCGCAGCGTTCCGAGATCCATGCCTCCTGGACGGGCTGCGGGCCCAGATGTAAAGAGTGTTGGGTATTGTTTCGATGTGCCATGGCAATCCGCGCAGTCGATTTCAATGGCGGCCGCCACTTCCCCATAGAGGTGGCCATTGCCATGAACATCCTGTGAAAAATGACAATCTACGCAGTGCATGCCGACATCAAGATGGATATCGGACATATGGACAGCTTTTTTGAATTTCTGTGGATCATCATCTGAGACGGGTTTGCCTTCTTTATCGAGCAGCGTGCCCTTTCGATCCCGCTTAAAGACTGCTCTGAAGTTCCATCCATGGCCATGATAGTCCGCAAACTGTGTGTCTTTGAGTTCGGGATTCAGAAGCCAGACATCTTTTAGAAATTCTGGGTCTCCCCATTTGCCGCGTGTTGCAGCGGCCTCGGGGTTACGCTCATTAATCTGACGAATCTCTTGATGGCTTGGGTAGCGTTGCTTTTCAGGCCACATTTTCGGCGCATCGGGCTCATAGTCATACTGCATATAGCCATAGAATGAATTCACATAAATATTAGGCTGATGCATGTGGCAGACCATGCACTGAGACGATGGAATCGCACGGGTGAATTCATGCCGAATAGGATGGCCTGAGCGGGTTTTTGGAATGGTCGGGTCTTTTGTCTGCGACTTTCCGAGGTTTCCATATCGGGCATAGGGGCCCGAGTGTCGCGGCTCACGGTCATTGGCATAGACCACGTGGCATGCGGTGCAGCCCGAGGAGCGATAGTCCCCCGGGTTGTCATTGGTGCCAAGGAACCACAAATGCGGATCGTTGAGCCGCGTCTTGGTGATATTGATAACCGGCACCGAAATTCTCTGGCCTGTTCCCGGGCCGCGATTGGACTGCTTGATATCTGGGCGGCCCGGTTCGTCAAGACGTTGCAGCTGGCCGGTGACATTGGGCAGCCCGACTTCGGGAAATGTCGAGTTGATGACACGTCCGCCGCGCTCAAAGACCCTGAAAACGTCGCCGGGCGGAATGGTCTCCCAGGCGGGCAGCGGAAGAATACGATCCAGGATTCCTTTTGTGATGAAGAGGTCGTTGTCGACCTTCACAGGATTTAATAGGGCAGCCGGCTGGCCATCGCGGGTATAGGCTTCACCCAGGTTGTAGCGCTTAAAGGGCAGGATGCCATTGTTGTATGCAGCGCCACCCCAGAGCATTGTCGATGTCGACATTAAACTTCGCTCTTGTGCCTGAATGACGGGCAAGTGACATGCTCCGCAGGCTTCACGTGCGATGCGGAGATCCCCTGGGTTAATAAAGCGCACAAATTCAGGCGACTCGCGATTCAGTCGCGCATATGAGCCGGCGGGATTGGCCGAAGACGGAAATTTCCAGAATTTCTTATCGGCGGGAAGCACGTGGGCGCTTTCCATGACCGCTCGGTAATCGGGATGGGCCGGATCTGCGGCCGGTCCGGACTTTGCGCGAAAGCGCATCGCGTTGCCGCCGTGACAATCCGTGCAGCCCAGGACCACCCCGGGGTTTGCGTGCATGGTGTGCCGATCGGTTGCGGTATGGCAACTCATGCAACCATCCGTTTTCTTGGCAGCCTCTTCCCAGGTCTGAGATGCGGGCGCGGGGGGTGCCGAAAATGTGCTGGCTGATGCTAAACGGCCGGTGTTTGCCGCCGCGGCCTGCTCGCTTTTGAGTGTCAGCCAGCCACCGATTGCCACGCCAAGTAAGGCAAGTAGCAACAGCAAGGAGCGGCGGGCCCAAAGGTGCATCGTTAAAAATTCAATAAAAAGTTAAAAATTGCTGAGTGCGCTCGGTCCTGACGATTGCCATACATCTGCCTGAGCCCCTCTCCGAAGTGTAAAACTGCATAAGATGCATTGAGAATAACGTTCTGATTATAAAAAGGCCGCCACTGGATGCCTAGTGAATAATCGAGCCCCAGATCCGCATCAGGTGCACGTTCGTTACGCAAGACCCCAAGAATCTGGGTATTATTAAAGCGCAGGTGAGAGATATTGCCCAGCATTCGCAGTTCGGGGGTTAAGTCGAAATCTGCGCCAATACCGATTAAGGTGAGGCCCGGATTTTGAAAGTTCGACTGGCCCTGTTCTTTAGAAGATCGTAGCGATGGCAGCAGGCCATTGCGGCCCGATAACGCAACGCCACCACCGCCGATTAAGGGGATGCCCTGGCGGATGAAATAGCTGGTGTCAGCACCGGCAAATTGGGGATTTTCGAAGATTGCGTCAAAGCCGGTGGCTTTTCGGTCATAGGGATCCCGATCACCCGAGGCAAAGAGAAAGCTTGCGCGCAGGCGAATCCAGCTGTAGTCCCTCGAGATTTCCGAGGCATGAAAAAATCCACGCACGGTTTGACTCTGTTCAGCCAGAGGACTCCGATCATCGGTTCCGAGGGCGAGGTAAGTGCTGGAGCTTAGATTGAATCGGCCGCGTTCAAAACGTGCACCGAGGTGGCCATCGGCACTGTAACCCAGGTAGGTGACCTGATAGCGGTGGCCGCGCACATCGCCGAGAAATGCAGGGCGGGCGATGAAGCCATTTGTATCGTAATGTTGTTGATCTTCGCGGTTCCGGTTGTGAATAACCGCCCACTGAGAGGTGAGGCCCAGAATCGGAAAATCCTGGCGATACAGATTTGCAGCGAAGATGTCGTCATCGCGAAGGGGCCGTCTCAGATCATTGAGTCCTGAATTGGTGTCTTTCTCGATCCGACGAAACCACCCCAGGTTGTACTGCCAACGATTGTTATCCCGATTTCCGAAAAGCCGAATGCCAACGGGTAAATCAGCAAATAAAAATCCACGAAAGTCAGAGGTAAAGGGCTGCACACCCACCCGTAGACTATCGAAATCATATCGCTCTGAGACATTGCGCAGATGGTAGTCGGCAAATAACTCCTGGGTACCGATGAAATCGTGATGCCGAATCGCCCCCCGGCTTGGATCGATATTGAGCGCACCCGCCTCGCGGACTTCTACACGGTTGTACTGTATAGCGGGTGCGTACCGGAACTCCCAGTCGGGTGGCTTAAAGGTTGTATTGCCCTTGGTGAGGCCGAAGCTCAGCAGCACCATGTGGGCCTGTATGCGCTGCCGCGGACTTCCGTAGATGTTGTTTGCCCCTGATCGAAATCCCACTGCCTGCGACACAGGAATGGGGACCGAACGATCTTCGAATAAGTTATCTGAGACGATGCCGAGATTAAAAAATAAATCCGGAGAGAGTGAGCGCATCACTGGCAGATCGCCCTTGATGACATTTTGGTTATAAGGATCGTAAATCGGGAACTTAAAGCCCAAGGATTGCATCAGCCGCCAGCGATCTGGTAGAGGCAGTGTTTCGCGGGGTAAATTTGGGGCGGCGGGCGCGACCTGCAGGGGATCGAGCGGTGGCAAGGTAACAATTCCTCTCGCTGCGCCAGGCCGATCCGGTGGAATTGTTGTGGGCGCGTCGCCCACCTCATCGAGGGCCATGCGGGCCGGCCCTGGCCCTTGCAATTCCTGTAAGTCCATTTGTCCACGGGTTTGACGCTGCTGAATCCATCCCGTTGTCGCATCTCGCGAGGAGATGCTGACGGCTAGCCACTCCCCATCGCGGCCCGTTACGGTGAGAAGCGTGCCCCGCTTTGCGGTTCCGAGAATCACGGCGGTGTCTTGTGGGGCTGCTCGAATGATCACGGACTCCGCAGTCACCTGAACCAGACCCTGCAATTTTGTTGAGGCTTGGGCTAAGGGGGCGGCGGGGGGCTCAGCGGCGAGCGCGACAGCTGCGGTGCTACCCACCATAGCCAGAAAAAGCCTCCAGAATTGAAGACGCCGCCGAGCTGGCTGGGTGTTCTGCGGATTCAGGGCGCGATCAGCGGCCACTGCAAACATCTTGCTCACTGCTATTTAGAAAGGGTGACTGTGGACACTGCACGTAGCGCAGTAGGTCACCCGTCGGGCCCGCCAGGCGATCTGAGCGACTCGCCACTGGCGCATTTCCGACCGTTGCCCCGGCTTCCTGGGAGGCCCGATAGACTGCGAGAAAGGCAATCATGTCGTCTTGGTCGACCCCATCGCCCGAGACGCCTATTCCGCCAATCAGTGATGATCCCCGATAAATCGGTACGCTCCCTGGAAAAATTTGAATGCCATTGTTCACCCCAATATCCTGGGCGGTGCAGCGGGCATCTGGGGTGGCGATCAGATTTGCCAGTACTTTCGTGGCCACCAAATCCAGCTGCAGTCCGACGTTAAACGGGCTCCATGATGCAAATGGGCGCGAAAGCGGTCCGCGTGTTTGATTGGTAATGCCATCCGGGAAATACGGCCGATGAATATTGCCGATGGCTCTTCCGGTAAATGCCCGGCCCCCGTCGAATACCTGATCGACAATATAGGTCGCAAAAAATAGATTCGCCTGGCGGCCATCGTTGGCAACGGTCTGTGATGCGGTCAAATAAGGATCGGCGAGTCCTTCGGCAATCAGCTGCGTGGCGGCACCGGCCTTTGAGAAGAACACAGCCGTTCGCGCTTTCTGAAGAGAGACGTCGGTGCCAAATAGCGGGGCATCAGGAGTCCTCAGAATGCCGAGGATATTCCCTTGAGTGTCCACAACACTAATGGTGACCTCCGCCGGCGAGTTTAGAGGCCGACGAATCTGAGCCCTAGCAGCGTTTGCAATATCAACAGCGTGCAAGAGAATCGATTCCACCTCGGTGTTAGTCAGTCCGCCCGCCGCAGTGGTCGGACTGACGGAGTTGGAGGCGGGAAAGCGGGCTGCGCCCGCGGCCGTAACCAGTTCGACGGCAGCGCGCGCAAGCCGAGGGCCGCTTGTTGCAGCGATAAACCCAGATGCCTGCTCTCCATAGGCTGTGCCTGCGATCACCGCTGCTGTATCTCGATAGCCGTTAACAATTTGTAAATTTCCCAGTCCGGCAGGGAGCGAGGACAGCTGATTAGCGCGTGGCGTGACGAGTCCAGCGTCAGAATCCGAGAAACGAAGCGTGACACCCCCTGCTGTGATTCGATTGGCGCGGATGCATTCCGGGGCTGCGAATCCTGTAGTGGCAGATTGCGCAATGATTTCTTCGAGATCTTGGTCCGTATCCTGTGGATTGAGATCAATGCCGTAGATGGCATCGGCACGCGTTACAACACCGATGCCGCCAACAACTCGACCATTTTTGTAAAGCGGAAATCCGCCCGGATCACCGGCAAGCCCGAGTGGCGATCGTCGTGGGCCGATGCCGGCGGAGGCGCCTTTTTGCACCAAATCACCGCAGGGCAGTTGACTGAATTGAACGCCGTAAAGCGGTCCAGCGCCCGTATTCTGTACGCCGGGGACGAAATGCTGCTGGATGATAAAACCTGCCGTTCGTGTCGAGAATGCGTTACCGCTTGAGGAGAGATAGGCGCCAGTGACCGCCTTTGAGATTGCCGCAAGCGCTGATGGAACGGTTCTATTTTCAAGCCCGAGAATCGACGTTGTTCCCAGAAGGCCCGTTCTCAGCGTTACATCAAATTCTGTATTGATGCCGCCGGCGGCCATGCGGTAGACACCCAAGACATTGCCGACGCGATCCACAACCGCAATGGTGGCCTGCTGATTCAACTGCCGTGCGACATCAGCCGCCTGGGCAAGAATCTGATCGACCTCAGTGGAGGTGAGACTTTGGGGTGTGGAGGCAACTGTGAAGCTGCAGTCACCGGAGAGCGTGCGGTCTCCACCCCCTCCGCAGGATGAGAGCCCGATCGCTGCAGCGATCGCTAAAGCGGACAGCCTCACTTGCTCGTTCCACCTGCTGCGGCCTGGGCTGGCGGTGAAGTTTGAGCCGAAGTTTGCGTCGAAGTTTGCGTCGAAGTTTGAGCATGTGTTGGCATGTGAAAGCCGTGGCAAACACCGCAGTCTGACGACACCCGTTGTGCAGCCGGTGCGGCACCTGAATGACAATCTCGGCAGGTCGCAATGGCAGGCATCAGCACATCTGCGGAGTCTTTCGAAGTCTTCGCAGCATGGCAGCTGCCGCAGCTTGTGATCGTATGGGCCGCGTGATTAAAGCGCGCCTGCGGCATCCAGGAGTGGCTGGGAGCAATCGCTGAGATCCGCCACTGCGGCAGGTCACGGCCAGTGGTGGAAGGCTTGCCTGGCCCCTGAAGACGACTGACCTCATGGCAGACCACGCATGATGTCTTCTCAAAAAGCTCGGTGGCGGCGGCTGCTGCTTTTGTCCGATCGTCCCCGGCAAGCCGAATGAATGACTGGGCCGGACGCGGTTCTTGTCCCGGACGCGAAAGCCGAATCGGCTCCCGAACGGCTTCTGCCTCGGGCATAACGGGATTGGTCCGTATAAAGCTGTAGAACTCACGCAGTGTAGAGAGCACCTGGTCGACCGGCCCATGGGGCACTTCACGATTGGAGACCAGCGGCTCGAAACGCAGCTCGTGGCAGCTGCGGCAGTGCTTTTCAAACGTAACGGGCTGAAATGTTGTCTTGTCTGAGGAGGGCTGGTGGCAGGACGCGCAATCGACCTTCACTTTTCCTTTTGGGCTGTTCACCCCAGATTCGGTCAGGTGCACATCGTGCGGAAATTTAAGAGTCGTAGAGGCCTTGAGAGTCTTGCCTTTTTCAAGCCGTACGCGATCAAACTTTTTTGGATCGTCGGTACGGGGAAGCTGCACGCGGAAATCCGGATGGTGACGATCAAAATCTTTCACATTCAGTACAGTTGTTTTTGCAACGACTGACTTTAAGTCCGCATGACAGCTGGCGCAGGATGCTTGTGTGAAGTGCTTATTTTGCAATTCGAGCCCGAAAGGGCCGTTGTGATCTTGGTGACAGCTCGCGCATCGGATTTGAAGCGCCTGGATCTGTGTGGACATTTCTTTTGTCACATGATCGCCAACGCCACGATGACAACTTAGGCAGGCTTGATCCTGCACCCTCTGAAAAGGAGCGCTATGACAGGCTTTACAGTCGTGCGCCCAGAGTTGATGGCCCGATGCTACTGCCCCGGGACTCCAGGGGCGATCCAGCTGCCCCAGGGTGGGGGCTGGGCCACGATCTGCGCTTGTTTCCATTTTTGGCCGTGCATCCAGCAGGCCAGAGGCCGGATCGCCGATGAGTGATCCTGCGATCGGCAGGATCAGAAAGATGGTGAGCCCGCTGAGGAATAAGAGCCAAGAGAGCCACCGACGCCCCCTGAGTGGGGCCTGGGCGCCCCGCAAGGCATTTGATATTGGATCCTGGGGTTCTTGATCAGCCACTGGCAGTTACCAATAAAAAAACACCGAGACGATATGGGCGATAAGTGTCGCGAGCAGTGCCGAGGAGATGGGCACGTGGAGCAAGAGCCAGAAATCAGTCAGTGTTTTTAATCGAAGAAACTGACGGACCCTTCTAACTTGATGATCACGCTTCACCATGAGCAGGGTCAGTTGTCGGCAGGTCGCGTTTCCAGAAAGGGATTGCTGCTCGAGCGTATCGATGGCACGGGCGGTGGCTGAACCTTGACGGGACCCGAAGAGCCGCTCGCGCAGGCTGGGAATCATTGGTTCGTCGCTTGCCGATTGAAGGGCCTTGGCCAAGATTTCGCGGTCAGTCGTTACAGCGGAGTTGAGCATCTGCTGTGCTTGTGCGTCGATTTCTCGTATTAAATCCCCGTGCTGGAGCAGGGTTTTGCCATCCAGTAGTCCACTCATGAGCGCGGGATGCCGCAAGTACATGACCACCCCCCAGATGCCAGACGCAATGACCGCCACCATGAGGCCGTAAGCCAGCGTATGAACGTTCCAGCCAAATTGAAATCCTGTGTGCAGTGTGACAACCAGCAAGAGCGCAAGACCAAGCCATACATGGGCAGATAGCCAGTGCCGCACATCGCCCAGGTTCGCGCGGTAGCTGCGTTTTCGCCAGCCAAACGAAAAGAGCCAAACGATAATGAGCGCGCCGATTGTGCCGAGCGCATAACCGAGCCATGTTCCGCCGTTTGGCACGGTCTGAGGTGAATGCCACCAATAGGCGATCAGTGATGCCCCCGATAGCCACAGGGCCCACCTTAGGTATCGATAACCGCCAAGACTTACGAAATTCTCTTGCATAATCTGAGAAGTTCCGCCTAATCAACGCCTCCCAACTGCGATGGCCTCTTTTTACACTATTTCCTTCACAGCTTTTTTGCTACTCGCAGTTATTTTTTGGCGATTCGTTGGCCGGCAGGCCACGCTGATCGGCCTGGTGATCGTGACAACTGTTTTGGGCTATGTGTTGATCGGCAACCCCTCGGCTGAGGCGCTGGCCCCGCCCGCTGCAGTCGCCCGATCGGCCCCGATCGGCGCGGGGGAGGCCACGGCGACCCGGGCCCGCGATGCCCACCCAGGAAGCGAACAGACCCTGGGCGAGAGGATAAAATCATTAGAGATAAAGCTTAAAGATAATCCGAGCTACCTTGAGGGCTGGGTGCTGCTTGCGCGCTCCCAGTCGTCCCAGCGAAATTTCCCCGAGGCGGTCAGAGCGCTCGAACAGGCGCAGCGGATTGCGCCTGATCATCCCGATATCCTGGCGGATCTGGCCGACGCGTTGGCCATGACCCAGAATCGGTCGCTGTCTGGCCAGCCCGAGAAGCTGATTGAGCGTGTGCTGCAGCTTGACCCTCGGCATCGCAAAGGCCTCGCTCTTGCCGCGACGGCGGCGACCAACCGTGGCAGCACGGCAGAGGCCGTGAAATACTGGAAGCGTCTGCAGTCAACGTTTCCTCCGGATGCGCCAGATGTCGCGCAAATTGATCGAATCATCGCGGACCTGCGTCCCTCAGGGCCGCCTCAGGCGGACCATGTGTTGCGCGGCGTGATTCGACTCTCTGATGAATTACGGACCACTCTGCGAAAGCAGCCGCTCGAATCGGGTGCACGCTTATTTATTACTGCCCGGTCGGTTGATGGCTCTCCGATGCCCGTTGCGGCGCTGAGCCTTGCAGTATCAAGCCTCGGCAAAATGCTTGAGTCCCAGTCTGATGTTGAGTTTGTGTTGAACGATTCACACAGCTTGAACCCTCAGCGGCTTCTGAGTGGCCAAAAAGAACTGGTGCTCGAAGCTCGGATCGCCCGGGCGGGAACAGCGAACCGACAGCCGGGAGACCTTGTGAGCTCTCCCCTGAAGGTAACTTCAGCCCGCATCTCAGAGGCGATTGTGATCTCCTCGGTACTCAAATAGCGGCCGGTCGATGCTTGCGGAATTCTGTCAACTGGCCCTGATCTGCGCGTTTGTCTCGGGCGTCATTTTCACGACCCAACTGCTGATTCAACTCCGCCGATCTCCGTCAGAGGCTGAGGGGATCAGCCAAAGGCTAGTCGCCCTTACCAGCATTAATTTCACGCTGATCTTCGCCTCATTTGTAGGCCTCATCATTTTGTTTTTGAATAGTGACTTCTCTGTCAGAAATGTTGCCGAGAATTCAAACATCCTGCTGCCAACCGCCTATAAAGTGGCAGCCAGCTGGGGCTCCCATGAGGGCTCGTTGCAGCTCTGGATTGTCATGCTCTCTGGCTGGTCTACTGCTTTTGCGTATGCGGGGCGCGCATTGCCGCAGTCTTTTCGTGCCAATGTCCTTGGCTGCCTTTTGATTGTTCAGTCCGCATTTCTGCTCTATTTACTGACCGCCTCCAATCCTTTTGAGCGGATTCTGCCTGCGCCACTTTCCGGCCGAGACCTCAATCCGTTGCTTCAGGATTTTTTTATGGTGATTCATCCCCCGTTTCTCTACATGGGTTATGTGGGTTTTGCAGTGTGTTTTGCGATTGCAATCGCAGCGCTGATTGAACGCCGCTTTGACTCCGACTGGGCGCGCATGAGCCGGCCTTGGGCGAATGCCGCATGGGCGAGTCTGACAATCGGCATCGCTCTTGGAAGCTGGTGGGCCTACCGAGAGCTCGGCTGGGGAGGCTGGTGGTTTTGGGATCCCGTCGAGAACGCTTCGCTCATGCCCTGGTTTGTTGGCACTGCGCTCATTCATTCACTGGCCGCATCAGATAAGCGTGGTGCATTTAAAAACTGGACCATTCTTCTTGCGATTCTTGCGTTCGCCCTTTCTTTGCTTGGAACCTTCCTGGTGCGCTCAGGCGTGCTGACTTCCGTGCATGCATTTGCTACAGATCCTGCGCGCGGGGTCTTTATTCTGATTCTGTTAGGCGTTATTGTCGGGGCAGCGCTTGTGCTCTATGCAACGCGCGCCCATCTGATTACGCCGGGCACTACGTTCCGCGCGCTTTCGAAAGAGACATTAATTCTCACGAATAATCTCCTCATGACGATGGCCCTTGGCGTCATTTTTCTCGGGACGTTGTATCCGCTCTTTGCGGAGCTGGTG
>Ga0194116_10003144_pt1 | contig 20234 bp, 38 predicted proteins | sample TA2MahsurfametaG_4_FD_148617 | JGI IMG/M metagenome (GOLD analysis project Ga0194116, IMG submission 148617) | Freshwater microbial communities from Lake Tanganyika, Tanzania - TA2015008 Mahale S9 surface | ecosystem: Environmental > Aquatic > Freshwater > Lake | place: Tanzania: Lake...
CCTGACAAACCACAAAGTCGTTGCTGCTCTGAAGAAACTGCGCGCCGGTGGTTTTGCCGCTAATGACGGTCCGTTCCTGTTCAACACTGAGGGCGCAACCCTCGGCCGCGGCCCCACGCCGCTGAACTTGAACGGCTATCCACTTGCTTCCAGCAATCAGGTGCCTAGCACTCTGACGAAGGGCAGCAGCAGCGGCGTCTGTTCTGCCCTGCTGATGGGTGATTTCAGCCAGGCGATTGTCGGCTTCTACGGCAGTGGTCTCGAAATCACTGTTGGCGAGGATCAGGATGACTTCAGCAAGGCTCTGACCAGCGTTCGTGGGATCGTCTCCTTTGACGTAGCCGTGCGCGATCCGAAGAGCTTCGCTGCCATCTTGGACATCACCACCACCTGATAAGGAGGAGGGGCAGGCAACTGCCCCTTTCTTTCTATGAAAGTTTTAATCATTGCCTCCTGCGCTGCTGATGGCGAACACCTTGAGGCGGGTGAAAATTATGAACTGCCAGCGGCACTCGCTGAAACATTGATCCAGCTGGGCCGTGCTATCAAAGCGGTGGCTGTAGAAGAGAAGCCGAAAGCAACTCGAAAGGTCAAAGCAAATGCCACTAACTGAGGATCTTGATATTTTCTTAGAGGACTTTGGCGTGAGCTGCACCTCGGGTGCGACTACTGCCAAGGGCATTCTTGATATGCCTAGTCAGGTGATCAGTGATGGCATGGTTTTGACTACTGACTACACGCTCACGGCCCGCACGTCAAAATTCGGCAGCCTGATCCGTGGCAGTGCGATCACAGTGGATAGTGTCTCCTACACAGTGAGAGAGACCATGCTGATCGGTGATGGCTCGTTCGTGCAAATAGCCTTGCAGAAGACATGACCACCAAACGCGAGACGATTCTGGCTGCAGTGAAGACTGCACTCACCGGCACCACGGGCGTGAGCAACAGGATCTATCGCAGCAGGGTGGAGCCACTAGCACGCGGGGAGACCCCAGCGATTGTGGTTGAACCTATATCCGACAGCGCAGAGCAAAACACCAGCCTGCCGCGACTTGATTGGAGCTTGACGGTGCGCGTCGCCGTGATTGTGCGTGGCAGCATTCCGGACCAGGTGGCCGACCCGATTGTGGAGGATCTACACAGCAAGCTGATGGCTGATTTGACGCTTGGCGGTTATGCAATCGACATTCAACCGCAGGGCGTAAACTTTGATCTGTCAGAAGCTGACCAGCCATCTGGCGTGATCACCTGTGATTACTTGATCCGATACCGGACAAGCGTCAACAACCTGGCTAGTTAGACTGCAGAAAAAGGACTCGACCAATGCCGCTTCTCAGCCGTAAGCGCCTGATCCTTACCAAAATTGAGGCCACCTACTCGACCGATAGCAGTCCTGCAGGTACTGATGCAGTATTGGTGCGCAATTTGGATGTGACCCCGATTGAGGCTGAAACCGTCAGCCGAGATCTGATCCGTCCTTATTTGGGCAACAGCACTCAGATCCTTGCCCAGACACGGGTGATGATCAAGTTCGAGGTTGAGCTGGCCGGTTCCGGTACTGCTGGCACGGCTTCTCGGGTTGACTCCCTGCTGCGGTCTTGCGGCTTTGCTGCTACCACTACCGGTTCGGCTGTGACTGGTACTGCTCAGGCCGGATCCGCTGGCAGCATCACTCTGGCTGCTGGTTCTAGCGCAGTGGATGGGTACTACATCGGCATGGTGATCAGTATCACCGGCGGCACTGGTAGCGGCAGCAAGGGCATCATCACCGGTTATGTCGGCAGCAGCAAGGTTGCCACCGTTCAGAAGTCCACCGCAGCGTTCACCCCTGCAGCGTCTAGCACTTACAGCATCAGCGCCAATGTCGGCTATCGCCCAGTCAGCAGCAGCTTCGCTAGTAGCACCATCTACTTCAACAACGATGGCGTGCTGCACAAGGCCACCGGCTGCCGCGGCACGTTTGAGTTGTCCATGGAAGTTAACGAAATTCCGACGATCAACTTTGAGCTGACCGGCATCTACAACGCCCCGACTGATACCGCAGCACCGACTGCCACCTATAGCGATCAGGCCACTCCGCTGATCTTCAAGGCTGACAACACTCTGGCTGTGAATGTGCTTGGTTATAGCGATGCCTGCATCCAGTCCATCAATCTGGACCTGGCGAATGAGATCGTCTACCGCGAGCTGGTTGGCTGCACTAAGCAGGTGCTGATCACCAACCGTGCGCCTGCCGGTGAGGTGATGATTGAGGCGCCGACCATTGCGGCTAAGGATTACTTCACCGCCGCAACGGATGAGACCACCGGCCTGCTGTGCTTCCAGCACGGCACCACTGGCGGCAACATCGTGACGATGGTGGCCCCAACGATTGACCTGGGCAATCCTACCTATGACGACAGCGACGGCATCCAGATGCTGAACCTGCCATATATTGCAATTCCCAGCTCTGTTGGCAATGATGAGGTGGTTCTGACTTTCGCCTGATGGCATTTGTCCTCAAACAATCCACCTCTTACAAGTGGCCGGTAAGCGTGAAGCTGCCGGCCGATGGTGGCAAATTCGAGAAACAAACCTTCGACGCAGAGTTCAAGCGGTTACCTCAGGCGCGGATCAACGAGATCCAAACCGAGGTGCAGGTGCGCATCAAGGCAGCCGAGCGCAATGAATCCACTGATGGCGGCATCAGCGATCAAAGCATTGCTGATGAACTGCTGGTCGGATGGGCTGGGGTGGTTGATGCAGACGGCGATGAGGTGCGCTTCTCCGAGGCGACCAAGCAACAGCTGCTCGATATTCCAACCGTGGCCGCGGCCATCATCGTGGCTTACTTCGAGAGCCTGACGGGGACGAAAGCAAAAAACTGAGAGACGCCGCCCGCTACTGGACGAAGGGCGGCGTGATTGATCAGACAGCAGATGATGCCAAGCTGTTTGGCATCGAGCTGGATATTGAACCAGACGATGAGCACTTTGAGGTTGAGCCTGATGCTTGGCCTGCAGTGCAGGCATTCCTGCGCTGTCAGACGCAATGGCGCACGGGCCCAGGCGGCCTCGTTGGCCTGGACTATGCAGCCCTGGCGTGGACCTTTACACTGTATGAGGTGACCGACCCAGCTGCTTTGCTTGCCGACGTGCAGATCATGGAAGGCGAGATCCTGCTGGTAATGCATGAACGGGAGAATTGAGCATGGCCCTGGACATGACGGCTGCAGTCAAGATCAAGGCCAGCGTTGATGGCATTGCTCAGATTGACGCATTGCAGCGAAGTTTGGGCAATGCGGATAAGCAAGCAACCGGATTGCAGGGCGCATTCGGGCGGATGCGTGGGGCATTAGGTGCATTGTTGCCGGCTGCTGGTGTGGCTGGATTGGTGGCATTAGGCAAGCAATCAGTTGATGCTGCTGACAATTTGAATGATCTCAGCCAACGCACTGGGGTCGCGGTTGAAAGCCTGAGTCGCTTTGGTAATGCGGCGAGGGATTCGGGAAGCAATGTTGATGAGGTGGCCAAGGCAATGGGGAAACTAGCGCGAAGCGTTGTGGATCCTTCCTCTAGAGCGAACGAAGCACTTAAGTCGATTGGTATAAATGCAACAGATGCAAGCGGCAAAATCCGCAGCATGGATCAAATCATGTTGGATGTTGCCGGAAAGTTCTCTGGCATATCAGATCCAGCAAAGAAAGCACAACTGGCCTTTGATCTATTTGGCAAGGCTGGAACAAACCTGATCCCAATGCTCAACCAAGGCCGTGAGGCGCTTGAGCAGTATTCAGCAACGATCACAACTGAAGGAGCGCAGGCGGCGGATCAGTTCAATGATTCGTTGAATGCAGTCGGCAATGCAGTAGCCGGACCATTCAATCAGGCGATCACTGCACTACTTCCGGTGATCACAAGCCTGGCCCAAGGTATCGCCGGAGCCCTGCAAGCATTCAGCGCATTGCCCGGCCCAGTGCAGGCGATCATCGCTGGTTTCGCTGCATTGGTTGTCGGCATCTTGGCCCTTGCTCCAGCGATCAGTGCCGTGATCACTGTCTGGGGTGCGCTTTCTGCAGCACTTGCAGGTGGTGCAATTTTTGCAAAAATTGCCGGCACGCTTGGCGCTGTGGTGCCTGCAATCACTGCAGTTGGTGGTGCACTGGCTGGATTGGCCCCAGTCTTGATTGGCATCTTCACCGGCCCCGTTGGTTGGATCACCTTATTGGTTGCTGCTGGTGTGGCGATCTTTGCATTCCGAGACAAGATTGGCGCCGCATTTCAAGCGATTGGGCAGGTGCTGAGAGCAGCAGCACAAGGATTCATGACTAATTTTGTGAACCCTGTAAAACAGTTTATGGCTGGATTATTTCAAAACATTGTGCAGGTGTTTGGCCGTCTTGGTCAGGCGCTGAGCGCACCATTTCAGGCTGCTGTTGGTGTTGTTCGGAATGTGGTTAACAGCATGATTGGCGGCATTGAACGAGCTGTGAATGGCGCAATCAGTGCGCTTAATCGCTTGATTCAAGGCGCCAACGCAGCATTGAGTCGGCTCAATTTGCCAAGTATCCCGACAATACCCATGGTTTCCCTCCCTCGTTTTGCTGAGGGCGGCATGGTCAACAGGCCGACCATGGCAATGGTGGGTGAAGGTGGCGAGCCAGAATACATTGTGCCGCAATCGAAGGCAACGCAATTCGCTAACAACTGGCTATCTGGTGTGCGCGGTCCAGCTGCAATCCCTCGTTTTGCTGAGGGCGGCATGGTGAACGCACCTGCAATCAACATTCAGACCGGCCCTGTGATGCAACAAGATGGCAAAAACTACGTGACGATGCAGGACCTTGAGAAGGCGATGCAGACTGTGGCATCCAGTGTGCTCAACAACAGCCGCACCAACGCAGGCCGTCGCTTTGTTGGTGTTGGCGCATGACGGCAGAGAATCGCGCACAGTCGCAATACCTGAGGATTTTTAACGATTCGTCCACGTTCTATCGGTGGCAGAACTACTACGTCGGGCAGACCATCACGCTTGATAGTGCCAGCTGGTCATACCATCCATTCGACTGCAACGGTCTGACATCAGGCACCACTGGTGGTGATTCGCTGCTCAGTATTGGGGTGCCTGCAACCAGCGTGGCAGTCACAGCATTTGAGGCGGCGTTGAGCAATAACTACCTGTGCGAGATCAAGATGTATCAGTTCTACTCTGCACTCAATCAAATCGCGCCGCAACTCAGTCAGATCCTGATCGGTACGTTCGTGGGTGAAGTGATCGGCATCAGTGGATCATTCATCGAGTTGCAGATCAAGCTCGGCTCTAGCCTCTCCCCAGTTGGTGCCCAGGTGCCACCTAGGAAATACACTGGGGCATTGGTGGGCGCACCGATCCGGCTATGACCTACAGCCAGCCGCTATCACTGCTGCCCCTGCAGGCTGGTGTCGTTGTCACGCCTCTGACCGAGAGCGCCGCACAGGGCAACCGCACACTCGATACACAGCAGCGATCGGTGGTGATTGGTGAGCCGATCCCGATCATCTTTTGCCGCCGCCGGGACAGCATCGGCGGAGTCTTTGTCAGCCCTGCTGCTACGGAGGGTAGGTTTGCCAATAACGCAAGCACCAACCTGCTGACCGTTGACTACGAGCTGGTACTCAGCGAAGGTGACATGCCCCAGCTGCAGAAGAACGATTGCTGGCAGGGCGCGTGCAGGGTAGGCACCTGGACGCAATCGTATGACACGCGGGCCGGTACGTTCACGCCAGGCAATGTGACCACTGTGGTTGCAGGTAAGACCCCGTGGAATTGTCCGACCTTCTGCGGCACTGGCGGCAGCTATGACAATCTCACGACGCTGCGTTTCACCTACACCTACGCCGACGGTTCAACCAACTGGAATAAGCAGCTGCATGTATTTGTGCGTCAGGGTTTGATCGTCACTCGCATCATGGATAGCGTGGTCGGTTCAAGCGATAATTTCATTGATTTTGCGAAGTATCTGATCACGCAAACGGCAAGGCTGCCGGCCAGCATGATCGACAACACTGCGATGCTGGCAGCCGCGACATTCCTCAATGCCAATAATTTCAGATATAACGGCATCTATTCCAAGTCATCTAACCTAGAAGACTGGATGACTGAAACAGGATTCGGTTTCCTGTTGAAGATTAGCGACAACAACGGCAAAAAAGGGTTCCGTCCATTACTGCCGACCAATGCCAATGGCACGATCAAGACCACCGCAATCACTCCTGAGTTCACCTTCAGCGAGGAGCACATCATCCCGAATGGCTTTGAGATTGAATATATCCCATTAAGTGAACGCAAATCGATTGCTGCATTGATGTTGTGGCGACAGCAACCTGACAACAGCATCGAGCTGATTCGCAATACTGTTGTGAGGTTGCCAGGCACTGCAGCTGATGGGCCGTTTGAGCAATATGACCTGAGCCAATATTGTGTGACCGAGGCTCATGCCGTCAAAGTTGGTGCGTATGTTGTTGGCAAGCGGCGGTTAGTCAAGCACACGCTCAGAATCAAGGCACGCCCTGGTGCATATAGCAGTTCACTGAGCACGGGCAGCATTGTTCGCGTGAAATTGCGGCGAGAGACCAATGTAGCGGCGATCGAATGGCATGATTACTTTTACGAGGTAGAGCGAATCGGGAAGAGTGTTTCGGGTGTTGTCCAGTTAGATCTTGTCCATTTTCCGGTTGATAGCCAAGGCCGCAGTTTGCTTGCCCTTCTAGTGGATGGCGCAACACCAAGCGGCTATGACTATTCGACAGGTGCGGGCAGCTTTACCTGTGACGTGAATGATCCCAATGACCCTAACCCATTGCCAGACGATCCTGGGGACCCGATCCCCTACCCTGATTTGCCAACAATTCCTCCTCCCGAAGATGACGGTGATCCGCCAGACGTGCCTAATCCAGACGATCCGCTGGATACGATCCCGCCAATTACATGGACCGGGACGCCGAATCTTGGTAATACATTGACCGTAGATACTGTTTGCGCCAATCAAATTACGAATTGGTATTTGATAGATGCAAATACTGGTGAGGAGGAATTGGTCTCAGCAAATTCCGCGACGTATTATATCGATTCGACCAATTCTGGATTGTTAGGCAAGATGGTCTACGTCGAGGCTTGCTGCGTCGATGCTGGCACACCTAGCGGATATACATGCCGCAGGTCTGCGGGGGAAGCGATTGGTGGGGCATGGACTGAGGTGCCAGGTGGTGTTGGTAAATTGCTTTACATAACAGGGACTCGAAACATCTCGACTACAGCTTCAACGTGGTGCCCTCAAAGTGGCAATACGGGTCAAGCTAATCCAGGATCTTCAACTACTGAACAAATCAGTATTGGTCCCTTTCTAGGTCGAAAAATCTTACGCTATAGATTCATAGGAGGTAGCAGTGAAACCCTTTCAACTACTTGCGGTGATTCGAGTGGTAATTATACGAATTACTTTTATTTCGTAGAGTATGAATACGAGCCTTCTCCTGGAGTTCCTGCTGGAACGATAGATGGACAGGGAATTACAAGCATCCAAAATTTTGCACAGATTAACAACCAAGTAAGTTTTTCTGTCACATATACACATACACTCACTGTTCAGCTTGTTTAATGGCCACCTTCCCCGCGCTAACTCCATCCACCCGCAGCTATGTGCCTGGCGTGCAGCCTAGCACTTCAATCAATACGCTCAATGGTGATGAAATGAGCGTGCGGAATGGCAATACAGCCAATGGCTACCGACTCAGGCTTGGATTCAACCTGCTGACTCGCAGTGATCATTTCAGCCTTCTGTCTCACTATGCACTGCACGGCCGATTTGTGCCGTTCGACCTGGATGCAACAACGCTAACTGGATCCGGCTTGACCTTCCCAGCAACATACCTATTCATCTATGCAGACACTCCAGAAACGGAGGAGATCTGCGGACAGATCACTGCAACGGTTGAACTTCAACTGATCCCGTCTTACACGATATAGCCATGTCTGATTTCCCGTCGCTCAAGCCGAATCAAATCAACTATGACTTTGGCCAGCCCAACATCAGCGAGCTGTCAATGACAGGCAGCGGGCCGATCAGGTTCCGCCATTCGCTCTACATCAACAACTACAACCTGACCCTTGAATACACCAACCTCACCGCAACTGAGATTCAGTTGATCCGTGATCACTACTTTGCCTCAGCAACTATTCACGACTACTTCGAGGTGCCCGCCCTGATCTGGGGCACTGCGTCGATCGTGCCGACTGATTCGCTCTACCGTTACGTCTCACCGCCCCAAGAAGTGCAGCGCAGCGTTTATTTCGATGTTACTGTTGAGTTGCGCGTCACCCATGGCAACCTGCTGCTCTACATCCTGGATGGTGGCGATGCCACCGTGCCGACCGAGACGGCATTCACATCATTTGCGTTGACTGGTTATCAGCCCTTTATCCTGAATGGGAACGGGGCTAACCTTTCAAGCATCACCGTCACTCACATTTTCAACGGACAAGGGGCTTAATCCATGCCGACGCCAACGACCGTTCAGGCCAGGTTCCAAGTCCGTGCTGATACTGCAGCAAACTGGACGGCAGCAAACCCTACGCTGTTGCTCAATGAGATCGGCATCGAGACAGACACCAAGAAGCTGAAGCTAGGAGATGGCACGACCGCCTGGGCGAGCCTGGCTTATTTCCCGTCGATTGTGACTGGCGGCACGGTGCTCGGCAACCTGGAGATCGGCACCACGGGCACACTGACGTTTGAGGGCAGCACGGCTGATGCGTTTGAGACAACGCTGGCGGTGGTTAATCCAACAGCAGACCGTACGATCACGCTGCCTAACATCACCGGCACCGTTGTCACGACAGGTGATACCGGCACCGTCACCAGCACGATGATTGCTGATGGCACCATCGTCAATGCCGATGTCAATGCCTCCGCTGCGATTGCCGGCACCAAGATCAGCCCGGACTTCGGCGCTCCTGTAGTTCATCCACTTGGAGCTGCTGCCACACCAAGTCTTACCTTTACTGGCGATCTAAACACCGGCATCTTCAGCCCCTCTGCTGACACCATCGCATTTAGCAAAGGCGGCAACGAGGCATTGCGCATCGACTCCAGCTCACGCCTGTTACTTGGCACGTCTTCTGCTTTTAGTGAATTTAACGGACCAGATTCGAGCGGTTGGACTGGTCTGTGTTATGTAGCCGATAATCGCTATAACTCAACTTTTCACGTTTCTAACTGGACAAACAACGCTAGTCACAATAACTCAGGCGGAACAATAATGATGCTTAGCCGCTGCAAAAGCGGAACTATCGGTACACACACTTCTGGCGCACTTTCAAGTGGAGAGGACATCGGGCGTATAAACTTTAATGCTTCTGACGGCACAAATTTTATTACAGCAGCCCTTATCCAGGCGGAGGTAGACGGCACTCCTGGCGCTAATGACATGCCAGGCAGGCTCGTACTGAGCACGACCTCGGACGGGGCCAGTTCTCCGATCGAGCGGGTGAGGATTAATAGCTCTGGGAATGTGGGCATCGGTGCAATTAGCGGCATTGTTGCAAGGCTTCATGTTAGGGCTGCAGATAGCGACACACCTGCAGTTTTGCTTCGCCTCGAACAGTTTAATGCCGCAAATACTGATGGTGCTCGTCTTGAGATCCAAGCAAATGCTGCAAATGATCTTGTCATCTACGACTCAACCGGCACAAATGCGGGTGGCCATGTATTTGAAACAGGCGGCACTGAAGCCTTACGCATTACAAACGACGGAGTTATTTGCTATAACCAACCTTCACCAACTTCCAAATCTGCAGCCGCAACACTCACCGTTGCTGAACTGAAGACTGGCATTATTCAGTACACCGGATCCGCTGCCACTTTGACACTTCCCACAGGAACACTGACGGAAGGTGGTTTCTCTGGCATCTACACCAACATGACCTTTGAATATTCCGTGATCAATACCGGCTCTGGTACTTGCACCATTGGCGCTGGTACTAATCACACCATTGTTGGTGCTGCCACCATTGCCTCTGGTGCTTCCGGTCGATTTGCCGCACGCCGCACTGCTTCCAACACGTTTATCAGCTACCGCCTGAGCTAGTAGTTCCTTTCACTAGCCATGCTGATACTTGGCACTGCAATTAAACTTGCCGTACAACCCAACTGATCATGGCTAAAACTCCCGAGGCTTCTGCTCCTGTAGTCACTTGGCACATTGCCAATCTGGAACGGGAAACCGCCGATGGCTTCGTGTTCACTGCCCATTACACGATTGACATGAACGACGGCACCTACAACGCCGGCGCATACGGCAGCATCGGTTTTGAGCGCCCTGAGAACCTGATTCCCTTCGCCGATCTGACCGAAGATCTGGTAGTGCAGTGGGTGCAGGAAGCCCTTGGCGGCGACGAAAAAGTCACCGAAATCCAAACCGCCCTCCAGGCACAACTGGATCAGCAGCACAACCCCACCAAAGCCGCTGGGGTGCCTTGGTGATGGACAAGCGTCTGTCGATTGTTGGTGCCATCTTGGCGCTGCTTACCACGGTGATCGGCACGACTCTTGCCATTGATTCACGGTATGCCAAAAGCCAAGAGGTACAGGACCAGTTCTGCCAAGCACGCAAACAGCAGCTTCGTGATCGAATCTTTGAACTAGATTTGAAACCGCAGCAATCTCCAAGCGATAAAGCACTGCGAGAATACTTGCAACAGCAATTGAGAGATGGCTGTCAAAAGTAAGGTCGGCACGGCACGGGTTGAGCATCAGCCTGGTCCGCCTAAGACCACCCGGCAGGGCTATGGGCAGCAGTCCAGGCCTCGCCGGCGTGGTCGCAAGCCACTCAGAGGCCAAGGTCACTGATATGGATCCTGACACCCGCGAGAACTGGCGCAAGATTCGCGATCACCTCAAGACTGTCGGGAAGACGGATAACCACTACTACCGCCGCGCGGTGGCAATCCTGCAGGGCAGGTCAGACCCATTCGATCGCTATTCTGGAGTTAAGCCAAGTGCTGCCGGTGAGCGATGATTCTAAGAACGTGGGCACTGTGCTCACCCAGTCGCTGCCGGCCGCCCTGGCTGCTGGGATGGTAGCTATTGCCGGCCTGTTGATCTCGATGCAGGTGCAGTCGGCCAGGATCGAGGCCACGATCGTGCAGATGGCTAAGTCGCTGGATGAGTTGAAGATGGATGCACGGGCGCAGCTCACCGAGCTGGATCAGCGTGTGCGTGACCTTGAAATGCGCCCATAATCAGATAGCCAGACCATCTAGCAATGTCCGCCGAAACTCTAGCGATCATCGCGATCATCGTCGCCGCTGGTTCTGAACTCATCGCCATGAGCAGCCTCAGGTCAAATAGCTGGGTCCAGCTTTTGCTGCAGGCACTGAAGATCATGTTTCCAAAGCGCCGCTGAACAATGGCCAACACGGCACCGATCACCCTGCAGGCACTGTTTCGGTATTACAAAGGCCTTCCCCATCAGACCGCAGCGATCAGTTTGCTGGAGCAGGACCTAGCCGCCAACGGATACCAAGCAACGATGCGGCGTGATCGGCCGTGGTTCGAGGCCTGGAGTCAAGATGGCAAGCAGATCGACCTATCGGCTGGCATCAACCTAATCAAACAGTTCGAGGGCGTCCATCTCACTGCATATCCCGATCCGCTAAGCGGTGGCGAACCCTGGACTATCGGCTATGGCACCACGCGCTACAGCGGCGGCGTGCCGGTCAAACGCGGCGACAAGATCAACATGATCGAGGCCGACATGCTGCTGCGGCTTGAGGTCGATCGGATCGCCAAGAAGTTGGCCACCACCATCCCCAACTGGAAGGTGATGGATGACAATCAGCGATCGGCGTTGGTGAGCTTCGCCTACAACCTGGGCGAGGGCTTCTATGGCACCGCCGGCTTCGAGACTATCACCAAGGTGCTGCGCAACCAGGCCTGGGACCAGGTGCCGAAGGCCATGGAGTTGTACAGGAACCCTGGCAGTAATGTCGAATTTGGCCTGCTCCGTCGCCGTAAAGCCGAGGGCGAGCTATGGGGTGACCATCGGCCAAAGCAGCAACAGGAGCCCGCCAAGCTCACGCCGGATTCATCATTCATCGCCCGCATCACGCCACACATCCGGCTGGGTGAGTTTGCGCTAGATCAGGAGGCCAGACGGTTTGTGCACCAGTATCAGGTGAACACTGCAGCGGAGCTGGCGGCATTCCTTGAGTGCGTACGGCAACGGTTCGGCGGCAAGGGCATCATCATCACCTCGGGCTATCGGCCGGCCGCAATCAATGCCTCAGTTGGCGGCGCCACCAACAGCGAGCACCTCTACTCAGCGCCGGGTATCGGTGCTGTCGATTTCGTGGTGGATGGCGCCGATATGAAAGCTGTCGAGAAGTGGTGTGATAAGGAGTGGCCATTCAGCCTCGGCTACGCTGCACCGGCCTTCATTCATCTCGGCCGCCGTGCTGATGGCAAGCGCCGCCGCTGGGACTACACCTGATTTGAGCGTCACCAGCAGCAAGGGCTAGGGCTTTTGATGGGGTGCCGTCGCCGGTGGATGATGCCAGGCGCCTCAGCCGGATCATCGAGCGGGATCAGGGTGTAGTCATCGCAGGCATGGCGCTCGGCAAAGGTCGTCGCCGCGATGTGGGTGTCGAACGGCCCTACATGCCACGGGCCGATGCGGAGGATGTATTGCATTGATTCAGGCTAGGGCCGCCGGAGCGGCCCGGCTGGCCGATCAAGCCATCATGGCTTCAATCGTGAAAGCGAGATCGGGATCGCGCTTGCAGGCTTCGTCGATAGCGGCATCAAAGCAGGCGTTGAAGATTTCGTCGGCAATCAGGCCGCTGATCAGGGTCAGCAGAGACTCGGTGGAGATGGCTGCAATTTCGTTCTTAAAAGTGGCGAGCATCGGTCCGGTGCGTTGATGAAGTAACTATACCCCGCCCGCAGGGCACAATGTCCCGGATGCAGGGCACCTTTACAAACTGTCACACTGTCACCGGCCTAGCAACTGCTCAAGGTACAGCTCAGCCTGGAACAGGTCCGAGCTATACCGGCAGATGCCACCAACGCAGCTGCGGTAGTAGATCTCCATCCCTTGCCGAAACAGCGTCTCGATGCTGCCGCCATCGCGCTCAAACCGTGCCAGCACCACAGGCTCAGTCATCGCCCTTCCTGCTGATGAATCCAATCCTTCAACCTTGAAACATAAGCACGCAGCGCCTTGGCCTGCTCAAAATGCCATTGGTCGCCAGTCCTAAACCCAAGCTGGTTGTGTCGGTCAATCGCCTTGAGCGATTGGTAGATCATCGCGTTCCATGGCTCACGCACTGGCGTGTTGAAGTCACGCTCTGGCACTGTCAGTCAGGCGCCGCTAGAGCACGATGGAACATCTCGCATTTCACTGCGTATCGCCCGCCACTGCGCTTCGACTCCGGGATCATCAGCTCACATTTCTGCCTGCCCATGTCCCACTGCAGACAGTCCCAGCACATCACACCAGCACTGCGTGGCCTGATACTTGCCACGGCAGCCTGGAAGATTAGCTGCGCTCGCAGCAGTGCCTCTTGGAGCTGCACCGTGCCGGTGTCCACCTCTAGCTGGTGTTCAGGCCGTGGACCGAGCACCACGCGGGCGTGCCATGTCCGATCAGCGCGATCGCACACCAGCAATAGACGGCCGGCGTGCAACCTGATCATTCATCGTCGCCAAAACTCGGCTGGTGGTACAGCCGCTCAAGCTGCATCGTGATCGGCTCATCGTCCACCAGGTCGATCGGATCGGTGACATCCTTGGCGACGAATACCAGCCGAGAGCCATATGGCTTGAGCACCAGCAGGCCAACGCGGCGTGATTTAGCCAGCAGACGGACTGCTGCCCATTCAAGCCATGTCAGCTGGAGATGTTCGCGCATAGCATCATCATGCCGTCAGCGCCACTTATTGCCCAGCAGCACCTGGCGGCAGACCTCGATGGCTTGTTGCGCTTGCTTCTCGGTCATCACCGATTCGGTCTCATCCATGGCCTTGACCACACGGGCGAAAAGATCGGGGTAGTAGGTGTCGCGGAAATTGGCGGCTATGTCGCGGCTGAACTCCACCCACAGCCCAGTAACAGTTCCCCGCAATGGATGCCCATACGGCAACTGCTCACGGCCACTGCGTTGGTACAGCGCCTCCATCATGTCGGCGCGTTGCTGATCGAGCCTCATTCGTCTAGGTACTTGCGGATGTGTTGCAGTTCAGTGCAGAGCTGATCGCGATTGCGGATGCCCATGGTGCCGCGGAGCTGGTCGATGCGAATGTCGATCAGCAGGCGCAGCCGGTCGCGTTCGGACTGCTGGCCAGCCTTGAAGGTGTTGCTGCCCTCCAGCAGGCTATAGAGCCTGGCGCGTGCTGCTGCAGAGTTCATGCCACCTCCACCGTGGTATCTGCCCAGCGGTTCTGGGTGATTGGCGAGCTAGTCATAGATCACACTCTCCGTGACAGCTTCGACGTTCAGCCACTCAAGCTCTGACCACCACGGAAGCCAAGTGCGAGCGGCGATTTCTTTAGCTTCTGTCAGGCTGTGAGCGTAGATGCACTCGCAGACGTTGGCGGTGCGAATCTGGAAGTAATAGCGGCGGGGGTTAGTCAGGGTCATAAAACCTCCAGTTGATGATCTGCGAAATGACAGGAAACAGGCCAGCCCAGACGCTAAAGGCATCGTCGGCCAGTATGGGGCTAGGCATGAAGTTGACCGGTCCCCAACGCGGGAAGTCAGGGTGGATGCCACTGTTGTTCCAGTACCAGCGCCTGATGTAGCCGCCAGTGCTGGTGATTGCCATGAATGTTGGGCGCGTCAGCTCAGTCATCGAACTGCTCCAGGCCTGTCCCAGGATGTCGATCGTCTCGACAGGGCCGGCGCAGTAGTGGGCCGGGTGGTTGACGGGATCGGTCATTCTTCTGACTCAAACAGATGGCCGCCAAACTCAAACAGTCCCGACTGTTCAGGCTCGCGCGTGTCTTCCACAGCGATCGCCATGTTGCGGACGGACTGGCTGAAGTAGCTCTTCTTAAGCTCGATGCCGATGCCACGACGGCCAAGGGAGACGGCACCGTAGACCTCACTGCCTACGCCCATGAAGGGAGTAAGTACGGTTTCGCCAGGGTTGGAGCGCAGGCAGATGGCACGGTCGATCACGTCTAGTTGCAAGGGATGAACGTGTTTCTCGTCGTCTGGGTCCTTGCTGTCGCGGAACGGCAACACCCGGCCCATATTGATGTCGTCCCAAATCGAAGAGGCATAGCGACGCCAGATCCAATGGCTAAAGCGGTTTTCGGTCTGTTTGCCCTTCCACCCCTTGTAGCGCTGCAGCTCCTGAGGGATGGGGCACTCTCCGGCGTAGTGATCAAGGCCGGTAGGGTTGGCGATCGGGATGGGATTCGTGCCGCTGCGGCGGAAAATCAGCAGGTAGTCGGCGGAGGCAACACCTGCATAAGCAGCATCGTCCACGATGGTCTTGTGGGCCAAATTCTTGACCATGGTTCGGTTGCGAACCCACAGGGGTTCTTTCCAAATCGTGTGACGGGCGACGTAGTACCAGCCGTGGGACTCATGCAAGGCGATAATTTTGCCGGGCAAGTCCATCAGGGAATCTTGACCGCTGTTGCCGGATGGGATGTCGGTGCAGTGAACTGCCGTTAGGCGCCCGGGCAGCGTCAGCCGGTGTAGTTCTTTGACCACGTACCCGTAATGGGTCATGAACTGGTCGTAGTCGCTGCAGTTGCTGATGTCGCGCTCGTTGGAGCTGTAAACGTAAAGGCCGGCGAACGGTGGGCTATAAATCGAGAAGTGAATGGACTCGCTAGGAAGCCCTCGCATCACCTCGATGCAGTCGCCGTTGTAGATGGCGTAACGATCTGTGATGACATCCATGAGGGGAGATTGATAGGGGTGATCGGGTAGTCGCTGCGCTGGATCTCCAGCGAATGATTCATCTCGGTGACGAGGTTGGAGAACATGCACTCGGCCTGATGGCGCTTGCGGTGCAGGTTCTCCATAATTCGGCGCTCACCTTCGGTCAGCACAATGTCGACGGTGACCGGCCGCTTCTGACCAAACCGCCAGCAGCGGCGAACCGACTGGTAATACTGCTCAAAACTGTGGGACGGGAAGTAAGTGATGTGGTTGCAGTGCTGAAAATTCAGACCCCAAGCACCGATCTTGGGCTTGGTGATTAGAACCCGAGCTCGGCCTTCGGCGAAGTCGATTAGCCGCTGCTCTTTTACGTCGTCGCGGTCTGATCCGGACACCTGAATAGCTCCAGGGATCAGCTGCTCCAGTAAGTCGCCCTCCTCGTTAAGGTGGCACCAGACCAAAGCTGGCTCACCAGTGGTGGTCACCATGGCGGCAACCTGCTCGCAGCGCTCGCGAACGGTGCGTTTTTTTTCGGCCCGCTGCTCTCGCAGGTCAGTGGCCGGGATGGCAAACAACATGCCTTCGGTCACTGTTTCAGTGCTGATCAGATGATCCACCTCCCGCAGTGGCGGCAAGGTGAATCGCCCGTCGTGGAAGCCAAGGTCGGACGGCTTGCGGCAGGCCCTGGCCCAACTGGCGACCCAGCGCCAAAATGGTGTCTCAGCGTGACCCTTAAAGCGCCACTTCGGCGTCTCTCCGTACATTCGGCGGTTGGTGAGGTTGTTTTGGTCGTTTTTGAAGAACCGAGACAGCATGTCCATGTGTCCCATGTATCCAAGGGCTTCGGAGCTGGTGCCAAGCTCAATAAAGTCGTTCGGCGCCGCAGTGGCAGTAGCCAGCAGCCTGTAAGGCACCTTGCGCATGAAGTCGGTGATCTCATTGCGCCTGGCGCCATCAAATGACTTGAGGATGCTGGACTCATCGCACACCACGCCAGCAAAGTCAGATGGCTTGAAATGCTCTAGTCGTTCGTAATTGGTGATGACAATTCGTCCCGGCACGCTGCCATCGCTGGAGCGGTGACATTCGATGCCGAACTTCTCACCTTCGCGGATAGTCTGCGCTGCCACAGCCAATGGCGTCAGGATCAGCACTGGCCGATCCGTGTGACGTGCGACATTCTCAGCCCAGGTGAGCTGCATGGCGGTTTTGCCTAAGCCGCAGTCCGCAAAGATGGCAGCGCGACCCTTTTGGATCGCCCAGGTCACTAGCAACTGCTGAAAGTCAAACAGCTGAGTCGGCATCCACACCGGCTCAAAGCCATCTGCAGCGCCTTCGTGAGTTTTCTGGCCTAAGAACTCTTGATAGTTCACGCCTCCACCTCCTCGCCTTGATCCCAACCGGCCAACTCGCCAGCGGCTTCCAGCGTGAGGATGCCGCGGCTCACTTGCGCACCTCCACCACTGGCTGGGTGCCGCTGTGGGTCATGCCGGGCTGGTTGCCGGCTTCAAGGCCGATCATGGCGAACACAGCCGCGACGATCAGCAGGCAGATGGCGTTGTTGATTCGATCAGTCATGACAGGTGGCGATTTGCCCAGTTGATGAGTTGAGAGCGTGTGAATGGCCCGGCGGGCAGCTGCTCGGGCAGGTAGACAGTGTGCAGGCAATGCTCTGAGCTGATCGTGCCGCCCAGTTTGCGGACGGCGTAGGTGATCAGCTTGATGGTGCGAAAGCGGGTGGGCATCACACCACCGAACTGAATTGGCCGTTCTCGTATTTGACCACGAGATAGGAGCGACGGCCGCGGGGGCGCTTGACGGTGTACTGAGTCCGGGCGTTGCCGTTGTAGACGTAGTTTTCAGCTTTCAGGACTTCGTAGGTGATGCCTTCGATGTGGAGGGTCATGAGTCAGAGATGCGGTGCCCCTTCGGGCGTGTCCTAAGTATGCCCCACCGGCGGGGTACTTGCCACAGGCTTGTGACAGTTCTTCACACGGCACCCTCGCCCACCGCAATCTCGATCGGCACTCGCAGTTCCGGCTTGCTCTGGCCCTTCGCTTTCCGGCTCCATCCCACTACCGCAGGGCTGACCAGTACCTCAACCGTGAACCACGCATGGCCGCAACCTGCGCAAGCACGCTTGCGCACTGTTACCTCAGCATCCCGGTTGTTCGTCGCCATCGCCTTGATGTCACTGCTGGAGCATCGTGGGCATTGCATCGCTATCGTGAGACGTACCCCACTGGTCTAGCACAATGCAGTTCGGTGAGTGGATGGCCGTCAGCCTGACAGCCGAACAGCAATTCGAGATCGAAAAGAAAGCCCGCGCCCTGCTTTCAAGCCCGGACGCGGGCGCCATGGCCGTCGCGCTCTACAAACAAACCTGCTACCAGCAGCAACTGCTCCAGCAGGCCGTCAACGAAATCGCTCGATTGGAGTGCATGTTGATGGGGTACTAGAACAGGTCAGCATCCTGGATGTTCAGCACCACGCCATCGGTGGCAGCAGTGAGGTTCTGCGGAGCACTGCCAGGATCCACCCAGTCCCGCGGCGGTTGCGCCACTGCGCTTATGTAGTTCAATCCCTTGCTACTGGTCTTCTTCCAGCCGCTGATTGGCACCTGGACGCTGCCGTACTGGTCCGGGCTCTGGCTCATGATGTACCGGCAGAGGGCATCCAGCTCTTCCACCTTGATGTTCATCATCCCGCTGAAGTCCACCTTGCTCTCGGGCTTCGTGGACTTAAAGATCGACAGGTTCAGCTTGAAGCTCATTGGTCCTCGTTGGTAATGGTGTTGGCCTGTTCGTATTGCTCCACCCCGGCCAATGGGTAGAGCACGAAGCCCGGCGTGCGGAAATACGCCGGACCTTTGCCAGCCTTACGCCAGCGCATCAGGGTGTCGCGATGCACTCCCCAACGCTCAGCCAGCTCGCTAGCGGTCAGGTACTCAGAAGAGTTCATCGGTTTCTGGCTCTGGCGCCGGGGCAGGCTCAGGTGCAGGCTTGGCGATCGCAGCATTGAGATCCGCCACGCTGGCCGCCGGGCTCTCGCTCACGCTCACCGGCTGAATGTCGACCACCTCCTCCTGGCTTTGGATGCCCACCAGCAGATCAGGCACATAGAGACGGCCAAACATGGCCGCGGCCCGGTAACGCAGCATCAGCTCAGGCATCGTGCGCCATTTGCTGCCCTGCTTGGTCGACCAGCCCTCAGCCTTAGCCATCGCCATGGTCACAGCTGGTCCGGTCACCGTCTTGCCAGAAGCCTTCTCAACTGCTGAACACCGGCAGGCCATCTCCTCGCCCTTGCCGGCCAGTTCATACTGCAGCGGCTCAAAACGACCGCAACCATTAATCAGGGCAATGATGAACTGGCTGCTCCAGCTCGGGCGGCCGTGGATGATGTGCAGGTTCTGCATCACTTGAAAGATCCCCATGCCCATTCGGTTGGCGATCTCAAGCGCCACCAAGCAGTTGGCGAAACCCTGCTGGCCTTGAAACTGTGGCGGGATCAGCGTGCTGCTGGCCAGTGCCTTCGCGATGCGCTGGGCATCCTCAAAAGCGGCGATGCCGCTGAACACTGAGCCGGTGGTTGTTGTGATTGCTGTGCTGTCGGTCATCAGAACTCCTGGATTTCCTCGATGGGTTGCGTGGTCTTGCTGCCAGTCATCCACGCCGGCAGGCTGATCATCTCGATCTGGTCGCTGTAGCCAGGCCAGTTGCCAGCGGCCTTGCATTCGGCCAGCTTGGCCAGGTCGCGCATGGCTTGATCGTGGCCGTGCTCGATCATCTGCTCATCCGCTGCATAGACAGCCACCGCGTACGGCGGCTTCTTCTCCACAGCAATGAAGATGAACTGCATCGGCCTGGTGCCGGTGGCGTACTGCAACCCATCGAGATACCAACTGGCCTGACAGTGGTAGCGCCATTGGCCGATTGATCTGCGGAAACCCGCCGGGCTGGCGTCCTCGGTGGTCTTGAGATCAACCACGATCGTGCCGTCACATGCCAGCCAATCCGGCCGGCACTTGCACTCCAGGCCGGTGGTGGCATCCGTCCACATGTGGGTGGTCTCGGCCTCGCCTGGCAGGTTGAGCAGCATGGCCGCGGCGGGATGGCTCAGGATCGCTCTGCCCATGTGCATCACATGGTCAGCCTCATCCCGGCTCAGCACCGTCTTGCCAGCAGCATCAGCCTCGAATGCTGCCCATGCCTCCTTGCCGGCCTTGGTGCGCCGGTCGATGCCATCAGGTCCCACGGCGTAGTCGCGGTCCCATTTGTCCAGCTCCAGCACATGGGTGTGGAGCGCGCTGCCTAGCCGCATT
>Ga0194116_10003148_pt1 | contig 20218 bp, 3 predicted proteins | sample TA2MahsurfametaG_4_FD_148617 | JGI IMG/M metagenome (GOLD analysis project Ga0194116, IMG submission 148617) | Freshwater microbial communities from Lake Tanganyika, Tanzania - TA2015008 Mahale S9 surface | ecosystem: Environmental > Aquatic > Freshwater > Lake | place: Tanzania: Lake Tanganyika...
CGACGCATTTCGTCCTCCTGAGCATAGACCCTGGAGAGGATCTTTCGGGGGACCTCCATGGTATCCCATTGGGAGTTGAAGGTCCAAGGTATGCGAGGTCCAATAACCGAGGCAGATACCTTGATGTTGTGTTGGCTCAGTCTTACCTTACAGCCCTGGGGTACTGTGATCTGAGTGTACTGGCTGATGAGAAAGGACAAAGCTGTCTTGTCAGCACATGACCCGGTGGCAGTGTAGGTAGTAGGAGAGTACACCGCAAACTGGTTGGAGGCAGTTTGATAGACCATTTCTTGGGCATCCTTCATCTTGACTTCGCAGTGCGCACTGATCCCATTCGGATTATGTGCCATTAGGGAGCCGATACACGTTGCCGACATGTTGGTTGAGGAGACCATGGGCTGTTCACAGATGAGGTAGTGATTCCGGCGGATACATTTGTCAAAATCCGGTTTGGACATGACCTTGTATTCACCGTTGTGTCCCACAGCAATCACATCTTCCGGAGTCTCGATGAGCATAACCTGGCCGTTGGATTGCGGAATGGGAAACGGAATGTACCTGAATACCGTCCAAATGGAATCGTCCATGGTAGCTGGTACATGGAGGATGAGGACCACTTCTTCATTACGTAGCGCATACGAGACCTCAATCTGACTGTAGTCGGCCAGTTGAGAGGTGAGCGGTTTCAGTCCGGCATGCGAGGCATGAATTTTGACGGCTTCGTGAATTTCCTGCATCTGCTTCTCGGAGAACCAGGTGAGGCTGATTCGGTGAGACTGCAAGGCTTCCATGAGGGTCTCGAACTGGTCTAACCGATAGTGGAGTTGTTCAAGAATGGCGTCCCATACTTCATGTCGTTCGGCGGTGTAGACCATACCATTGTCGAGAAGGATGCGATGGGCCAGGTCAATACGTCTTCCGAGATTGTCGAACAAGGGATAGTTCTTTTCTTGGAGATGCAGCAGAAGGTCGGAATCTTTGAGTGAGCCAATGTTGGAGATCTGTGTTTGCGAGTACAGACCCAAGAAGGTGCCGAGGGTCATAGCCACGACAGAAGCTATGATGGCGGCGGCGGCTCCTCGCTTGACTCGGACGACGGATTTGGTGACCGGCTCCGTGTTGTGTTCCACTATATCCGTGATACGTGAATTCGACGCCTGAGAGGTGGCGGTAACCCTCTGTGGTAGCATTGCGCGAATTCCCCAAAACTGATCTCGCACATTTTTGAGACGCTGTTCGATGGAGAACATGGGCGAGGCGTTGGATGAATTGTCGATGGGGTCAATGTTGAGTTCGTGCAAAGCCTTCAGTCCGGGATTGTAGTAGGTGGCGTCTTTGTACTTCTGGTGTTCCATGAGTCGTTTGGTCTGCTCGTTTAACATCTGGAGGGAGGAGGCGAACATGTCTTCGTATTGACGTAAGTCGATCGTAGACATAATGTGGATATAGGAGGTGTCGGTGACGAGATCTCCCATATTCTCGAAGATGGTCAGGTGATGGGGTTGGTTGGCGTTGGTGGTACTGAGAGCGTGAGCGGAGGGAACGAATAGTGATAACAGTCCGGCCATGATCAGATAAGCGAAACCTGTTTTCGAGCTCGAAGACTGGCTCGCCGGTTGTGCATCTGAACCACTGGATCCTCCTCCATCGGCAGCTTCTGGGGAAGCTGGCGAGAGGCCAGAGTCATCTGACGATGCTCCGATGGAGTGGTTGGTAGTCGGATCGACCCAATCGGGGTGGTCCCAGTCCATTTTGGGATCGTAGATGTTATCGCATGATATGTCTTCAACAGTTCTCTCTTCTTCTGCCGTCTCTGGAGTTCGCGGTTCCCACACATCGCTCGGAATTTCTCCCATCTTGTCAGAGGTTGTTCCAGGGGGACAGTGGCAGGTTCTGTGCCGGCGAACTGAGCGTCCTCTAACAGGTGTGCTAGTTCGTTGCACAGGTCCCGACAACTCAGACCTGAAAGGTGATCCAGTCCGAGAGCGGCGAATACCCGAGAAGGGATTTCGGGCCCTCCACAACACAGCCCCAGCTTTGCGGCCGTCTCCTGGCTTGTTGTCTCCGGAGACGTCTTGTCTGCGGGGTGCAGAGAGGGGTATATCTTCTTCAGTGTTCTCACTGGTCCAGCCATTGATCCGTAGAGTGTGTCCTGGCCCCAGTGGACGCGTTTGGCCGAGGGCGAAGAACCGGTACTCTGGGAGCCGGTTATCGAGTCGCGCTTGCACAGCGACTCGGTCGAAGAGGTCCTTATATCCTTGACGCATTGCCTGACCGATCGCCGTGAGGGAAGGGCTATTGAGAATGATCTGCCAATACGTTTTCGCTGTATCGGGACGGAGTGACCATTCGGAGAGGTCGACGAACAGTTTGTAGTAGCCCAACGTGACAAACCTGGTGAGGACTGCCTTGTGGGTGCGCATCCAGTCGTGGAAGCGCTCTGAATGCAGTCGATGGAGTACGAAGGGGAGTCGTTCGGCGGCGCAAGTGACGTCAGATTTTCGGCGGATGAGCGGGGTGAATTTCGATTCGACCTCGGCGGAAACCGAAGTCGGGCGACATACGACGCACCGGCAGTTGGGTGTGTTGAAGTCGTCCTCGTAGGAGCTTGAGGTTCCCAAGGTAGGGTCGGCTCGATAACATTCGGTAACTGAATGGGATCCACAGCAGTCATCGCTGTGTTTTCCGGAATCCTGGCTGTCCTCGGAATTGTTCCGGTCTCTCGCGCTGGCTCGCATGTAGGCCTGGACATCCGTGAAGGAGCGATTGGATGCGAATACCGTGTCGGCAGCGTCGTTGGCGAGGCAAGCCCAACCGCACCATCTGTACTGGTTGTATACGGAGCCTCCTCTGGGTTGAAAGTGTCCGCCGTGTACCGGGAATCTTCCACGGTAAATCGAGTGCCGTGTGGGACCAGTGGGGTTATCAACTCGTGGAGAGGAATAGCTGGTTGACCGCCCGAATCCATGCTTTCGGCCCATGAGGAACGATTAGCTGGAACATAAAGACCCTGATCAGTATATCTACCATATGAGGGACTAAATCGCTGTCGTCGAGGAGAGGGCCACATCATGGAGGGAGTTGAGTGATATAGTAGGTCATAAGGTTGGTCAGGAGTAGAAGGTATGGAGGAAGGAGAGGACCAGGATGTAGAAGAATAAGGTGATCGGTTCGAGGAGGAGGTGCCTCTGTCGAAGGATACATGGCGTCGGAAACGTCGTGGGTCTGGCTCATCGATAGAAGGTACAGGATGGTTGGTACGTATCGAGGATAGACCGGATCTTCTGGAGTTGGTGCTAGGATAAGAGGAAGCGATGGATGAATTAGAGGAGGAGGAAGGTAAAAGGATATTGGTCGGATCGACCACATCATCAAGGTTTTCTTCAAAAGGGCGAAGAGGAGAAGGAGGATACTCAATTCTAGGTTCCATGGTAATAGCTCGGGGAGCTGGTGGCGGAGGAATGGCAGGCAAGACCGGTGGTGCCTCGATTGGGAGGATCGGCCCCATTCCTAACAAAATTTCCCAAGGGATTCGATAATTCCGAAGTTCATCTAAACGTTCTTGTCGAGTTTGATAGGGTCTAACCCGGTCGGGATCCTCATCATCTGGTGGCCTATAGGGGACCACCTGATGTTCGGGAATGACATCCAGCTGTCGGTTCCCGATGATCGCGAGGGCATTCCCTGGACCCTGGGGACTAGGGGGTCCCGAGGAGTCAGAGGAGGTCGAGGTGGACATAGAGTCAGGGGAAGGTGGTAGCTCAGGTACTTCCTCTGAACTTCTAGACGCGACTTCCATATCAAGGGGTTGTGGCCTACGGGGAGTAGGGGGAACAACCGCGACCGGCCGGTCCCGCGTTGGGAGGACCGGGTGAACCTGGGTATCCGGGTTCTCCAGCGTTCCCGGCAAATGCTGGAACATTGGTTCCAGATCTGGTCCCAAGGGTGGGCGCTGTGACGACCAGACATATTCATAGGCTACCGGGTCAAAGGCAAACAAGGGGTCCCCAGTGAGGAGCGCGTTGCGCTGCGCGGGGTTTAATCCTTGCAAGTATTGTTTTCGCCTTAGAAATTGTCTTTTAAGATTTTTATCTAATACCTGTTTGGGTAGTGCCCACTCGTCCAAAACAGTATAGTCAGCGAGATGATTTACTTGGATCAGGAACTTGGAAGTGAGTTCCTGGTTGATCTGCGCTATTTCCAAAGGTTTCTTCTTCCTCAGGAATCGTGAGATGGGAAGTTTATCAACGTGACGTATTTTTCGACTTCGCAATACCATAGGATGTCGTCCGTATCTGGTAGATTGCAAACTGGGTGTCGGTATTGGAGGAACGTCTTCGTTATATAGCTCCTCCTTGACGGCAGCAGCCGGTGCTTGGTCAGGGACGGATGAATAAACTTCTATTACCGATTCATTGTCGTCTTCATCTCCATTGGCAAGAGGGGGTGGAGTTAAGAATTTCTGTAGATGCGAAGGACGGGCGTCGACGTGTCGTTTGGGCAGGTCAATTCCTCCTGTCGTGCCTAGCGCCGTATACAGCTTCAACCTGTTCTTGTTTACTCTCACGGTTCTCCCTTTGCGAAGTATGTCAACTGATCCATTAGGAAAAACCTTGGTGACCAAATATGGTCCTTCCCACTTGTCTGCTAATTTTTCGTTTTCGTCCAAAAACATCCTTCGATCGAGATAAACAAATTGACCCGGTTGTAATGGATCCTCCTTATTTGTCTTGTCATGTGTTTGTTTATACGAGTCTGTTTGTTTCAACGCTCGCTTGTTAACCATGTCACGGGCTAAATTCATAGACCGTAGGAGGGGTGGCAACTGTTGATCTGAAATGTTATCGAGGTCAGGATTGCTTGTTATCATCCATCTAGGTTTGTATCCATAAAGCATTTCCGCCGGTGACAGTCCCGTTGTTCGATGTTGAGTGGTATTGTATGCGAATGCTAGGGGTGGTATCAGATGTTTCCATTGCGTAGATTTTTCTGTCATGGTTGCCAGGTATTTCTTAATGGACTTGTTTACGACTTCAGCCTGTGCATTACATTGCGGGTGAGCTGGTGTCGTTTTATTCTTGTCAATTTGCAAGAAGTTGCAAATCTCATTAAGGAGTTTGTTGCAAAACTCTTTTCCTCCGTCGGAGAAAATTTGACCTGGTACCCCGTAGCGACAAATCCACTGATTGACGATGTGACGCGCAACTGTTGGAGCTTCTTTATTTGGAATGACAGCAAGTTCAACGAATTTCGTGTGAGCATCCGTGATGCAAAGGACATGAGCTTTGTTCCCAGATTCGATTTTCAGAGGGCCAAAGAGGTCAACATGAATACGATCATTAGGAGATGTACAAAGCGGCAGAGGTTGTAGGGGGTGTTGTAAAGATTGCGAGCGCAAAGCTTTTTGACACCTTTGGCATTCAGATAAACGAAGTTTCACATCATTGATGAGGGAAGGCCAAAAGTAAAGATCACGTAATCTTGCGACAGTTTTATCGATTCCACCGTGACCGGTAAGTAATGAACCATGTGCGTGGTCGATAACTGTATTTGCTAAAGAATTTGGCAAGATTAATAGTTCTTTGTCAGGAAGAGAAATTTTCAGTAGACCATTAGAACGTGAAAAAAAATTGGAAAATTTATGGATGTGTTTACTAAAGTTCGGATCAACAGTGTTTGTGTCGAGAAATTTTGACACTGCAATGCAAAATGGGTCAGTCGACATATGTTGAGAAATGGCTGTGAATTGATTGTTTGGCACAGATTGGACGTGACAAATGTTTGTCACAGGCATTCTGGACAAAACATCCGCAGGCATTTCTGACCCTTTCTTGTATCGAAGCTCGAAATCGTAAAGAGACATTTTCTCTTGGAGACGATTAAGAGTCTTTTGGTGAACAGAATTTAAAGTTTCTAATGGTTTGTGATCGGTATACAAAACGAATTTCCTACCTCGCAAGTAGATGTCGAAATGTTCGATGGCCCATGCTGCGGCATTCATTTCCGCGAGATAGGGGTTATAATTTTTCTCGTGATCCTTGAGGGACCTGCTGGCATAGGCGATGGCACACATCTTACCCTCGTTGTTCTCTTGGCAAAGTATAGATCCGAACCCTCCCTTAGTGTCTTGACCTCCTGTGGCGGCATCGACGATGAGGTGAAACGGTCTATCTTGTCGAGGATATGCCATGACTGGTTCAGAAACCAGGGCACTTTGTAGCTGTAAAAAGGCTGATTTAGCATCAGGTGGCAGGGTGCCGCCCTTCCATCCAGTCTTTTTACTTGTGAGAAGGTTGAGGGGCGCAGCAATTGAAGAAAAATTCTTAACATGTGTGCGAAAATAATTGCATAACCCGAGGAATTGGCGAATTTGGGTAATTGTGATGGGTGGTTGCATTTCCTTGACGGCCTTAAGTTTGTCCAAACCGGGCAATATACCTTTGGGAGTGAGCCTAAATCCCAAATATGAGACATTGACAGCTCCGAATTCGCATTTTTCTGGGTTTAATTTTAGACACACGTTGCGTAGACGGTTGAAGACCTTTTGAAGAGTCTGACGTTGCTCGTCATGGGTGGTGGTGTGGACCAGAAGGTCGTCTATGTAAACAATGACCTTACTGAGTCCCTGCATGGTTAATTCCATCATACGTTGGAAGGAACCAGGACCACCCTTGAGTCCCATACTGAGCACCTTATATTGGAACTGTCCAACTCCTGGACAGGTGAAGGCGGTCAGTTTACGAGACGGTTTGTCTAAGGGCAGTTGCCAGAACCCTGAGGTGAGGTCCATGGTACTGAAGATGGTAGATCCGGCTCTACCGATTTCCCCAATACATTCTCCAACATCTTTCATAGTATATCGGTCTTCAAGGCTGTTCTCATTTAGCGCTCTGTAATCCAGTACAAAGCGAAAAGAGCCATCCTTTTTAGGAACAATGAAGATAGGAGAATTATATCGCGAAAAACAAGGTTCAATAATTCCGATTTTCTGCCATTCCTCTATCTTGGAATGCAGAGCCTGTTGATGGGCTTCAGGGATGCGGAATTGCTTTTTATAGATGGGATCCTTGTTTTTAAGTTTGATGTTATGCTCAAAATTGTTAGCCATACCCAGATCTTCCTTGTTGTGACTGAACACATCGTGGTTGCGGGCGAACAATTCCTCATACTTGGCCTTCTCGCTAGGAGGGACAACTAATTTAATCTTGCTTAAAAATTTACCTTTAAGCTTAGGGTCCATGGGTTTAGGTAGAGGAGTATCCTTCATCTGAGTGCTCAACAAGTCTACATTGACTTCAGTTGGTTCCTCAGGCAGAGATTCGATGGTAGAGATCTCCGTCTTGGCTGGAAGGAGTTGTTCGAAGGGTTGACAATTCTTGAGCAGGACAGTGGCGATTTGATTTCGAGTTCGGATGAGGGCATCTGCGATGTAGCATCCGGGTATTTTGGGGTCGGAAATAGAGAAGGTCTGGTTATCTGAGCTGTTAGCGATTTTGATGCGGATGGGGGTAGCGGACAGAGGAGGCAACTTGTAGGTTTGAGTGACATAAGATCCTAATGTGTCGATGTCATTGACGTGAAAATAAGAGTGGTGGATCGGGTTAAGGGCAATATGCAATTTCTGGATGGCATCCATTCCAAGGATTGCATCTTGCGACAATTTGGGACATACCAAGGCTTGGATGGTTCGAGATCGTTTGAGGACGCGGACCGGCAGATCTACTAAACCAAGAATCTGTAAGGGTTTCCGATTGGCTCCGGTTACCTGATACGGATTGGGTTTAAGTGCTGGCGTCGGACTCATTTGATTGTAAAGAGCCTTGGAGATGACGGTGATGGCAGCCCCCGTGTCATATAACCACTTATGTCGAGTACCTAGGGTGTGTACTGTGATGGTGGGTTTGCCTTGAATATAGCATACGCTAGTGTCTCTGATGTCAGGCCGATCAGAGACAGTTAGTAGTTTAAAGAGAGGTCATTGATGGAGTCGGGATTGAAGTCCTCTTCCTCTTCTGGTGTGTTGTCCTCAGAGCCTTCCGACTCAGCCTCGCTATATTCCACTTCGGCGTCCTGGTAACCCAAGTCATCAGCTTGGATCTCCTGTACCGATCGGGGTTTAGGAACCAGGGCGGCTCCTCTGGACAGTCTTTTCCGGCATTGGAGTTGGACATGTCCCCGTTGGTGGCAATACCAACATTCTTCACTCCTGCGAGTGGGGCCCGTCGATCTGCGGGATTGAGTGGAAGAATAATTTTTCTTCCCTCCGAATCTTTTTCGGATGGCCCCAACTGTCTTGGGATCGGTAGCGACCGTCTTGTCAAGAGGTCCCTTATTAGCCTGTTCCGCTGTAATAGCGGCTTCGATAGCCTCCTCGAGGGTATCGGTCTTTTGGATTTTTGCCGTAGTCCTAATGGTGGCATTAAGTCCGTTCAAGAATAGGGACTTACATATTCCTCTGAATATGATATCATTTGCCCGACGATGATAGAATTTGGCGACGTCACTTCCATACGCCAAGACAGCCATGGCATTGGCTTCTCGTTGTGCTTCTTCCGCAGGTTGATGCGGGATCGTCGCGGCAATACCGCCCAAATCACCCAGGGATGGGTCTTCACGCGCTTCCGGCAGCCCACAGTAAAACTCGTTTACTGTCATGGTTACTCGGTACCCAAATAACCGTACGTCTTCATGTGCAGCCTGCACAACATTCAGATTAGAAATCCTAGAGGTATCCCTGTTCACTACACCGTATGCCTTGGTGAAGTGCCTTTTGAAGTCCGTCCATGACGTCTTGATCGAGGGGTACAGGATCTCGTTATGCTGCAAGAAGAACAGTGCCCTACCTCGGAGGGAGTTGAGGGCATGCGAAGCCGTGGTTTCCTCATTCCAACGAGCAGCGGTCTTGATCCGCTCGACCCGTTGGATCCAGTACTCTGCAGTGAAGGAGTCCCTGCTGGCTTCTCCATACCAATATGGGATCTTGTAGAGTTCCCTCTCCATCGCTGCAGCCGCATGAGCGTTCTCTGCCATCTTTAGGACTTAAAGATACAAAATTTTAACGAAAATTCTTACAAATTGAATATGAAAATATCAATCTCTCCCGGGCGAAGGAAAACCGCTGCCACCAATTTGGTAAATCTAAGGTGGCGAATGAGAAGTTCGCAAGGGTGCCCGCAAAGGAAGTAAGTCAGATACTAACTGTTTATTCAATGAAACCAAACCAATATATATACACAGTGGGAATGTTCTAGAAGGGTAGAACATTCCAGGTGAAATAGAAAATAGGACAAACAAACATGTGGCAGGTGAAAATGGCAACATGTGAGCAACATGAGGTGAACATGTTGCCTCAAAGAAAACCAAAGGAATGTGGGGTAAGGTGAATGAATGAAAAGGGGCTAATGGAAGGTTCCCATTAGCACGAAAGGAACATGTGGTGATCATGTGAGGAAAATGTTGGTACGTAAGGAAAAATGGGTTGAGGAATGTAGGATCAAAGAATCTGATGAATCGTATCAGATTAAAACATAAATTTACTTTATTCCTCCTATTTTTGAAATATGATACCTGCGGGGCACATGTTTAAAAATATAGGGAACTCTACATAATAAATGCATAATACTGGTAAATAATAATGATAATAAAAATAAAATGAAAGTAAAAGTAAAAGTAAAAACTTAAAACTAACACTACGATCTACTTCTTAAGACTAAAATCAATGCAAAACTACAAATCTACTTCTTAGCATCTAAAACTAAAATACACGCGAGAACAAACATGATAAAAATGGCACAAATAAAAATGCATTGATAATCATTAAAAAGAAAATTCTCCAGTCACTTCTTCGAGCTGAGGATTCCGCACGATGGAACTCCCGGAAGGAAGGACATTCTAACGGAGTCCGTATCTGAGAAATGGGGCGTCGGTGAACGTCGGATGTAGTAGCAGCACCAGAGGATCATGACGATGACGGCTATACTGGCGAGGATACCACCCAGGATGATGAGACCCGTTCGCGTACGGCTCTGGCCATTGTGAAGACGATCATAGAACTGCTGATGCAACGAACTTGCGGAGGCGGTTGCGTTGTCCATCAGGTTGAAGAAATGGGACTTCAGGTGTTGATTCTCGGCGTCGTAGGTACGACGCATTTCGTCCTCCTGAGCATAGACCCTGGAGAGGATCTTTCGGGGGACCTCCATGGTATCCCATTGGGAGTTGAAGGTCCAAGGTATGCGAGGTCCAATAACCGAGGCAGATACCTTGATGTTGTGTTGGCTCAGTCTTACCTTACAGCCCTGGGGTACTGTGATCTGAGTGTACTGGCTGATGAGAAAGGACAAAGCTGTCTTGTCAGCACATGACCCGGTGGCAGTGTAGGTAGTAGGAGAGTACACCGCAAACTGGTTGGAGGCAGTTTGATAGACCATTTCTTGGGCATCCTTCATCTTGACTTCGCAGTGCGCACTGATCCCATTCGGATTATGTGCCATTAGGGAGCCGATACACGTTGCCGACATGTTGGTTGAGGAGACCATGGGCTGTTCACAGATGAGGTAGTGATTCCGGCGGATACATTTGTCAAAATCCGGTTTGGACATGACCTTGTATTCACCGTTGTGTCCCACAGCAATCACATCTTCCGGAGTCTCGATGAGCATAACCTGGCCGTTGGATTGCGGAATGGGAAACGGAATGTACCTGAATACCGTCCAAATGGAATCGTCCATGGTAGCTGGTACATGGAGGATGAGGACCACTTCTTCATTACGTAGCGCATACGAGACCTCAATCTGACTGTAGTCGGCCAGTTGAGAGGTGAGCGGTTTCAGTCCGGCATGCGAGGCATGAATTTTGACGGCTTCGTGAATTTCCTGCATCTGCTTCTCGGAGAACCAGGTGAGGCTGATTCGGTGAGACTGCAAGGCTTCCATGAGGGTCTCGAACTGGTCTAACCGATAGTGGAGTTGTTCAAGAATGGCGTCCCATACTTCATGTCGTTCGGCGGTGTAGACCATACCATTGTCGAGAAGGATGCGATGGGCCAGGTCAATACGTCTTCCGAGATTGTCGAACAAGGGATAGTTCTTTTCTTGGAGATGCAGCAGAAGGTCGGAATCTTTGAGTGAGCCAATGTTGGAGATCTGTGTTTGCGAGTACAGACCCAAGAAGGTGCCGAGGGTCATAGCCACGACAGAAGCTATGATGGCGGCGGCGGCTCCTCGCTTGACTCGGACGACGGATTTGGTGACCGGCTCCGTGTTGTGTTCCACTATATCCGTGATACGTGAATTCGACGCCTGAGAGGTGGCGGTAACCCTCTGTGGTAGCATTGCGCGAATTCCCCAAAACTGATCTCGCACATTTTTGAGACGCTGTTCGATGGAGAACATGGGCGAGGCGTTGGATGAATTGTCGATGGGGTCAATGTTGAGTTCGTGCAAAGCCTTCAGTCCGGGATTGTAGTAGGTGGCGTCTTTGTACTTCTGGTGTTCCATGAGTCGTTTGGTCTGCTCGTTTAACATCTGGAGGGAGGAGGCGAACATGTCTTCGTATTGACGTAAGTCGATCGTAGACATAATGTGGATATAGGAGGTGTCGGTGACGAGATCTCCCATATTCTCGAAGATGGTCAGGTGATGGGGTTGGTTGGCGTTGGTGGTACTGAGAGCGTGAGCGGAGGGAACGAATAGTGATAACAGTCCGGCCATGATCAGATAAGCGAAACCTGTTTTCGAGCTCGAAGACTGGCTCGCCGGTTGTGCATCTGAACCACTGGATCCTCCTCCATCGGCAGCTTCTGGGGAAGCTGGCGAGAGGCCAGAGTCATCTGACGATGCTCCGATGGAGTGGTTGGTAGTCGGATCGACCCAATCGGGGTGGTCCCAGTCCATTTTGGGATCGTAGATGTTATCGCATGATATGTCTTCAACAGTTCTCTCTTCTTCTGCCGTCTCTGGAGTTCGCGGTTCCCACACATCGCTCGGAATTTCTCCCATCTTGTCAGAGGTTGTTCCAGGGGGACAGTGGCAGGTTCTGTGCCGGCGAACTGAGCGTCCTCTAACAGGTGTGCTAGTTCGTTGCACAGGTCCCGACAACTCAGACCTGAAAGGTGATCCAGTCCGAGAGCGGCGAATACCCGAGAAGGGATTTCGGGCCCTCCACAACACAGCCCCAGCTTTGCGGCCGTCTCCTGGCTTGTTGTCTCCGGAGACGTCTTGTCTGCGGGGTGCAGAGAGGGGTATATCTTCTTCAGTGTTCTCACTGGTCCAGCCATTGATCCGTAGAGTGTGTCCTGGCCCCAGTGGACGCGTTTGGCCGAGGGCGAAGAACCGGTACTCTGGGAGCCGGTTATCGAGTCGCGCTTGCACAGCGACTCGGTCGAAGAGGTCCTTATATCCTTGACGCATTGCCTGACCGATCGCCGTGAGGGAAGGGCTATTGAGAATGATCTGCCAATACGTTTTCGCTGTATCGGGACGGAGTGACCATTCGGAGAGGTCGACGAACAGTTTGTAGTAGCCCAACGTGACAAACCTGGTGAGGACTGCCTTGTGGGTGCGCATCCAGTCGTGGAAGCGCTCTGAATGCAGTCGATGGAGTACGAAGGGGAGTCGTTCGGCGGCGCAAGTGACGTCAGATTTTCGGCGGATGAGCGGGGTGAATTTCGATTCGACCTCGGCGGAAACCGAAGTCGGGCGACATACGACGCACCGGCAGTTGGGTGTGTTGAAGTCGTCCTCGTAGGAGCTTGAGGTTCCCAAGGTAGGGTCGGCTCGATAACATTCGGTAACTGAATGGGATCCACAGCAGTCATCGCTGTGTTTTCCGGAATCCTGGCTGTCCTCGGAATTGTTCCGGTCTCTCGCGCTGGCTCGCATGTAGGCCTGGACATCCGTGAAGGAGCGATTGGATGCGAATACCGTGTCGGCAGCGTCGTTGGCGAGGCAAGCCCAACCGCACCATCTGTACTGGTTGTATACGGAGCCTCCTCTGGGTTGAAAGTGTCCGCCGTGTACCGGGAATCTTCCACGGTAAATCGAGTGCCGTGTGGGACCAGTGGGGTTATCAACTCGTGGAGAGGAATAGCTGGTTGACCGCCCGAATCCATGCTTTCGGCCCATGAGGAACGATTAGCTGGAACATAAAGACCCTGATCAGTATATCTACCATATGAGGGACTAAATCGCTGTCGTCGAGGAGAGGGCCACATCATGGAGGGAGTTGAGTGATATAGTAGGTCATAAGGTTGGTCAGGAGTAGAAGGTATGGAGGAAGGAGAGGACCAGGATGTAGAAGAATAAGGTGATCGGTTCGAGGAGGAGGTGCCTCTGTCGAAGGATACATGGCGTCGGAAACGTCGTGGGTCTGGCTCATCGATAGAAGGTACAGGATGGTTGGTACGTATCGAGGATAGACCGGATCTTCTGGAGTTGGTGCTAGGATAAGAGGAAGCGATGGATGAATTAGAGGAGGAGGAAGGTAAAAGGATATTGGTCGGATCGACCACATCATCAAGGTTTTCTTCAAAAGGGCGAAGAGGAGAAGGAGGATACTCAATTCTAGGTTCCATGGTAATAGCTCGGGGAGCTGGTGGCGGAGGAATGGCAGGCAAGACCGGTGGTGCCTCGATTGGGAGGATCGGCCCCATTCCTAACAAAATTTCCCAAGGGATTCGATAATTCCGAAGTTCATCTAAACGTTCTTGTCGAGTTTGATAGGGTCTAACCCGGTCGGGATCCTCATCATCTGGTGGCCTATAGGGGACCACCTGATGTTCGGGAATGACATCCAGCTGTCGGTTCCCGATGATCGCGAGGGCATTCCCTGGACCCTGGGGACTAGGGGGTCCCGAGGAGTCAGAGGAGGTCGAGGTGGACATAGAGTCAGGGGAAGGTGGTAGCTCAGGTACTTCCTCTGAACTTCTAGACGCGACTTCCATATCAAGGGGTTGTGGCCTACGGGGAGTAGGGGGAACAACCGCGACCGGCCGGTCCCGCGTTGGGAGGACCGGGTGAACCTGGGTATCCGGGTTCTCCAGCGTTCCCGGCAAATGCTGGAACATTGGTTCCAGATCTGGTCCCAAGGGTGGGCGCTGTGACGACCAGACATATTCATAGGCTACCGGGTCAAAGGCAAACAAGGGGTCCCCAGTGAGGAGCGCGTTGCGCTGCGCGGGGTTTAATCCTTGCAAGTATTGTTTTCGCCTTAGAAATTGTCTTTTAAGATTTTTATCTAATACCTGTTTGGGTAGTGCCCACTCGTCCAAAACAGTATAGTCAGCGAGATGATTTACTTGGATCAGGAACTTGGAAGTGAGTTCCTGGTTGATCTGCGCTATTTCCAAAGGTTTCTTCTTCCTCAGGAATCGTGAGATGGGAAGTTTATCAACGTGACGTATTTTTCGACTTCGCAATACCATAGGATGTCGTCCGTATCTGGTAGATTGCAAACTGGGTGTCGGTATTGGAGGAACGTCTTCGTTATATAGCTCCTCCTTGACGGCAGCAGCCGGTGCTTGGTCAGGGACGGATGAATAAACTTCTATTACCGATTCATTGTCGTCTTCATCTCCATTGGCAAGAGGGGGTGGAGTTAAGAATTTCTGTAGATGCGAAGGACGGGCGTCGACGTGTCGTTTGGGCAGGTCAATTCCTCCTGTCGTGCCTAGCGCCGTATACAGCTTCAACCTGTTCTTGTTTACTCTCACGGTTCTCCCTTTGCGAAGTATGTCAACTGATCCATTAGGAAAAACCTTGGTGACCAAATATGGTCCTTCCCACTTGTCTGCTAATTTTTCGTTTTCGTCCAAAAACATCCTTCGATCGAGATAAACAAATTGACCCGGTTGTAATGGATCCTCCTTATTTGTCTTGTCATGTGTTTGTTTATACGAGTCTGTTTGTTTCAACGCTCGCTTGTTAACCATGTCACGGGCTAAATTCATAGACCGTAGGAGGGGTGGCAACTGTTGATCTGAAATGTTATCGAGGTCAGGATTGCTTGTTATCATCCATCTAGGTTTGTATCCATAAAGCATTTCCGCCGGTGACAGTCCCGTTGTTCGATGTTGAGTGGTATTGTATGCGAATGCTAGGGGTGGTATCAGATGTTTCCATTGCGTAGATTTTTCTGTCATGGTTGCCAGGTATTTCTTAATGGACTTGTTTACGACTTCAGCCTGTGCATTACATTGCGGGTGAGCTGGTGTCGTTTTATTCTTGTCAATTTGCAAGAAGTTGCAAATCTCATTAAGGAGTTTGTTGCAAAACTCTTTTCCTCCGTCGGAGAAAATTTGACCTGGTACCCCGTAGCGACAAATCCACTGATTGACGATGTGACGCGCAACTGTTGGAGCTTCTTTATTTGGAATGACAGCAAGTTCAACGAATTTCGTGTGAGCATCCGTGATGCAAAGGACATGAGCTTTGTTCCCAGATTCGATTTTCAGAGGGCCAAAGAGGTCAACATGAATACGATCATTAGGAGATGTACAAAGCGGCAGAGGTTGTAGGGGGTGTTGTAAAGATTGCGAGCGCAAAGCTTTTTGACACCTTTGGCATTCAGATAAACGAAGTTTCACATCATTGATGAGGGAAGGCCAAAAGTAAAGATCACGTAATCTTGCGACAGTTTTATCGATTCCACCGTGACCGGTAAGTAATGAACCATGTGCGTGGTCGATAACTGTATTTGCTAAAGAATTTGGCAAGATTAATAGTTCTTTGTCAGGAAGAGAAATTTTCAGTAGACCATTAGAACGTGAAAAAAAATTGGAAAATTTATGGATGTGTTTACTAAAGTTCGGATCAACAGTGTTTGTGTCGAGAAATTTTGACACTGCAATGCAAAATGGGTCAGTCGACATATGTTGAGAAATGGCTGTGAATTGATTGTTTGGCACAGATTGGACGTGACAAATGTTTGTCACAGGCATTCTGGACAAAACATCCGCAGGCATTTCTGACCCTTTCTTGTATCGAAGCTCGAAATCGTAAAGAGACATTTTCTCTTGGAGACGATTAAGAGTCTTTTGGTGAACAGAATTTAAAGTTTCTAATGGTTTGTGATCGGTATACAAAACGAATTTCCTACCTCGCAAGTAGATGTCGAAATGTTCGATGGCCCATGCTGCGGCATTCATTTCCGCGAGATAGGGGTTATAATTTTTCTCGTGATCCTTGAGGGACCTGCTGGCATAGGCGATGGCACACATCTTACCCTCGTTGTTCTCTTGGCAAAGTATAGATCCGAACCCTCCCTTAGTGTCTTGACCTCCTGTGGCGGCATCGACGATGAGGTGAAACGGTCTATCTTGTCGAGGATATGCCATGACTGGTTCAGAAACCAGGGCACTTTGTAGCTGTAAAAAGGCTGATTTAGCATCAGGTGGCAGGGTGCCGCCCTTCCATCCAGTCTTTTTACTTGTGAGAAGGTTGAGGGGCGCAGCAATTGAAGAAAAATTCTTAACATGTGTGCGAAAATAATTGCATAACCCGAGGAATTGGCGAATTTGGGTAATTGTGATGGGTGGTTGCATTTCCTTGACGGCCTTAAGTTTGTCCAAACCGGGCAATATACCTTTGGGAGTGAGCCTAAATCCCAAATATGAGACATTGACAGCTCCGAATTCGCATTTTTCTGGGTTTAATTTTAGACACACGTTGCGTAGACGGTTGAAGACCTTTTGAAGAGTCTGACGTTGCTCGTCATGGGTGGTGGTGTGGACCAGAAGGTCGTCTATGTAAACAATGACCTTACTGAGTCCCTGCATGGTTAATTCCATCATACGTTGGAAGGAACCAGGACCACCCTTGAGTCCCATACTGAGCACCTTATATTGGAACTGTCCAACTCCTGGACAGGTGAAGGCGGTCAGTTTACGAGACGGTTTGTCTAAGGGCAGTTGCCAGAACCCTGAGGTGAGGTCCATGGTACTGAAGATGGTAGATCCGGCTCTACCGATTTCCCCAATACATTCTCCAACATCTTTCATAGTATATCGGTCTTCAAGGCTGTTCTCATTTAGCGCTCTGTAATCCAGTACAAAGCGAAAAGAGCCATCCTTTTTAGGAACAATGAAGATAGGAGAATTATATCGCGAAAAACAAGGTTCAATAATTCCGATTTTCTGCCATTCCTCTATCTTGGAATGCAGAGCCTGTTGATGGGCTTCAGGGATGCGGAATTGCTTTTTATAGATGGGATCCTTGTTTTTAAGTTTGATGTTATGCTCAAAATTGTTAGCCATACCCAGATCTTCCTTGTTGTGACTGAACACATCGTGGTTGCGGGCGAACAATTCCTCATACTTGGCCTTCTCGCTAGGAGGGACAACTAATTTAATCTTGCTTAAAAATTTACCTTTAAGCTTAGGGTCCATGGGTTTAGGTAGAGGAGTATCCTTCATCTGAGTGCTCAACAAGTCTACATTGACTTCAGTTGGTTCCTCAGGCAGAGATTCGATGGTAGAGATCTCCGTCTTGGCTGGAAGGAGTTGTTCGAAGGGTTGACAATTCTTGAGCAGGACAGTGGCGATTTGATTTCGAGTTCGGATGAGGGCATCTGCGATGTAGCATCCGGGTATTTTGGGGTCGGAAATAGAGAAGGTCTGGTTATCTGAGCTGTTAGCGATTTTGATGCGGATGGGGGTAGCGGACAGAGGAGGCAACTTGTAGGTTTGAGTGACATAAGATCCTAATGTGTCGATGTCATTGACGTGAAAATAAGAGTGGTGGATCGGGTTAAGGGCAATATGCAATTTCTGGATGGCATCCATTCCAAGGATTGCATCTTGCGACAATTTGGGACATACCAAGGCTTGGATGGTTCGAGATCGTTTGAGGACGCGGACCGGCAGATCTACTAAACCAAGAATCTGTAAGGGTTTCCGATTGGCTCCGGTTACCTGATACGGATTGGGTTTAAGTGCTGGCGTCGGACTCATTTGATTGTAAAGAGCCTTGGAGATGACGGTGATGGCAGCCCCCGTGTCATATAACCACTTATGTCGAGTACCTAGGGTGTGTACTGTGATGGTGGGTTTGCCTTGAATATAGCATACGCTAGTGTCTCTGATGTCAGGCCGATCAGAGACAGTTAGTAGTTTAAAGAGAGGTCATTGATGGAGTCGGGATTGAAGTCCTCTTCCTCTTCTGGTGTGTTGTCCTCAGAGCCTTCCGACTCAGCCTCGCTATATTCCACTTCGGCGTCCTGGTAACCCAAGTCATCAGCTTGGATCTCCTGTACCGATCGGGGTTTAGGAACCAGGGCGGCTCCTCTGGACAGTCTTTTCCGGCATTGGAGTTGGACATGTCCCCGTTGGTGGCAATACCAACATTCTTCACTCCTGCGAGTGGGGCCCGTCGATCTGCGGGATTGAGTGGAAGAATAATTTTTCTTCCCTCCGAATCTTTTTCGGATGGCCCCAACTGTCTTGGGATCGGTAGCGACCGTCTTGTCAAGAGGTCCCTTATTAGCCTGTTCCGCTGTAATAGCGGCTTCGATAGCCTCCTCGAGGGTATCGGTCTTTTGGATTTTTGCCGTAGTCCTAATGGTGGCATTAAGTCCGTTCAAGAATAGGGACTTACATATTCCTCTGAATATGATATCATTTGCCCGACGATGATAGAATTTGGCGACGTCACTTCCATACGCCAAGACAGCCATGGCATTGGCTTCTCGTTGTGCTTCTTCCGCAGGTTGATGCGGGATCGTCGCGGCAATACCGCCCAAATCACCCAGGGATGGGTCTTCACGCGCTTCCGGCAGCCCACAGTAAAACTCGTTTACTGTCATGGTTACTCGGTACCCAAATAACCGTACGTCTTCATGTGCAGCCTGCACAACATTCAGATTAGAAATCCTAGAGGTATCCCTGTTCACTACACCGTATGCCTTGGTGAAGTGCCTTTTGAAGTCCGTCCATGACGTCTTGATCGAGGGGTACAGGATCTCGTTATGCTGCAAGAAGAACAGTGCCCTACCTCGGAGGGAGTTGAGGGCATGCGAAGCCGTGGTTTCCTCATTCCAACGAGCAGCGGTCTTGATCCGCTCGACCCGTTGGATCCAGTACTCTGCAGTGAAGGAGTCCCTGCTGGCTTCTCCATACCAATATGGGATCTTGTAGAGTTCCCTCTCCATCGCTGCAGCCGCATGAGCGTTCTCTGCCATCTTTAGGACTTAAAGATACAAAATTTTAACGAAAATTCTTACAAATTGAATATGAAAATATCAATCTCTCCCGGGCGAAGGAAAACCGCTGCCACCAATTTGGTAAATCTAAGGTGGCGAATGAGAAGTTCGCAAGGGTGCCCGCAAAGGAAGTAAGTCAGATACTAACTGTTTATTCAATGAAACCAAACCAATATATATACACAGTGGGAATGTTCTAGAAGGGTAGAACATTCCAGGTGAAATAGAAAATAGGACAAACAAACATGTGGCAGGTGAAAATGGCAACATGTGAGCAACATGAGGTGAACATGTTGCCTCAAAGAAAACCAAAGGAATGTGGGGTAAGGTGAATGAATGAAAAGGGGAAAATGGAAGGTTCCCATTAGCACGAAAGGAACATGTGGTTGTCATGTGAGGAAAATGTTGGTACGTAAGGGAAAATGGGTCGAGGAATGTAGGATCAAAGAATCTGATGAATCGTATCAGATTAAAACATAAATTTACTTTATTCCTCCTATTTTTGAAATATGATACCTGCAGGGCACATGTTTAAAAATATAGGGAACTCTACATAATAAATGCATAATACTGGTAAATAAATGATAAAATAAAAATAAAATAAAATACGATAAAAGTAAAGAATTGAAACTAACGCTACGATCTACTCCTTAAGACTAAAGTCAATGCAAAAACTACAAAACTACTTCCTAGCATCTAAAACTAAAATACATGCAAGAACAAACATGATAAAAATGGCATAAACAAAAATACATTGATAATCATTAAAAAGAAAATCCTCCAGTCAATTCTTCGAGCTGAGAATTCCGCACGATGGAACTCCCGGAAGGAAGGACATTCTAACGGAGTCCGTATCCGAGAAACGGGGCGCCGGTGAACGTCTGATGTAGTAGCAACACCAGAGGATGAGGACGGTGATGGCTATACTGGCGAGGATACCACCCAGGATGATGAGACCCGTTCGCGTGCGGCTCTGGCCGTTGTGAAGACGATCATAGAACTGCTGATGCAACGAACTTGCAGA
>Ga0194116_10003149_pt1 | contig 20215 bp, 20 predicted proteins | sample TA2MahsurfametaG_4_FD_148617 | JGI IMG/M metagenome (GOLD analysis project Ga0194116, IMG submission 148617) | Freshwater microbial communities from Lake Tanganyika, Tanzania - TA2015008 Mahale S9 surface | ecosystem: Environmental > Aquatic > Freshwater > Lake | place: Tanzania: Lake...
TCCCCAATCCCCAAAATATGTCAACTGCAGAAAACCCTCTCTAATTATTTTTAAAACTAACTCATTTTAATAATTATTGAATTTAATTGGCTTTGAATAAGTATCAAAGCAATTAATTATAGTAAAATTAAAATTTTTAATTTTTTTATTTTAATTTTAAATAATTAAAAACATTTCAATTTATAAAACATCATTTTTTCATCTTTTTTTAGGTATTATTAAATTCAAATTTTTTTTATACAAATTATTTTAATCGAATGAATTTTTTATTATTTAAAAAATGGTTTAATTTTATGTTTTTAATTATTATTTTTATTAAAAATCAAATCTTCTTTTTTTTGTTGAATTTCTTTAGCAACTTTAGCATTACCGAATAATATAAATAATTTTTCTGCTTTTTCAAAATATTCAATAGATTCATTCATTTTCCCTAATTGATAATATGTGGTAGCAATTGAAATACAAGTTTTTGCTAGGCTTTTGGTGTATTCTCCATTCACTTCAACAAGAATTTTCTTAAAAATAAAATAACTAAATTTACTTCTAAATCTAATAGCTCTTCTAAATAGCATAATAAATCTTGATTTAATGAAGAATATTTTATCAACAATTTTTTGTAATTAATCCTTTTTTTCTTTTTATCGAGAAGAAATGATCCGAATTTATTTTCAGTCTTTTTCAGATAAAATGATTTTAAAAAAATTGATATAAACGAAAAATTATTACATCTTTTAAAAACTCAAATGCTCCAACATAATTTTCAATCTTTTCTTGTAATTCAGAAATTTTTATTGCTAATGTAAATAAAACTTCAAAGTTATTGTCTTTTATAATTTTTTCCCAGATTGAAAATGAGTTTTTATAATTATCGATGGCTTCAGAAATATTATTAGAAAGCTCATAAATTTGTCCAATTTCCATACATATCTTCGCTGTTTTTTCTGATTCAAATCCATATATTTTTTCATAAATTTGGAACATTTTATTTAAATTATCCATTGCAACATCAAACTTTTTCATTTTAGTATTCACCTAATTTTTATTATTCTTTTAATATTCTTTATCTAATAACTTTCCAAATCAGTAAAAAAATAAAATAGCTTTGTAGAAAAACAAATGAATCAATTATAATATAAATTGAATTAAAAAATATAAATTACTTTTGCTAAAACATAATATATATCAGCATTACTAACATGATCGTCTCCCATTAAAGTTTGATTTATCTTTAAAGATTTTTCACAAATAGATAAAGCTGCATTTGTTTTTCCATTTTCTAAATAACATTTTGCAAGATTTATTAAAATTTTTATTTGATATTCTTTTGAAGATAATCTAACATCATCATTTAAATTTTCTACCAATTTAAAAGCATTTAGTAAATGTTCCTGTGCTTGTTCGAAATAGTTTATATCAATATAAGAAACTCCAAGTTGAGTAAAAGCCTTAATTAAATACATAATGTCTTTTCCATAAACATTAAAAAGTATTTTTGAATAAGCCAATTGTTTGATTCTTTGCTCAACTATTTCTTCACCTATTTTTCCTCTACATTGCATGTCTATAGTATCAATATTTTGTATCATTTCATTAACAATTGAATTCTCTAAAAATGCTGTTGCAGGATTATTACCTGTAATATTATTATTTTCGACTTGCATATTTTATTAATTAATTATCAAAAATTTATTTAGTAATGAAAAATTTAAGTTATAAGTTAATTTATTTAAAAGTTTGTTTCTACACTTAAATTAATATGGATTATCTTTAAATCAATTTTAAAATAAATATTAATCATAACATGTTATTTTATATCAATTTAATAAAATTTAAAATTAATAAAGTTTTAAAAATATGATAGATAATGATGATGTAATAAGAGATTCATCAAAAAAAAAGGAAAGCGAGTATATCAAAAAGCTTATAAATCATAATAAATTCAAAATTCCCGTTCTCACCGATCAAGACGAAGAAATTTTAATTAGAAAACTTTTAAATTTACATAGTAATCCTGAATCTGTAAGATCATTATCCCCAGATGAAAATAATAATGTAATACTTGATGAAGAAAAAAAAAACGATAATAATAAGAATTTTTTAATAAGAAAGCTAAGTTTTAATTCAGCTAATAAAGAAAATATAAAAAAATGTATTGATCAAAAATTTTCTGATTCTAATACTTACTTAATTCCTGACAGTAAAATAATAATCGGAAAAAAATTTTTATATAACGAAGATTTCAAGAAATTAGAAAATAAAAAGCCCTACCAAGTTATAGGTGACTTGGCAAAATTTGAAGAACATTCTAAATTAAATAATTTAAGAAAAGAAATAACCAAGGATAAAAGTCATATAAACAATGCAAAACATTTGTTTTCAAATTTCATTAAAAAATTTCTTAAGCAAGCAAAAAAAGAAGAGACAAATATGGAAATAATAACAGATCGAAAAGTTCATAATATTTTTGAAGAAAAAGAACGGTTAAGAACTTTAAATTTAAAAAAAGACGAAGAATTGTATCAAAATATCGATGTTAAATGTCAACTACAAGTAAAAAACATCTTACAAAAACAAGAAAAAGTATTAGAGAAAAAATTTGATACAGAAAAAAAAATTGATAATATTTCTAGATTCATTTCTCTTAAAACTCAAAAACCTGAGAATATGTTATTGATGAATAAAACTGATGGATTTAGGGTAAAAAAAGAAATTCGATCTACATTCGAGGAAGGAAGTTTGAAAAATACAAAATATGGTTTTTATAATGATTGGATATTTTCTTTAAGAAAGGCTTCTGAAGGAAATCCGAAAAATTCCTTTACCAATATTGATAAATTTAATGAAATTAATCAAAATACTATTACTAATAATAAAGAATTTTCCAAGTATATTCAAACTACTGAGCCTACAAGATTGTTAACATCCCAATTTAATTTAACCACATGTGCAAATAAATGTTCAAAGAGCAATAATATTTGGTATTCAAACGAGAAAAAATATAATTTTATGAAATTTCATAAAACTGATTCCAATGATATATGGGCAACTATTCAAGATAAAGATGATATTAGAAATATTAATACAGCTTCTTATAATTATGAACAGATTCGTAAACCTTATAGTGATTCAATCCGGATATTAGATAATTTTACAAAGTGTATCAGTGTTGATAAAAAATTTAAAAATCTAAATTTGAAAAAAGAAGATTTAAATAAAATAAATGATATGAAAGTAAATATATTAATTTTTTTATTCTGTAATTTCTTAAAATATTTAATTAATTGAAGATTCAAGGAACAGATCTTTTACAATTTGAAAAAAATAATGCTTATAAATTAACAGGTAAGAAATTATTATGGAAAGATCCTGCTGAAAAAAATATTGAAATGAATTATTATGAGAAAAATTATATTTATTGTGAGCTCGTGAAACAAACTAAAATCAAATAAAATTAATAATAAGTGATTAAAAGAACTTTAAGTTACAATATAAAATTTTAATTAGGGTTAGTAATATATATAATTTTCCTATATATATTATATATTGTAAGATATAAATTTCAATTCGAATATAATTAAAATAGACTTTTTTATTTAAATTAGATAATTATATAAATTAAAAGATAATATTTAAACCTAAAAAAATATATTTTTTCTGAATAAAATTTTTCTTAAAATTATGAACATTGATTTTTTGACTTTTTAATTAAATTAAAAGATAGTTAATAATATCCTAATAACCAAGCAATTAAAAAAATTTTAACAATAAAAATAACTAATAAATTTTTTTTATTTAAAAAAAGAATTCAAGTTATTTAGAAAATCTATTTTAATGGGATCTTCTCCTTCTGTAAATACAACATCAATTCTTTATAAAAAATATTTTTATAATCCAATATGGTGGAATGATTATCTAGATAAAAATGTAGAATTAACAATAAACTCGAGAAGAACTGATTATGTCAAAATTGCTTGTCATCATTTTATTGTTTGTTCTGGTATCGATAATAAATTAAGGGTTGCAGAATGGTTAAATTCTAAAACACCATTACATATATTTACATGTGAGCAATTTCAAGGTAAAGAATGCAAATTTATTGGAAAATTCACTTTAAAACAAGTTAAAGAAGCTATAGATGCTGCAAGTGAAGGAAAAAAATATTCTTATTTTTCTTTTAATTGCAATTCATGGGTAGAGAAAGTCATTAATATCTTAGGAATTAAATTGAAATTAAAATGGAATTGTTATTGTTTTTAGTTTTTTATATGTAATAATTGTTAAATTGTTTTAATAAATAGTCTTTGTATGAAGTAAATAAGTATTCTACAAGAATTTTCTATTAAAATTCTATTATTTTTCATTTATTTTTAAATTAAAAAAATTATAATCTAAAACATTAAAAATAAAATAAAAAATATTTATGTATATGTTTTAAATTCATTAAAATCCTTTATAAGCTTATTAAAATATGCAATTTAAATTTCATTAATATAATTATAAGAACTCATAAAATCTTGAATAAATTTTCGAGCTTTTAAATAAGCAGCATTATAATTTCCTTCAAGAGTAATATCTCCATTTTTCAAATATAATTTAAAATCCCTGTTTTTGTTGGATAAATAATCTCCAAAGATCAATATTTCTTCGTTAAAAAGTTTAGAAATTTCGTTTTTGATTTCTATTAATTTTAGAGAATTTTTATTGTAAATTAACTCAACATTATCTTCATTTTCTTCATGATCTAAAATTATATGTTTTTTGAGTTTTTGTTGATCCATACAAATATCATCTTGATATATCAAACAGATTTCTTTTATTGCAGGATTGTTTCTCTTTGTTTTTACTTTTAAAAATGAATTCTTCAAATCATAGATATTTCCAAAGTCTTTAACCATCGAGAAAGACATTTTTTGTAAAATACTTGAGTCAAATTTAACATTGAATATTTTATTTTCAAATTTTAATTTAAATCTATTACTATTTTTATCTTCAAAAGCTAATTTGTTATTTAAATATAAGGAATTATTATTATATTTTTTTTCGTTCAGTGAAAATTTATTTGTTTCTTTTGAGTCTCCATTATAATAATCATTAACATCATTAATTTTTTGTTTATCTAATCCTAAGAAAATAATGAGTTTTTTTGGATTTATTTCTTCAATTATTGTTCGTTTTGAAATATAATCTATTGTAGAAAAAAGAGGATAGTATGAAAATTTATCAATATTTTCAACTATTTCATTTCTAATGAAAACTTTTTTATTTGAAAATTCATATTTCGCTTTGCTAAACATATCTTTTCTCTTTATTTTTATTTTTAGTTCTAAATTGGGTGTGAGATCTGTATTACTTGGATTTAGAATACTTTTAAATTTCGTTTCGAAATTATTATTATTCTCATCAAATTTCGATTTAATTGCCTTCAATTCCTTTTCAGAAATTTCCTAAAATGATTTATAAATGTTTTATTTTTTACAATTCCATAATCTGTGATTTTTTTCTTCATGTCATAATTAAACATTGGATATTCTTTTTTTGCAAATAATTTTTTTTTTAAATTGGATTCTCCAAAATACAATTTAAAGCAATTATTGTAATTGTTTTCGATAGAGTTTTCCTGAATGGTCAAAATTTTTTCTTTAGAATCTTCAGTTTTTAAAGGATTTAAATTTTCTTGTTGTCTCTTATCTTTATTTTAATATAAAAATTAATACCGCTATCAATATTTGTAGATTCATTTTGATTATTTATTGGATTTCTATGGGCTTCTATATATTCAAATACTCTATCTCCTGATTGATATGTGTTAATTATGTCTTTTAAAATTGAATTTTTTGGGATTTTCATTAAAATAAAAAAATAAAAATCAGGATCCTCCAAAATTTTAGGGAATATTTTCTATATAAATTAAAATATTTTATTACATTCTTAAATATTAATTTTTATGATAATGATATTTACATAAGATATTCCTGAATTTAAAGACTCTATAGATGATAATACAATCAGTTTGATTTGGGAATTTTTTCTCAAATCTAAAAATTCTTTTTCATCTCTTACACAATTAACATAACTAATTTGGATTTTAATTAGAATAAATACTAACAAATAAACTTTTGAATAAATAAATTTTCAAATACTTTAAACTGAAGGGATTTTCATTATATGAATAAAATTGTCTTGAAATTGATGATCCCATAAATTCTATAAGAGATTTCACACTCTCAACAATTTCAAATGATGAATATCCACATAAAACAACTTTATATTGCAAATTTGCTTTATTGATATCATCTTTATTTTTTGAAAGATAAAATTCATCCAAAATTTTTTCAATTAGTATAATAAGTTCTAAATTCATATTGGCGATATCACATGGAATGAATATATTCTTACTTTTTTCAATTAAAGTCAATAAATTTTTTTTAAATTTATTTTCAATAGCAATTTTCTTTAAGGGTAATTTATTTGAAAAAATAGAATCAGTTATTAAATAATTAGGATTTTTTAATTCCTCATAAGGAAAAGGATCACAAATGTATTTATTTTCCAAATAATATTGTGGAGCATAAATTATCGATTGTAATTTATAATTAATCTTCCAACTGCATCCACCTAAAGAAGCACCAGATGGAACAGGAAATATAATCATTTCTAAATCTTTAAGCTTTATTTCAATATTTTCTTTATATTTAACTTCTGAAATATTAAGGAAAGGCTCCCTTATATCATTTTCTTTTAAATAATTGAAATTTTCGTTAATTTCAATATTTGAAAAAATCGAATCAGATAAAATATAAAATCCTAATTTAGCTACTGGTGTTGTACAGTGAATTTGACAATTTTTAAGCTTTCCCATATTATTTAATAAAGGAAGAGCTCCCAAATAATATATTGAGTTATTTGATATGAATATATGATCGATATCGAAAGTAATGTTTCTATAAGAATTATTACACAATTTAAATTTATAGAATTCAAAATTTTATTAATAAATAAATTTTCATTAACTTTACTCTCGATAAATATTTGCAATTTCTTCTGAGAATTTTTCATCCCAGCCACAATCGAATAAAACCTTTAACTCATGAAAATTAAAGATTGTACATATTGCTTTGTGTTCAGACAAATTTAATAATGAAATAATTTCTATATCAGAAATATCCATTTACTTTTATTATGATTTTTTTAAAATCAAATAAAAATAATTTGAATTTTCTTTCCTGTATAAATATTTTTTAAAAATAATAAATGAATACTCCTAAATATAATATTATTAAATAAAAAAAATTAATAAATTAATCTCAAAAAATAATATCTAATTATAAATATTAAAAATTGAATATAAATTTTTAATAAAATTAGAGAATTAAATTCCAATAAATTTTTAAAATTAATAATTTAAAATCAATATAAACTCAAATGGCAGATAATATTAGGAATTTAATAAATTCATCAGCAGATAATAAAAATGATAGCTCTATTGAAATAAACCCACATATGCCGCAGTACATTACCAAAGCCCCTTGGTATTTGAACCAATCAGAAAATTCTCTTAACCATCAAAGAGCTCAAATTACAAATAACAAGCTTCCTATTGCAATACATACACAAAAAGGTATCATCAACAAGCCAGTTTATAAATTTAGAAAAGGCGCTTGTTCAAATTGTGGAAGCATGACTCATTCCGCTAAAGAGTGTTGCGAAAGACCTAGAGCAAATAAAGCTCAATATTCAGGAAAAAATTTATGTCCAGATGAATATATATGTGAGGTTCCTTTAGATTACGAAGGTAAAAGAGACAGATGGAATGGTTATGACCCTTCCAATTATAAAAGATATATATATGAATATGAAAAATTAGAAGATGCAAAAAAGAAGATAAAGGAAGAAAAATTGAATAAAGTAGAAGATGATAAAATCAAAATTAAAAAATTAAGGGATGAGGATTTAGATGAAAGTGTATCTTCAGAAGACGAAAATAAATTTTTGGCTGAACAGACAGATTTAAATAGTGGAAAAGAAGGAAAAAAAGAGGAAGAAAAATTTGAAGAAAAAATAGAGATCAAAGAAAATCAAGAAAAAGAATTGGAGAAAGAAATCGATGAAGATGATGAAATTATTAAAATATATTCCGAAGGTATTTCCAAAAGAGATGATAAAAAGCCGAATATAAAAAACCTAAAAGAGCTTTTATATAAAACAGCAACTTCAAAAAGCTTACACATTGGAGATGATTATTCAAAATATCTCTTAAGTTTAAAAGAAAACTCAGCATATTATGACCCAAAATCACGTTCTATGAGAGAAAATCCTGTTCCTAATAGTGATTTGGTTTTTAGAGGAGAAAATGCATTAAGACAATCAGGAGATGCTTTATCTCTTTTGGAAATTGAAAATTTCATCAAAGAAGCAAATCAAAAAAATCAGCAATTGAATTTAAATAATGTTGCGATGCCAACACAAGCAGAAAAGTTTTATGAATATTACAAAGAAAAAAAGAATAATTTTAAATCTGATCAGCTTAAGAAAATTCTTGATAAATATGGAGGAAAAGAATATTTGGAACTACCAGATAATATTAAAAAGGAAATCCAGCCAGATGAAGAAGAAAATAAAAAAAATGAAGAAAATGTTGAACACACTAGTGAATATGGTTCATTTTATCATGAAAGATTAGGAAAAGGATACAAATGCTGCTTATCTTTTGAAGAAGATTCATCCTGCGGTGGTATTGAAGCTTTGAATGAAAATTATTTAATTTTAAAAGAGTATGAAAAAATTATGAAGAGAGATATTGAAAGTGAAGTGGCTATAAAAAAGAAGAAAGAAGAAGATTTAAATATGAGGAATCAAAAAGAAGCATCTCAAGGAGTGTTTTCCGAAATGATGAACAGATTGGATGGTTACGAAAGAAATGAAAATTATAAATCGAAAAATGGCATAAATGTTAATAATGATTTTCAAAAAAAAGATTTAAATTTGTTAAATAAAAAAAGGAAATATCAAGATTAAATATTAGATTCGAATATATTCATTTTTTTTATTCTAATCAAAATTAATTTTTTATGATTTTCAAAATGTTTATAATCTTATATCAATTTTTGAGATTCAAATTTATTAATATTTAAATAAAATAAAAAATTTTATATTTTAAAAAACATTTGCAAGTCAAAGATAAAATAAATAAAATTTATATATTAAGAGATTTTAGTAAGTAAAATATTTATTAATTTATTAATGAGCTAAATTCTTGTTTAACAGCATTTCCAATTGTTTCTTTGACTGCGAATTTCAAACTTCTCAAATTTTTTTCAAGATAATTAATATAATTTTCAATTTCAGTAAGCGTATCATCTAAATATCTAAATGGGGTAATTTTATTACTTTTATTATTCATATCTTCAACTGAAATCGAATCCACAAAGATATTGTTGTTATTTTTTTCTTCTTTTTCAACAGAATTTCCTTCAATATTTTTATTATAATTAATTGACCAAGGAACGCTATCTATAGCTAAAACAAAAATTTTATCTCTGTGAGTCAATCGTGTTTCTGGAGTAGGATTAGTATAAACATATGGATGATCATTATCTTTTGCTCCTGGTAAACGATAAATTCCTAATGCAATGCAATTGTGATTTTCTGCTAAATCAGTAAACAATTCCAAAAAGGTTTTATTAATAAAATTTTCATGAATCGGTATTTGCCATAAATTAGAGGATCTTAAGCCTACATTTTCGCAAATACCTCTCATTGTAACGTTAGAAGTATTTTTACCCCCTGTAAGAAGCTGATATAATATCGTTACAATATGAGGATTATAATAAGCTTGACAAGTAAGAGTATCTATAATTGAACTAATATAAACTTCACCTGCAGCAAATAGAGAAGTTGATTCATATTGAATTCTTGAATTTTCATTTTTTAATAAAGAACTTAATTCATTTTTTGGAAGTAAAAATTCAATATTACTATCATACACTAATTCTGTCATAATTTGAATATTTTGGTTGCATTTTTTTATTGCTTTATATATAAAAACGGATTCACTGTCGATCATTTCTTCTTCATAATTTGAATAAACTTTATTTTCACATTCTAAAACAACAGCTTTATCTGCATATTCAATATTAGCACGGTATAAATCTTCAGTATTCAAAGGTGATCCATTTATATATATAATTTTCTCAAATCTTGAAATAGAATCCCATTCTTTTGATATATCATTTGCCAGTATTACTACCCATTTTAAATTTTCTTCCCCTAAATATTTTGCTCTTAATGGTAAGATAAAATAATATAAACTAGGATGTGTCCCACAAATAATTATGTGCTTATTTATTATATCTGAATTTCTTATGGAATCTTTTTTAATATCAACATTGAAATTTATATTTTCTTTAATTATAAAATAATCATCCTCTTCTTCTGCTTGTTCATTACTTGGATCTATATTTTCATCTATTTGTTGAGTATCTTTTATATTCAATTTCATATAATTATCATACTTCGTTTGTGAAAGCACTTTCTTCTCTTTTATTTCGTTATGTTCTAAGCCGTCTGTTTCAATCTTAAAATTATTTTTTCTTAAATTTAATAATAAATTCATTTATTTTTTTTATAGATATTATTTTACCTTATCAGCTACAACTTTATCTGAGCATATAATATAAATAAATATTTTAACATCATCTCTTTCATCAACTAATTTTTCAATAAAAAAATTCCCTGGATTTAATCTGATAAGGGTCTTTCCTTCAACTTCTATTTCTAATGCGAATACAATTGCATTATGTTTTTGATAAATCTCAGCAGATAATTTTGAGAATGATTTATTTTTTAGTGAATCATTTAATAAAGTTCTGTAAATTTCATGTCCTCTTCCTTCTGAATATTCAGAAAGCCACATAGAAGGAGATTCATCTTCTTCACTAGAACCTGCGGATATAACTAAATTAGATGTCATGGCTATTATTCCAGGGATCAAACATGATTTAGATAATAGATTCATTTTGATTTCTTCTATAATTATAACTTGATCAACATTAAAATTTTTTAGAGATAATGATTGTAATCCTGATTGATAATGGATTTTATTTTCAGGTTTTATAAGTTGAATGTATAGTTGAGAGTCTCTGTTTTCATAAAGAAAAAATTTTTTAATTGCTAAACTTAAAAGAATATTTGTATGATCAACTGAATGTGGATCTGTTGTATATTTATCAGTCATAATTACACAAGCCTTTGCATTTAGAATATCGGCTCTTTTTAAATCTTTTTCTAAAATAGGATTCCCCTTTGAAATGCAATAAATTAAAATTCAAATTCAAATATTAGAGCAAATATCAAAAGATAATGATATTATCAGAAAATGAAATTTATAAATTAGCTTTAAGATATTTTTGTAAAATTTATTAAAATTTAAAGATTTTAAATTAATATTAAATTTTTAATTACTTGTAAATACTTCAAAGCAACTTCGTAAACTCCTGTATGTAAAAATACTTTCATATCTTGTGAAGGTAAATTATTTTGAATGATTATTGCATTCTTATCTTGAGTTCCATGATCAGGATGAAATAATTCGTAACAAAAATTTTTTAAAGCATCAACACTTACATGCCCACAAATAACTATATGTGGAACTTCTATATTAGCTTTATATCCTGCCCTAGAATAAACTGATGTAATACTCATTAATTTTATTAATTCATTAGTTTGGCTAGGAATCAAATATAAAGTTAATATAATAAGCATAATAATTACAAATCTTCCTAATTCAGTAATAGGAAATATATCCCCATAACCAACAGTTGAAAGTGTAACAACTATATAGTATAAAAAATCATGAAATTGGCTTTGATTTACTAAACTCAAATTTTCATAATCAGGATTCATAATTATATAATTTATTCGATCTATTTCTACTAATCGAAATATCAATGTAAATATTAAAATCAATGTTAAAGCAGAGATTATCATAATTGATATATGCTTTGTTACTTCATTTTCATTATATTTAAAATGTTTAGTTATATATCTAGCCAAGCGAATTATACGCAATATTCTTGAAAGTTCAATAATTTTTTTCATAACTAAATTATTGATTCCTGCCATATAAGGAGGAAGAGATGTTATTAAATCAACAATATTATTAACACTTATCATAAATAATAGTCTATGCTGAGCTAAATATAAATTTAATAAATATTCAGCATTGTAGTAACTACAAACAGCATAATCGATATAATCTAACATTTCAAATTTTTCTTTTGGATAATAAGTAGAAACTATATAAATAACAAAAGTACTAAGAGAACATATTGCAGAAATCATTTCAATTAATGATTTTCTATTACCGTCATTTAACAAAGAATCCAAAATTTGACGGAAAGGGCTTTTTACACTATCTCCTTCTTCTGGGGAATCAATTTCTTCTATACCTTTATCCTTTGATAATTTGTTTGAATTTTCATCAACATTATCTTCACGCGAAATTTCAGACATAATTTTAAATAAAATTTTTAAATTTCATTTGTTTAACCAAACAAAATAAACTTAGATATAAATAAAATCAATTTAATTAATTCAATTTAATTCAATTTAATAGTTAAATTAAAAATTAATATTATAATTATATTTTAGGATTTACATTATAAGTAAATTTCAAATTCAAATTATAATTTATTTTTTATTTTTTGGAGAAAAATATTATGTAATATTTCTAGTCAGATTTAATAAAATATTAATGTATTAATATTTATTTTATAATATCTATTCGATATTTCATAATATAATCAGATAAATTTAATTTATTTATTCATTTGTCAGAAAAATAAAACTTATAAAATTTATTTATAAATTTTAAATTCTTTAGTAACAGGATTGTAAACATTTAGATCCAATTTGTAATCAAAATTAACTGCTGAACCTCCACATCTTAAAAATGTAGAATGGAAAAATATAAGTTCATCTGCTAATTGTAGTTTTGTTTTTTCATAAATTTCAATTTGGCTTTGTTTATTTTCGATACAATAAATATCTTTTAAGTAAACCTGTCCATTATACCCACCACAAACTAATATTTTGTTACTAGAATAATGCAAAATTCCTGCAGCAGATATTTTAATATTATTTGGAAATAGGCTTTCAAAATCAATAAATCTCCATAAGGACCTATCATTATTTAAATCTAATACTTCTGTAGAATTATTATAAACTCCTTTTCCATTATCCAATTGAAAACCTCCGAAAATATAAACATATCTATTGTTTATGTACGCACCTGTAGCATTTGCTCTTATCTCCTTTAGACTGTCTAAAGACTGCCATATTCCTGATTTTACATTCGAGATTTCAACTGATTTTTTCTGAAATCCTGAACAAGCCAAAATTTTATTCTTATCAGGAATATTTAATAAAAGATGTCTTTCTCTTGCATCATTCATAAAAGTATAAGGAAGAAGAGAAATTTGTAAAGAATTTTCTGTTCCAATCAATGAATTAGGAACTCTAGTTACAATTAGCAGATAACTATTATTAACTGGTGAAGAATTTATTAACCCTCCTGTGATTAAAATTGAAAATCCAAGGTTTATATATCTACAATTATTCAAAAAGTCGTCAAGTAATAATGATTGATCTTGAAACATCAATCTAGATAATTCATAATTAAATAATTTAAAGGCCTTTGAATCGAAAACTTTTATAGTTTTAAAGCCCGGCTTAATTCCTATAACAAATTCATAAGAAAGATAATTTCCATCTGCTACTGCAAAAGCTGTGTTATTGATATCATTTTCTTTTAATAAATCAACTGTAAAATTTGATATTGATGCTTGAAAAAATCGATGAGAAGGAGGAACATCTATTCCCAATGTAATTTGATCATTACGAAATGGGGCTTTTGAATTGTCGTCTTTTTTTACTTTCTTTTCATCTCCATCTTTAGTAAAATTATTATTTGGGCTTCGATTATTTTCATTAAATATTTTAAAAAATGAATTTTCTTCATTTTTCCCATTTGTTTCAAAAATCTTTTTGTTGTTGTTGAATTGACTTTCAAATATATTATTATTTGGTTGTTTCGAATTAAAATTTTTAGCAATCTTTAAAATATCATTTTTTTGTAAGTTATCAAAGTTATTTTTGAGAGTCGTAAATATATTATTGATTTCGATTTCAATTCCATCAATCATAGTATTTTTAGAAATTTCTTTTCTGTCATTTTTGATGTAGCTTATTAAATTTATGATATTTCCTTGGATAATATCAACTTCTAGAGCCAAATTATTTTTCTTAAAAGTCGCTTCTTGTTTAAGGTTAGCAATTTGGTTTTTCTTAATTATATCCATTTTATCTTGATTTGATATTTGATCCCATTTTTCTATTAATTTAAAAATGTCTGAGGAAACAATATTCGATTTTTCAAGTAAGCCAAATAATTTATCGTTATACATCTCAGAATAAGCACTTTCTGTTTTATCTTTGAATTCTTGAATTGATCTTCTTTCAAGGATTAGGATTTTATCAAGTGAATTTTTCATTTCTTCAATTTCATTAGTTCTTTTTTCCAAATATTGAGTGAATTCATTATTTTGAATTTCAATGTGTTTTCGAATGGAATCGATGATTTCATTCTTTTTGGAAGCTGAGAAGATTAAAGGTTTTAATGAATCAATTTCCTTTTTTTGAGTTGAAATGAAATCTTCGATTTTGGTTTTGGCCTCTTGAATATGTGAGGTGTGATAATCAATTATGCATGAGGAACAAACTGCCATTTTACATTTGGAGCAATATCTTTCTGCAGGATATTCCTCAGACAATCTATTTAAATGTTTCGAAATTAGTTTCCAGTTTATTTCTTTTAATAAGCTTTTTTGGCTTCTAAAATAAAAAAAAATGGTAAATTTATAGATACAGTTAAATGATCTTCACATAGAACTTTGGAATCTAATATCGTTTTAAAGTCATTTGGACCTAAACTTTTCATATTTCTTCTATAATTGTTATTATCTTCATTTTTTAATTCCTCAGCTTTTTTACTTTTCGTCCTGCTTTGAGAAGAAGCCCTTTGAGTTGCATTTCTATTTGCTGTTTTATGTTTGTCTTCATTACCTATAGATTTTGTAAGAATAAACAAAAATATATTTTCAACTTAGAGGTCAATTTATATTTTTAAACCAATAATAAAAGATAAAGAATAAAGAATAAATAAGGCAAATAATTGATTTACCATTATATTCATTTTCTTCCATTTAATAAATAAAAAATTAATCTATATTATAAAATATAGAATTTTAAGTTTATTTAAGATGCATAATTTCAAATAATAATAAATTAATTTTAAAGTATGTATATTCATTCATTCATTAAAATTTAATAAATAAATAAAACTAAATGATTTACTATTTAAGCAGAATAAAGCTTAATGAAATATGTAATTCAGATAAGCATATAAATTTTCAATAAATTTTATTATATGAAGAGAAATTGATTTTGAAAAATTTAAGATAAAAATTGCTTATCAATTTATATTTTTAATTTGTAAATTATAGAAATTTAGTTATTTAATTCAATATAATAAAAATAATCTCTTCAAATCGAAAAACATTTTAAATGATTTATTTAATATTTAAAATCATTTCAAATTTATTTAGTTTTGATAATCATATTTCATTGAACTTTAAATTTTTATTTTTAATTAAATAAAAGATTATTTATTAATATTAAATATACTCAAATTAAAGACATCATTATTAATATTTGAATTTAATTATAAATTTTTCACAATAAACATTGAACTTATTAACAGATTAAAATCATATTTTTAAAGTTTTGCAAAAATTAATTTTATCTTATTAAGTAAAATATTCTATTTCATCTACATCAAGATTTCCGTATATTGTTACAGGGATAGAATTTTCAGATTTTATTACTATTGCTTTAATATTATTATATTTATTTGATTTCGATAGTAAAAAGCTTGTTAGGTTTACTGAAAGATACTCCAAATTTTTTTTGATTGCTTCATTATTGTTTGATGTATTTGAGAATTTTATTTTGAAGATTCTATTGTTTAAATTCTTTACAAGGCTTCTTTTTTGAGATAAATCCAAACTTAAGCTAATATTTTCAAAGTTTTTAGATTCATTATTTAAATTATTAACAAAATGAACATCAATAATATCATCAAAAAAATTGAAGAATTTATTTTTAGAATCTTTCTCACTTTTATTCGAAGAAGAATTTGATGAAAAAATATTATTTATTCTGGATTTGAGTTTTTCATCACAAATAAAAGTTCTGTAAAGAAAATTCAAATTCAATTTTTGTTTTGTATTTTTAAGAAGCTCAATAAATTGATTCAAGTTCTTTACTTCGATTTTGCTTTCGAAATTGGAGAAAAACTGTTCTTCTTGTTTATCTGAAACTGTTGGCTCATTTTTAAACTTTGCCTCCATAATTTTCTCAATGAATATATAATTTTCTTCATCTTGATTTTGAGTCTTTTTTTTAAGTTCTCTTTTTTTATTTGTATTTTGTTCTGATTTATTATTTTCTTGAGAGCTATTTATCAAGAGAATCTTCAAATTATTTTCATCATCAGAAAAATCAAATGGAAGTTTAAAAAAAAAATTTTTTATTTTATTAGCTTTGGTTTCTGTTACTAAAGGATCATTTAAATCTCCTACTTTTTCTATTTCAAATTTTGAAAATTTTTTTGTTTTTTCTTTAAACTCTTGTGTTTCATAAGAATCAATTTCTTCGGTTAATTTATTTTTGAGAATTATATATGCATAAAAATTATTATAAAATGGTTTTTGGAATTTCTCTGATAACTCTGCATTTTGTTTTTTTATATACTCAATCACATGATTAATTTTCTCATCTTCTATTTTTAATAATTTCTTTGTTAATTTTATTTTTTTCTTCAATTTTGAATTTAATTCTATTTTGTGTTTTTTCAATAAGTCCGGCTTTTTTGAAGCTTTTTTTTCCGGCTCTTTTTGAATCTCTTTATTTTTTATTTTACTTTCTGTTTTATTAAATTTATTTTCAAAGCTGAAGTTTTTTAATTTATTTTTGAAACTTTGCTTTTTCTGGTTATTTTTGAAAGAGGGCTTATTATTAAATTTTACCATTTCAATAAAAATTTAATTAAGAAAAAATTAATTTATATTATGAATTATTAATATTTGAAAAATAGATACAATTTAGAAATTAATTATAAAAACGCAAATATAAATAAAATTAATAAGTTACAATAAAATAAACAAATTATTCTTGTTTTATTATTAAAATTTAGGCTTAATTTTCTTTTTCAAGTGTGATGCTTTCTTTATTAATTTCCCATTTCCATCACATATTTGTATTTCGAACAATATTGTATTTTTATTTTCTTCACTTATTTTTACTTTCATAAAATAATCAGTATTTGGTTTAATGCTTTCGATTGAAGTCATTTTGATATTCATAGATAGAGCATAATCGTTCTTATTAAAATTACTTATTATATGAGATGCGAAAGACGAATAAGAATCTATCAAGGCAATTAGCAACCCTTCATCCATTAAACCATAAGAATTAAAAGCTCTATCATTTAAAACTAATTTGTATATGACTTCATCTTTTGTTTGATTATGCATATCTATATATTTAAGTAATTCTAGTTCATAACCATCATTAGAATAAGTATTCTGATTTTCCATTTTAATATTATTTTAAAATTATCAAAAAATATTCTTCAAATTGGTCTTGATAACAAATAATAAAAGTTGAAATTTTAACATATATGATTTAGATTAAAAGAATGGTAATTAATATTTAATTGGGGCAATTATTTATTATTATATCAAAATAATTTAATTTAATTAATTGTTTTTATTTTTTAGATAATTTAATATATATTCAGTTCTTAATAGTAATAAATAATAAAATTTTAAAATACCTAATAGATAATAATCTATTAGCAGAACTAACAGAGATGTGAAGTTTATAGGATTTAAAATTGGATCTAAAATCATATAAAGTGAGTAAGCAATATATTTTACAAACCAATTAAATATTTTGATAGTTAATAAAAATTTGAGTATCATATGTGTTTTTGAAAGCTGAATTATGTGAATATTATTTTCTTTTATATTTTCCCCTGCTTTGTAACTATCTTCAAAAAATTTTCTAATCGTAAAATTTGTTCTTATGTTTCTCATTTTATATTCAATATTATTGGAAGCCAATTCATTTTCTTTATTTGCATAAAGAATATAATATATATAAAGAATGCCATTAAAAGCTGTAGCTAAATATTTAACTAAATACAATAAACCTAAATAAAGATTGTCTATCATAATAAAATTATCTAATAATTCCAATTCAAATAAGAAAAATGCAATAACATCAACTAATAGATTTCTATATATAAAAGATTTAAGTTCATTTTCATTCACGATTGATTTATAATATAAATATAGATCCTTGAGCTTATCTTCACTTACAGAATTATCATTTATTTGGGTTAATTGTGAAAATTCATTTTCTAAGTTATTATTATTTTGATTTATTTGATCATTTCCTTTTTGATTCGACATTAATTATTATTAATAATTTTTGAAAATTTGAATAATCTATAAAATATGAATTTTGAATTAATAATTAAAGTGGTCTTATTGATATTCTTTTGTTAATAGGCTGCCATAAATTACTTCAAATTTAGAAATAAAAAAAAATAAATAACTTTATTCTTTATTTTTTATCAATTTTAAACATATATAAATGAAGAAATCAAATTAAATTTTCCTTTAAAAATAAATGAATTGAAATTATAATTTAAAATATTCCTAAAATCAAAATATTAATTAATTTAATTGAATAGAATCCAAATAAAATTTGAAGATATATAATAAAAAATAACATATTTAAAATTTTAATTTCAAAATTATTATAATTATTCAAATTAATATTTTAAGAAAGAAACTTAATGGAATTTACAGATGATTTATATTTTTATTCAAATAAAAATATTATTTAAAATTCTGATATTAATAAAGAAACAAATCTCAAAATTAATAAAATATATCTATGATCGTAGATAACATTAGAGAAAATAAATCCCGAAATTAGAAGATTAGCTTTGAAAAATAAAATCGAATATTCAGATAAAATAAGAAACTTGAACAAAAGTGGAGAAGAAAATGAGAATCTTACAAAAGATCAAAATCCTGGAAAATCAAATTTTTTCGATTTCTCAAATGTTCAAAAAAATTTCAAAATGGTAAAAGAAGATGATTCGGAAAATGATAAGAAAATTATTGATAAAAGACATCGACAAAAGAATAAAAATGAAAGAAAAAATTCTCAAAAACTTAATATGCATGAGAAAAATGATGAAATTAAAAATAATTCATATAATTATGAAAAAGGAAAAAGTATTTTAAATAATAGTGATTTAATTGAAAATATCAGAAATAATATAAGGGAAAATTCAAAAATACAAGTTTTACATAAGATCACAAAAACTAACGACTTGTTAGAAAAGACTCGTAAAATTTTAAATATCGAAAACCAAATGCTAAGAATTAATAAAAATATGTCATTTAATACTCAAAATAATAATCAAGAAAAAAATGTAAATTCATTAAATGAATTGGGAAAACAAAATAAATACCATGAATATGAGAAAAAATTAGCGATATCAGGAAACGATAATAAAAATTTAATAAATACAGTAGCGACTGGTAAATATCATAACCCAATAAAAAATGAAAAAAAAAAGATGAATGTTTTTTGCTCTTTCTTTAGAATGTGCTTTCCTTAGGCAAATAAGTTATCAAATTTCTTTTTTCTATTTTATATATAATGAACAATAATTGTATATATTTTATAAAAAGATTAATAAATATAAAAGTTATATATAAATATATTCCAAAAAGCTCTTGTTTTTAGAGTTAAAAATATATTAATCAAAAATTATATAATATTAGAATTCGCATAACTAACAAATGAAAGAAAATAAAATTTTTAATAATTTGAATAAAAAAGAAAATGATTTTTGAGAAATTTTTATAAACTTTAATTTATTCACAGCAGAAAACACTTTTTAATTAATTTTAAGATTAACTACATTTAATTAATTATCAAAATTAATTAGCTCATTTATAACCATCAAAGCAATAAAATTAAGTTGAAGCAACTATTAAATAATATATTTGGG
>Ga0194116_10003151_pt1 | contig 20211 bp, 16 predicted proteins | sample TA2MahsurfametaG_4_FD_148617 | JGI IMG/M metagenome (GOLD analysis project Ga0194116, IMG submission 148617) | Freshwater microbial communities from Lake Tanganyika, Tanzania - TA2015008 Mahale S9 surface | ecosystem: Environmental > Aquatic > Freshwater > Lake | place: Tanzania: Lake...
CGCCACCAGTTGGTCCAGCGCTCGGTCAGCATGGTGTCAACATCATGGACTTCGTCAAGCAGTACAACGCTGCGACTGAGAAGCAAAAGGGCGAGATCATCCCGGTTGAAATTACCGTTTTCGAAGATCGCTCATTCACATTCATCACAAAGACTCCGCCAGCATCTCGCTTGCTACTTAAGGCAGCAGGACTTGAGAAGGGCTCATCAGTTCCTCATAAGGACAAAGTTGGATCAGTCACCTGGAAGCAGTGCGAGGACATCGCAACCTTGAAGAAGGATGATTTGAACGCCAATGATGTAAAGGCGGGCGCAAAGATTATTGCTGGAACTGCACGTTCGATGGGAATCGTCGTAAAGGACTAGTAATAAAGAAAAACTAAATAAAAGAAAGAAATATGTGGGAGGACCGCGCTGGTCCGTTAACACCACAACTTCAATAGCTCCACTAACAGAAAGAAGAAGAAATGAAGCGCAGTAAGAAGTACACGGCCGCCGCGGCGAAGGTCGAAGAGGGCAAGCTATACATGCCACTTTCCGCGATGAAGGTCGTTAAAGAAACAAACGTAACTAAGTACGACGCATCCGTTGAAGTTTCAATGGTGCTCGGTGTTGATCCGAAGAAGGCTGATCAAGCCGTTCGATCCACCGTTAACTTGCCACATGGAACTGGTAAGACCGCACGCGTACTTGTATTTGCAACCGGACCACGCGCTGATGAAGCACGTGCTGCTGGCGCCGATATTGTCGGTGGCGATGAGTTAATTGAAGAGGTAAATGGCGGTCGTCTTGATTACGACGCTGTTGTCTCAACTCCAGAATTGATGGGTAAGGTCGGTCGTCTTGGAAAGGTGCTCGGTCCACGTGGCTTGATGCCAAACCCAAAGACCGGAACCGTGACCACAGATGTGGCTAAGGCTGTTACCGATATCAAGGGCGGAAAGATCGAATTCCGTATCGATAAGGATTGCAACCTTCACTTCCTAATTGGAAAGGCATCATTTAGCGCTGAGCAGCTTGCAGATAACTACGCGGCTGCGGTTGATGAAATCATGCGTGTGAAGCCAGGATCATCAAAGGGTCGCTATATCCGCAAGGCTGTAGTTTCCACAACGATGGGCCCAGGCGTTGCGCTTGATACCAACTATGCACGCGAGGGCGCTGCACCGATTCAATAATTTAGTTCAATCTTTGAATTAGAGAGGAAAACCCCGTCACTTTCGGTGGCGGGGTTTCTTTATTTTTTAAGTCGAGTAGTTTTAGCCCTATGAAACGTCTCGGAGCACTCCTTGCAACAGCAACCCTTCTAGTCATACTTCTTCCGCTACAACAAGCAAGCGCAACTGAATGGTCAATGACTGAAGATCGCGGACTGCAGATGAAGATGGGCATGAATGGAGTCTCGCCACATGTTGAACGGCTCAATGGCGTTGATCGAGTTTGGAGATCAGATGGCCCCACGGGAACTGTCGCAAGTGATTGCAACGATGAAGGCGTCTGTACCAATGTTCCGCTAACCGGTCGTCTTGGTAATGATTTCACTGTAGTTACTTTTCCAAATGGCACAAAGCGCGCATATTTCAAGGAAGTAGAAGGTGCTAACCAACAGGTCTATTCGGCTCCTTGTAATGATGCTGGTTGCACAAGCATCGGAGTCAAGACTGCAACGACCACAGATATGAGAGTTCCATCAACTACTAAAGCTTGGGGTGTTCCAGATGCCGTACTTCTTCCCGATGGAAGAGTTCGTATCTACATAGTTGAGAGCCCAGTAGTTGGAAAGTGCTTAGAGAAAATCGCTTCTTACATTTCAACTGATGGAATTTCATTTACAAAAGAGCCAGGTTGGCGCTTTGAGAATGGTTATGTAGATACCGAGATTCTGCGCGCGAAAGAGAATGACTACGTGATGATCATGGCAGATATCGCCTGCACGCCTTCTAATCGTCAGATGCTATTCGTGAGTACTTCAAAAGATGGCTTGAGTTGGACTACGCCATTAATGCTCACTGGTCCAGGTGTTGAAGGGTTAGATCCAACTGGTTATGAAGTTTCACCAAATGTTTGGCGGATCTATTACTCCCAAGGCAGACCAGGAAATACTTTTGTTGTGACTCGTGGCGTACTTCGTTTTACGCCTGCGCCAGTTGTCGTAGCTACTCCAACACCTACGCCAACGCCAACGCCCACTCCAACACCTACACCTACGCCAACTCCTGTTGTAACTCCAACGCCAACTCCTGTTGCTACGCAATCTGTTGCTCCAACCCCAACAGTTATTGCACCCGTGCCAGTAGCGAAGAAGATCACGATTACTTGCGTTAAGGGCAAGGCCACTAAGAAAGTGAGCGGAGTAAATCCAAAGTGCCCGAAAGGCTACAAAAAGAAGTAGTCCCAAGCGTGATTTTGACCCTTAGGGCCAACCTCACCTAATATCTGCCACCTCACCAGAGACTGCTGGTCTCGGTTCAAGATGGTCCGCCAGATTGAATCGAAATAAATGTCGAAAGACAGCCCGCATAGGTTCGAGCGGTTACCCCGCGCGTTTCTATGCGTCGGGGTTTTTCTCATTTATAAGCGGATTTGGGGATCAACAGAAAGGAAGCCAGATGGCTCGCCCTGATAAGGCAGCAGCGGTTGCTGAGCTCGTTGAAGATTTCAAAGGAGCAGATGCAACAGTTGTTACCGAGTATCGCGGACTAACAGTCCAAGCGATCAAAGAGCTACGCCGTTCACTTGGCATTGAAACCAAGTACAAAGTAGCTAAGAACACGCTTATCAAGATCGCCGCAAAAGAAGCGGGCGTAAGTGTTGATGAGTCTCTTCTTGCCGGTCCTTCTGCAATCGCTTTCGTTAAGGGCGATCCAGTAACCGCAGCGAAGAGTTTGAAGAACTTCCAGAAAGAGAATCCACTTCTTGTTATCAAGGGCGGAATCTTTGAAGGCAAGACAGTAACCACAGCTGAAATCATGAAGCTCGCCGATCTTGAATCGCGCGAAGTTCTCTTGGCCAAGCTTGCTGGTGCTATGAAGGCATCAATGGCAAAAGCAGCACGCGCATTTGATGCTCTTCGTATCAAGAGAGAAGCAGAAGCCGGTGCACCTGCTGCGCCTGCCCAAGCTGCCCCCGCTGCAGAAGCAGCACCTGAAGTTGTAGCCGAAGCAGCGCCAGCTGCTGAAGTAACAGCGGAAGAAACTTCTGCAGAACCAGCGCAAGCTGAAGTAACTCCAGAAACACAAGAGAACGCATAGTTCAAAGCGCAGAGAAAAGGAATAAAGAAATGGCAAAACTAAGCACTGATGACCTATTGGGTCAGTTCAAAGAGATGTCTCTCGTTGAGCTTTCAGATTTCGTAAAGGCTTTTGAAGAGGCATTTGATGTAACAGCGGCTGCTCCAGTAGCAGTAATGGCTGCAGGTGGAGCTGCTGGTGGCGGAGAAGCTGCTGCTGCGCAAGATGAATTCACCGTCATCATTGAGGATGCAGGCTCACAGAAGATCGCCGTTATTAAGGAAGTACGTGCGCTCAACTCAAGCCTTGGCCTCAAGGAGGCAAAGGACCTCGTCGATGCAACTCCAGCAACTGTGCTTGAGAAGGCTGACAAGGCAACAGCGGACAAGGCGAAGGCAGCTCTCGAAGCAGCTGGCGCAAAGGTCTCCGTTAAGTAGTAGATCCGTCATACGCGGGGCCCCCCTTATACGGGGGGCCTTTCGTGTACCCCTGATTAGACATCGGCGTGTCGCGGGGGTTATGCTCTCCCTTCGCACAAATTCCTAGGTACAGGCATATAGCGGCCGTGGCCTTTCGTTTGCTGTGCGTATTAAGTAAAGACAAACTGAAAACAGAGTCCGAAAAACATAAGTAGTGACGAACTTTGGAAGGACAGAACTTGGCCGCGAAACAGAAATCAACTGCACCTGCTCGAATTTCTTTCGCCAAGATCCGCGAACCACAAGAAGTACCAAATCTATTAGCTCTCCAAATTGAGAGTTTTGATTGGCTGCTCGGAAACGAAGCATGGCGCGCGCGAATTGGTAAGAATGAAAGACCAGACCGTGGAGAAATCCCAAAGCAATCTGGTTTAGAGGAAATCTTCGAAGAGATCTCACCAATCGAAGACTTCCAAGGATCGATGTCGCTCTCATTCCGCGACCATCGCTTCGAACCACCTAAGTACACAATCGCTGAGTGCAAAGAGCGCGATATCACTTACGCAGCTCCACTCTTCGTGACCGCAGAATTCACAAACAATGTAACTGGTGAAATCAAGTCCCAGACCGTATTCATGGGCGATTTCCCATTGATGACTCCGCGCGGAACTTTCGTAATTAATGGAACCGAGCGCGTTGTTGTTTCACAACTTGTCCGTTCTCCTGGCGCTTACTTCGAACGCACTGTTGAGAAGACAGTCGATAAGGATATTTTCTCATCAAAGATCATCCCAAGCCGTGGTGCATGGCTTGAGTTTGAGATTGATAAGAAAGATTTCGTTGCAGTACGTATTGATCGTAAGCGTAAGCAATCCGTAACCGTCTTCTTGAAGGCGCTTGGTTGGACTAACGACCAAATCCTCGAAGAGTTCGGCGAATACGATTCAATGAAAGATACGCTCGCTAAGGACACCGTCACAACCCAAGATGAAGCGTTACTAGATATTTACCGCAAGATGCGTCCAGGAGAGCCCCCAACAAAGGAAGCCGCCCAAAACCTCATCGAAAACCTCTATTTCAATCCAAAGCGCTATGACTTGGCCAAGGTCGGACGCTTTAAATTGAATAAGAAACTCGGTATCGAACTAGAGCTTGGTAAGAATCTTCTTGCCATCGATGACATCGTCGGAACGATTCGCTACCTCGTCGCGCTACATAAGGGCGAGACGCTTATCGATCTAGGTAAGCAAGTCCGCGTTGAGATCGACGATATCGATCACTTTGGAAATCGTCGCCTCCGTACCGTCGGCGAGTTGATCCAGAATCAAGTTCGCGTCGGTCTATCTCGTATGGAGCGCGTTGTTCGTGAGCGTATGACCACTCAAGATGTTGAGGCGATTACTCCACAAACTCTTATCAACATCCGTCCAATTACTGCGGCGATCAAAGAGTTCTTCGGAACCTCCCAGCTCTCCCAGTTCATGGATCAAACAAATCCAATTTCCGGTCTAACACATAAGCGTCGTCTCTCAGCGCTTGGGCCTGGTGGTCTCTCACGAGATCGCGCAGGTTTCGAAGTTCGCGATGTGCATCCATCTCACTATGGACGTATGTGTCCGATCGAAACCCCAGAAGGTCCGAACATCGGACTTATTGGTTCGCTTGCAACATATGCGCGAATCACACCATTTGGTTTCGTTGAGACTCCATATCGCAAAGTTGTAAATGGAAAAGTAACTGACCAAGTCGATTACCTAACCGCTGATGAGGAAGATGAGCACATCATCGCCCAGGCAAATGCTCCGCTTACCGATGACAACCGTTTCGCAGAACCACGCGTTCTCGTTCGTCGTCGTGGTGGCGAAGTTGAGAACATCCCAGCTGAAGAAGTTGATTACATGGATGTCTCGCCACGTCAGATGGTTTCCGTTGCTACCGCGATGATTCCATTCCTTGAGCACGATGATGCAAACCGCGCACTTATGGGTGCAAACATGATGCGTCAGGCCGTGCCGCTACTTCGCGCCGAGTCGCCATTCGTCGGAACCGGTATGGAATACCGCGCTGCCGTTGATGCTGGCGATGTAGTCACCGCAGTCCGCGGTGGCGTAGTCAGCGAAGTTGCTTCCGATCGCGTAGTAATCAAGACCGATGATGGTGAAGTAGATACTTATGACGAGACCGTAATCCAGAAGTTCATCCGCTCTAACCAGGGCACTTCACGGAATATGCGCGTTCTTGTAAGTGAGGGCGAGAAGATTGCCGCTGGCCAAGTCATCGTTGACGGTCCATCTACTCAAAATGGTGAGATGGCGCTCGGCAAAAACCTTTTGGTCGCATTCATGTCATGGGAAGGCCACAACTACGAGGATGCGATCATCCTCTCCCAGCGCCTTGTTCAAGATGATGTTCTTACTTCTATTCATATTGAAGAGTATGAAGTTGATGCTCGTGATACCAAGCTTGGCGCTGAAGAAATAACGCGCGATATCCCGAATGTCTCCGAGGAAGTTCTCGCAGATCTCGATGAGCGCGGCATCATCCGTATTGGCGCTGATGTTGTTCCCGGCGATATCTTGGTTGGAAAGGTAACTCCAAAGGGAGAAACCGAACTAACTCCAGAAGAGCGTTTGCTCCGTGCAATTTTCGGTGAGAAGGCGCGCGAAGTTCGCGACACTTCACTAAAGATTCCGCATGGTGAAGGTGGAAAGGTGATCGGCGTAAAGATCTTTGATCTTGAAGATGGTTACGACCTACCTGCTGGCGTAAACCAAGTTGTTCGCGTTTACGTCGCCCAGAAGCGAAAGATCCAAGATGGTGACAAGCTCGCTGGTCGCCATGGAAATAAAGGTGTTATCGCAAAGATCCTTCCAGTCGAAGATATGCCATTCCTCGAAGATGGAACCGCAGTCGATGTTGTTCTAAATCCACTCGGCGTTCCTGGTCGTATGAATGTCGGACAGGTTCTTGAAACTCACTTAGGTTGGGTTGCAAAGAGTGGTTGGCAGGTCGAGAAAACCAATGAGAAGTGGAGCGAGCGCCTTTCAAATATCGGCGCGCTTTCCTCATCATCTGGAACTCGCGTGGCTACCCCAGTCTTTGATGGCGCGCTAGAAGATGAAATTCATGGTCTTCTTGAGTCAACGCTTCCAAATGCTGATGGACAGCGTCTTGTAAGTAAGGATGGAAAAGCGAAGCTATTTGATGGTCGCACCGGCCAGCCTTATCCAGAAGAGATCACCGTTGGTTACATGTATATCTTGAAGCTGCACCACTTGGTCGACGACAAGATCCATGCACGTTCAACTGGTCCTTACTCAATGATCACCCAGCAACCACTCGGTGGAAAGGCCCAATTCGGTGGCCAGCGCTTTGGTGAGATGGAAGTTTGGGCGCTTGAAGCTTATGGCGCTGCATACACGCTCCAAGAGTTGCTGACTATTAAGTCAGATGACGTTCTTGGTCGCGTAAAGGTTTACGAAGCAATCGTAAAGGGCGAGAACATCCCAGAACCAGGAATCCCTGAATCATTCAAGGTTCTTGTTAAGGAAATGCAATCACTCTGTCTCAATGTCGAAGTGCTTTCATCCGAAGGCGTCGCTATCGAGTTGCGCGATACTGATGAAGAAGTATTCAAAACGGCCGAAGAGTTAGGTATCAACTTGTCACGAGTTGAGCCAAGCTCAGTAGAAGAAGTGTGACAGGGGGAGAATAGACAATGTTAGACGTCAACTTTTTCGATGAGTTAAGAATCGGTCTTGCCTCAGCTGAAAACATCCGCGAATGGTCATTCGGCGAGGTAAAGAAGCCAGAAACTATTAACTACCGAACACTCAAGCCGGAAAAAGATGGTCTCTTCGATGAGAAGATCTTTGGACCAACTCGTGATTGGGAGTGCTACTGCGGTAAGTACAAGCGCGTCCGATTTAAGGGCATTATCTGCGAACGCTGCGGTGTTGAAGTAACACGTGCAAAAGTTCGCCGCGAGCGCATGGGACATATCGAACTCGCAGCGCCAGTCACTCACATTTGGTACTTCAAGGGCGTTCCTTCTCGCCTTGGTTACCTTCTAGATCTTGCACCAAAGGATCTTGAGAAGGTCATCTACTTCGCTGCTTACATGATCACTGAGGTTGATACCGAGGGTCGTGAAGAAGATTTGGCGAAATTAGAGAAGCGCGTAAATACCGATCGCAAGAAGATTGAAACCAAGCGCGATACTGATCTCGCTACTCGTCAAGAGAAGATGGAGAATGATCTATCTGATCTTGAAGATGAAGGTGCAAAGTCCGATCAAAAGCGTAAGGTCCGTGAGTCCGGTGAACGCGAGTTGAAGTCGATTCGTGATCGCGCCCAGAAAGAACTCGATCGTCTCGAGGAAGTCTGGAAGCGCTTCAAGGATCTTAAGGTTGGCGATCTCGAAGGTGATGAGAATTTTTACCGTGAGATGCGCGATCGTTACGGAATTTATTTCAAGGGCTTTATGGGCGCGACTGCGATCCAGAAGCGACTTGAGACATTTGATCTACAAGCTGAGTACGACAAGCTCACTGATATTGCTGAGAATGGCAAGGGACAGAAAAAGACCCGCGCTATCAAGCGCTTGAAAGTTGTTAACTCATTCCTTAGTACCAATAACAGTCCATCATCGATGGTCCTGGATTGTGTCCCAGTTATTCCACCAGACCTACGTCCGATGGTTCAACTTGATGGTGGCCGTTTTGCGACCTCAGATCTAAATGATCTCTATCGCCGCGTCATCAACCGTAATAATCGTTTGAAGCGTCTAGTTGATCTCGGCGCTCCAGAAATTATTGTTAATAATGAGAAGCGCATGCTCCAAGAAGCAGTCGACGCGCTCTTCGATAACGGTCGTCGCGGTCGCCCTGTAACGGGTCCAGGAAACCGCGCCTTGAAGTCGCTCTCTGACATGCTTAAAGGCAAACAGGGTCGCTTCCGCCAGAACCTTCTTGGAAAGCGCGTTGATTACTCAGGTCGTTCGGTAATCGTCGTCGGTCCACAGCTCAAGCTCCACCAATGCGGACTTCCAAAGCAGATGGCGCTCGAATTGTTCAAGCCATTCGTAATGAAGCGTTTGGTTGATTTGAATCATGCCCAGAACATCAAGAGCGCAAAGCGTATGGTTGAGCGTTCTCGTGCAGTTGTTTGGGATGTTCTCGAAGAGGTTATTGCTGAGCATCCAGTTCTCTTGAACCGTGCTCCAACCTTGCACCGTCTTGGTATCCAAGCTTTCGAACCACAACTAATCGAAGGTAAAGCGATCCAGATTCACCCACTTGTATGTACTGCGTTTAACGCAGACTTCGACGGTGACCAGATGGCGGTCCACGTTCCACTTTCTGCTGAAGCGCAAGCCGAAGCTCGTATCTTGATGTTGTCTTCAAATAACATCTTGTCGCCAGCTTCTGGCCGACCACTCACCGCTCCTACCCAGGATATGGTGCTTGGTCTTTATTACTTAACTTCAAATCGCGATAACCAACTTGGCGAGGGAAGAAGCTTTACCTCTATCGCTGAAGGTTTGATGGCTTATGAAGCTAAGAGCCTTGCGGTTCAAGCAAAGATCAAGATCCGCGTGAATATAGATGGCGAGTTGGTAACTAAGGAGACAACTCTTGGAAGAGCAATCTTCAATGAGATTCTTCCTGAAGGATTCCCATACGTTGATCATGAAGTAACAAAGAAGGCGCTCGGCGCAATCGTTGATAATCTCGCTGAAGGTTATCCAAAGGTTGTTGTTGCGCGCGTTCTTGATGATCTAAAGGAACTTGGTTTCCGTTGGGCAACTCGCGCTGGCGCAACAATCGGTATCGTCGATGTTGTTACACCATCACGTAAGAACGAGATCTTGGCTGGCTACGAAGATAAGGCCGATAAGGTCCAATCCCAGTACGACCTTGGTTTGATTACTGATGATGAGCGTCGTCAGGAATTGATCGAGATTTGGACTCAAGCTACTAACGATGTCGCTAAGGAGATGGAAGATAACTTCCCACGGACCAACCCAGTTTGGATGATGGTCTACTCCGGCGCGCGTGGAAATATGATGCAGATCCGCCAGATCGCGGGTATGCGTGGACTTGTGGCTAATCCAAAGGGAGAAATCATCCCTCGTCCGATTAAGTCAAACTTCCGAGAAGGTCTCTCAGTACTTGAGTACTTCATCTCAACTCACGGTGCTCGTAAGGGTCTTGCTGATACTGCGCTTCGTACCGCAGATGCTGGCTATCTAACTCGACGTCTCTGCGATGTCGCTCAAGATGTCATCATCCGTGAAGAAGATTGCGGAACAGATCGTGGCCTGGCGCTAAAGATCGCTGAAGTTGTTAATGGAAAACTAACTCGTGATGATCATGTTGAGACTGCGATCTACGGTCGCATCGTCGTCGAAGATGTTGTTGCTGATGGCAAGACAATCATTGCCGCTGGCCAAGATCTTGGTGATCGTGTAATTGATGAGTTGGTTGCTGCTGGCGTAGCTGAGGTAAAGGTACGTTCAGTAATGACTTGCGATTCAAAGGTCGGTCTATGTGCGAAGTGCTACGGCCGCTCAATGGCGACCGGCAAACTCGTTGATGTGGGTGAAGCAGTTGGAATCATCGCTGCCCAATCAATTGGTGAGCCTGGCACACAGCTAACGATGCGTACCTTCCACACCGGTGGCGCTGCAACAGCATCAGGTGACATCACTCATGGTCTACCTCGCGTTGTTGAGCTCTTCGAAGCACGTACTCCTAAGGGCGTTGCTCCGATTGCTGAAGCAGCTGGCGTTGTCTCATTTACCGAAGATTCAAAGGGCAAGAAGATTATCGTCACCCCAGAAGATGGTGGCGAAGCGACTGCCTACCCGATTACTCGCCGTCAGAAACTTCTCGTAGAAGAAGGAATGAAGGTATCGGTCGGACAACAAATGGTCGTTGGCGCAATTGATCCAAAGCAGGTTCTAAAGATCCTCGGACCACGCGCAACCCAGACCCACTTGGTAAATGAAATTCAAGAGGTTTACCGCTCCCAAGGTGTAGGCATCCACGATAAGCACATCGAAATTATCGTCAAACAGATGCTCCGTCGTATCACCGTTCTTGAACCAGGTGATACCGATCTACTTCCTGGTGAATTGGTTGATCACCTTCGCTTCCAGGCTGCAAACCGCGAAGCGGTAACAAAAGGTGGCAAGGCTGCTTCTGGTCGCCCTGAACTTATGGGTATCACCAAGGCATCTCTTGCAACTGAATCCTGGCTATCAGCTGCATCCTTCCAAGAGACAACGCGCGTCCTAACCGATGCTGCGCTCTCTGAGCGAAGCGATCCACTACTAGGCCTCAAGGAAAACGTCATCATCGGTAAGTTGATCCCAGCAGGTACCGGACTATCACGTTACAGAAATGTCCGCGTTGAGCCTACTGAGGAAGCAAAGGCAGCTGTCTATGCCGCTTACGATGAGTATGACTACACGCCATTTGAATCAACTGGTTCGGGTGAAGCAGTTCGCCTTGATGAGTTTGAATCTGGATCGCGTTAATTAAGAAGTAACTAAAGATCCCCGGTTAGAAATAGCCGGGGATTTTTTATGGCTTTAGAACGATTCGGATTGGATTTCCGATTTTCTTTGCTAACTTCTCAAGAGCGAGCGCAGCTTGATCGAGCGGAAGAACCTCAGAAACTGATTTAGCAAGATTTAATTTTCCACTTCTTACAAATTCAACTAACTCCTTGGTGTGATGCGCCTCTGAGCCATAATGGCCAAGCACTTGGGTGCGCATGTATGTAAAAGCCATGTCATTTGGGATAGTGATCGGTTCATTTGCGATACCAACAATCACTAGGCGACCTTGCTCGCCGAGAAGTGAAAGGGCCTGTTTTCTCACAGGGGTTACACCGGCAAAATCGAAGGCGGCATTTAGGCCGCGGTGTTTCTTTAGCTCCTCATTACTTGGATCAAAGGCGAAATCAGCGCCGATTTCAAGCGCTTTTTCCCGGGCATCGCTCCTTGGGTCAATCGCAATCACCTTGCTACAACCAATCATCTTTAAGAGCTGGACGGCATGAATCCCAAGTCCACCTACACCAAAAACCGCAACGCTCTCTCCGGCTTGGATCTTTGCAGTTGATGAGATTGCGGCCCACGGTGTTGAGACAGCATCAGGAATTATTGCGGCCTGTTCAAAGGGCAAGGCATCTGGAATCTTCACGACAAGAGATTCCTTGGCAATCACATATTCGGCATAACCACCGTCATAGTCAAAACCGAGAGTTGTGATCTGATTTTTCTCATTTCGTTCACCGGCTATTACGAGAACTCGATCTCCGACTTTAAAGTTAGAGATGCCATCACCAACTTGATCAATAGTTCCTGCTACCTCATGGCCAAGTGTTACTTCATCTCCTTGTAGGTAGCCTGGCTTCAAAGTGCCATCTAAGAAGTGGACATCAGAGAGACAGACACCCGCAGCGCCAATTTTTATCCGCACTTCGCCCTTGGCGGCGCTAGGAGTTGGAACATCTTTAACTTCAAACTTTCGAGTTGCGACAGTTATGCGTCCGGCCTTCATGAGATTAATCCTTGCGCACGATTGATAAGAATATTTACACCAACACCAAAACCCTTGAAAGCGGGGTTAGTAGTTTGGCCTGTCCGATACCGCGCCCAGATTTGTTGAATAATTACCGTCAATCTAAAGAGTCCGAAGACTTCATAGAAAGTGAAATCGCCACACTTTCGGCCACTTAACTCTAGGTATTTGGCGATGAACTCTTTGCGAGTGGGCATTCCTTCAAGATGACTTGGCTGGCGACGAAGTGAGGCGAATTCCGGATTGTCATCTCGGTCGACCCAATAAGCAAGGGCCGAACCGAGATCCATAAGCGGATCACCCACTGTGGCGAGCTCCCAATCAAGCACGCCCACTAGCTTTTTTCGCCCTAAATCCAAGACCATGTTGTCGATCCGCCAATCGCCATGAATGATGCACGAACCAACATCTTCTGGTTTATTTACATCTAGCCAACGAATCACATCTTCACCATCTGGGACATCATCAGTTAACGCGTTGCGATAACGCTTAGACCAGCCCTCGACTTGGCGAGTTGCATACCCAGGACCTTTATTCAATTCCGAAAGTACAGTTGCATCAACGGCGTGGAGTTGAGCTAATCCCGCTACAAGACTTGTGGCCATAATCGAGATATCTTCTTTAGTAAGCGTCTCGGGAACATCACGGCGGAAGATATCTCCGGTAATCCGGTGCATGACATAGAAATCAGAACCGAGAATCGAGTGATCTTCACAGAGCGCAATGACTTTTGGAACTAAGTCATAGACTGGCTTCAAACGAGATTGAATCAAGAACTCTCGCTTCATATCGTGAGCAGAAACCGCTTTTGTGCCAACCGGTGGTCGACGTAGTACTAATTCGCGATCAGGATATTTCAATAGATAAGTTAGATTTGAGGCGCCACTTCTGAATTGACTTACCGTAGGCAATTCTTCTAATTCAAGATAACTCTTAAGCCAGTTATGAACTTTTGCGAGATCAAATGTATCTTCATCGCGAACTGGCGTCAGATCGCTCATGAGATATAAGGCTTAAGCTCTAATCTTGCTAGGTCGCGGATATGAACTTCATCTGGCCCATCAACGATTCGAAGGACGCGGATTCCTGCAAACATGGAAGCCAGCGGCGTATCTTGGCTTACGCCAGCGCCACCATGGGATTGGATAGCGTGATCAATAATATCTTGAGCCATTCGGGGGACCGCGACCTTAATAGCAGCTATTTCCTTGCGAGCAGCCTTAGCGCCTTGATTATCAATGATCCACGCTGCTTTTAGAACCAAGAGGCGAGCCTGTTCGATGTTGATTCGGGCGGTTGCAATCCAATCTTGGATGACACCCTGGCGAGCAAGTTCTTTTCCGAACGGAGTTCTTGTAAGGGAGCGCTTAATCATTAATTGCAGCGCACGCTCAGCCATTCCGATAGCGCGCATACAGTGATGAATTCGCCCTGGGCCAAGGCGGGCTTGCGCGAGTGCGAAACCTTCGCCCTCTTTGCCGATGAGATTACTTACCGGGACTTTCACATCAGTGAACGAGACTTCAGCATGGCCATGTTGATCGACATATCCAAGTACATCCAAATTCCTAATTACCTCAACACCTGGAGTATCAATCGGAACTAGAACCATCGATTGCTGTTTATGTTCTTCAGCATCGGGGTTAGTTTTGCCCATCACAATCAGGATTTTGCAACGTTCATCCATCGCTCCGGTGGTCCACCATTTCGCGCCATTAATGATGTAGTGATCACCATCGCGTTTGATACTTGTGCGGATATTGCGGGCATCGCTAGATGCAACATCAGGTTCAGTCATTGCAAAACCAGATCTAATCTCACCAGCAAGGAGCGGATCTAGCCATTGCTTCTTTTGTAGATCACTTCCAAACATGTCTAGCAATTCCATATTTCCAGTATCTGGAGCTGCGCAATTAATCGCTTCAGGTGCGATATCAGGAGACCAACCAGTTATCTCAGCTAGCGTCGCATAATCCGTAACTGTTAGATGATGGTCAAGATGTGGCAAAAAGAGATTCCATAACCCTTGCGCTTTTGCTTTCTTCTTTAACTCTTCAACAATAGGCGGCAGCTTGTGTGGCGTGCCGGCCTTGAAGAAGGCGGTTCGTTGCTCGCGATAGATCGATTCGGCGGGAAAGACCTCTTTATCCATAAAGGCTTGCAGTTTCGCCGCATATTCGGTTGCCTTAGGGCTTAGGCCGAAATCCATGCGAGTACCGTACGCATACTTCGCAGAAATTAGGAGAGGGAAGATGAGTGTTCTTGACCGCTTTCGCTTAGATGGAAAGGTCGCTGTAGTAACCGGAGCCTCATCAGGACTCGGAGTTGCATTTGCAAAGGCGCTCGCTGAAGCTGGCGCTGATGTAATCCTAGGTGCGCGTCGTGAAGAGCGCCTTCCGGAGACTGGAAAATTAGTTGAGGCCGCAGGACGAAAATTCGCAGCAAAGCGAACTGATGTTACAAAGCCAGAAGAGTGCGATGCGCTGATTGCATTTGCAATTGAGAAGTTCGGCAAGGCAGATATTTTGGTCAATAACGCCGGCGTTGGAACCGCGGTTCCATCAACGCGTGAAACCCCAGAACAATTTAGAAGCGTGCTCGATGTGAATTTGATGGGCGCTTATTGGATGGCCCAGGCATTTGCGAGAGCAAATAAAGATGGCGGAGTGATTGTAAATATCTCCAGCATCTTAGGGATTAAACCGCAAGGACTGCCACAAGCTGCGTATGCATCAAGTAAGGCTGGGCTAATCGGATTAACTAGAGATCTAGCCGCACAATGGACTGGAAGAAAGAAGATCCGCGTTAATGCTGTTGCCCCCGGATTCTTTCCATCTGAGATGAGCGATGAGTTACCGAAAGATATGGTTGAGATGCTCAAGATGTTTGCACCAGCCGGCCGACTCGGTGACCCGGACGAGTTAGCAGCAACCTTAATCTGGCTCGTTAGCGATGCCTCAAGCTATGTAACAGGAATTACCGTGCCAGTTGATGGCGGATTGGTGATGCCTTAAAAAGGGAGTTAACCCTTTATTAGTGCGTGGAGCCCAACTTCGACCATGTCATTCAAGGTCCGCTCGCGCGCCTCAGAATCCATAGCCTCATGGGTAAAGACATGATCGCTAATGGTCATAATCGCAAGGGCCCGTCGATTCTTCCGCGCCGCGATTGAGTAGAGCTGGTTGGCTTCCATTTCAAGAGCTAGTACTCCATGCTGTTGGAGTTTTTTAGCTGAATCAGTCTCGTCATAGAAGAAGTCCATTGAGGAGACGCCACCAACGTGGACTCTTTCAAACTTCTTACTTGCTTCATAAGCAGCCATCAAAAGGTGGAAATCGCAATGCGGCGCGAAGTCGAGGCCATTAGTGAAACGGCGATTAATGTTTGAATCGGTAGATGCAGTCATGGCAAGCACCAAATCGCCAACCTTTGTTTTATCTTGGATTCCGCCAGCAGTTCCGATTCGGATCGCAACTTGAGCATCGTATTCATTAAAGAGCTCGGTTACATAAATAGAAGCAGAAGGAAGTCCCATTCCAGTTCCTTGGACAGAGACACGCTCACCTTTATATGTTCCAGTGAATCCAAACATGTTTCTTACTGAGTTGTATTGCTTAGCGTTCTCTAGGTAATTATCAGCGACCCATTTTGCTCTAAGTGGGTCACCAGGAAGAAGGATTCGTTCGGCGACTTCGCCCTTTGCTGCCCCGATATGTACGCTCATAGTTAGCGAACAATAACAAGGACGGCAGCAATAAAGTGCGAGATGAAGGCTGCGGCGGTTAAGGCATGGAATAGTTCATGGAATCCAAACCAATTTATTGAGAGGTTTGGCTTCTTCACCGCGTAGATGATTGCGCCGGCTGAGTAAAGAACACCGCCGAGTGCGATCAACGTGAAGACCAAGGGGCCACCGGAAGCGTAAAAGTCAGGGAAGTAGATAAATGCCGCCCAACCAAGGGCTAGATAAATGGGTACATAGAGCCATTTAGGAGCGGATAACCAGAAGACGCGAAAGATCCCAGATAGAAGCGCGCCGCCCCAGACAAGTGATAAAAGTATTACCGCTTGCTGCTTTTCCAGCAGGTAAATTGAAAAAGGGGTGTAGGTACCGGCGATTAGTAGTGGAATATTGGCGTGATCAATGCGGCGCCAAACGGCCTTAGCAGCGGGGCTCCAAGGAACTCGGTGATAGATCGCGCTACAAGTAAAGAGTGAGACGGCAGTCAAAGTGAAGATAGTTAGAGTAATTCGGCCACGTAGCTCCGAGGTAATTGTTACGAGCGTCAACCCCGCGACTAGCGCAAGCGGTGACATCACTAGATGGATGATGCCGCGCAGTTTCGGTCTACTTAATACGTTCATAGACCACCTTCATACTCTTATCAAAAGTCAGCAGCGCAGTTTTTTCGTTTAGGGCTGTTGCGATGATGATTGCGTCTGCTAAGGCTATCTTGTTGGAGGCGCGAATTTTTGCAGCCAGAGTCGCAATCTCAGCATCAATAGCGATGATTTGAGGTAGAGATCTCCGTAGCTCGTCAGGACTAGTCGGCAGATCGCTATTTTCAAACCCCACTAATAGCTCAGCGAAAGCGAGCGCACTTATAGAGGGCGCAGTCGTTAGCTCTTCAAATTCACGGAGCGCCTTTTTATGATGCTCATCTTCGTTATCAAAGAGCGCTATCAACCACGACGTGTCTGCATGGCTTTTCTGTCCCACTCTTCGCGCTCCTTTTTGTAATCAAACGTTCTGCTTAGGCCACTCATGCTTCCAGCTAGCTCGCGGAGGGATTTCTTCCAATCTGCTTCATCAATCGAAGCGATAACGATTCGATTTTCTTTGTCGATCATGAATTCGACCGGGTCTCCAGGGTTTAAATTCACTTCGCGCAACACCTCTACTGGGATTGTGATCTGATTCTTGGAACTTATCCGAGAAGTAGTGGCGCGACCGCGGCGGGGACGGGGAGATGTGGATTTCTTAGGGCTCCGCTTAGCCTTTACTTTGTTAGCCATAAGTAAAGGCTAACTCCTTTTTAGTCGGCGTGTCGGGGGCTCAAAAGCGGCGTGTTTGGCTCGCTTACCCGTTTTGACCGTCTCGCGGGGCTTCCTATAGCCTCGCGCCCTTGTGTCCACAGGAGCGACACACCCGACCGCGTGGGTCGGAGTTTGAACGAGATGGAGATACGTAGTGCCAACAATTCAGCAGTTGGTCCGCAAGGGTCGCGTTGATAAGTCTGACAAGACAACAACGCCTGCTCTAAAGGGAAGTCCACAACGTCGCGGCGTTTGCACGCGCGTTTATACGACCACGCCAAAGAAACCGAACTCAGCGCTTCGTAAAGTTGCACGTGTTCGTCTCACTTCTGGAATGGAAGTAACTGCTTACATCCCAGGTGAAGGCCACAATCTTCAAGAGCACTCCATCGTTCTTGTTCGTGGCGGCCGCGTTAAGGATCTACCTGGCGTTCGTTACAAAATCGTTCGTGGCTCCCTCGACACTCAAGGTGTGAAAGATCGTAAGCAAGCTCGTTCACGCTACGGAGCAAAGAAGGAGAAGAAGTAATGCCACGTAAAGGTCCCGCTCCGAAATCTCCAGTCGTCGCAGATCCGGTCTATAACTCACCGGTTGTAACTGCGTTAATCAACAAAGTTCTTTCTCATGGAAAGCGTTCAACTGCAGAGCGCATCGTTTATGACGCGCTAGAGAATTGCCGCGCTAAGACTGAAGTTGATCCAGTCATCACTTTGAAGCGCGCACTCGACAATGTAAAGCCAGCCGTTGAAGTTCGTTCACGTCGCGTTGGTGGAGCTACTTATCAAGTACCTGTCGAAGTTAAGGCTGCACGCTCTATGACTCTCGGTCTCCGCTGGTTAGTTGATAACGCTCGCCTCCGTCGCGAGAAGTCAATGGCAGAACGTCTTGCTAACGAAATGATTGATGCATCAAATGGTTTGGGCGCCGCCGTTAAGAAGCGCGAAGACACTCACAAGATGGCTGAAGCAAACAAGGCGTTTGCTCACTACAGGTGGTAATGATGGCGACCGCAACCGCACTTGATCTAGCAAAAGTCCGCAACATCGGCATCATGGCTCACATTGATGCTGGTAAGACGACTACTACCGAGCGCATCCTTTTCTACACCGGTATTAACTACAAGATCGGTGAAGTCCATGAGGGCGCCGCAACTATGGACTGGATGGAGCAAGAACAAGAGCGCGGTATCACCATTACCTCTGCTGCAACTACTTGCCAGTGGAAAGACCACACCATCAACATCATCGATACCCCGGGCCACGTTGACTTCACTGTTGAAGTTGAGCGTTCCCTCCGCGTTCTCGATGGCGCTGTAACAGTTTTCGATGGCGTTGCTGGCGTTGAGCCACAATCCGAAACAGTCTGGCGCCAAGCCGATAAGTACAAGGTCCCAAGAATTTGTTTCGTAAATAAGTTAGACCGTACCGGCGCAAGCTTCGATCGTTGCGTTGAGATGATCGGTGCTCGTCTTGGCGCGACTGCGTTAGTTCTACAAATCCCAATCGGCGTTGAGGCTGATTTCATCGGAGTCGTTGATCTAATCGCAATGAAGGCGCTTACCTGGAGAGGCGAGACCCAAAAGGGTGAAGATTATGTTGTCGAAGATATCCCAGCTGATCTCAAAGAGAAGTGCGACAAAGCTCGCCATGACATGGTCGAAACTCTTGCTGATTGCGATGACGCAATCATGGAGAAATACCTTGGTGGCGAAGATATTAGTGAAGAAGAAATCATCGCTGGTATCCGTCGTGCAACTCTTGCTTACAAACTAACTCCGGTTCTAACCGGTTCTGCATTTAAGAACAAGGGCGTCCAGCCAATGCTCGATGCTGTAACTCGTTACCTTCCAAGCCCACTTGATATCGATGCAATCATTGGTTCAAAGATGGGTAATAAAGAAGTAGAGATTTCCCGTAAGCCTGATGCCGCGGAGCCTTATTCATCACTTGCTTTCAAGATCATGAGCGATCCACACCTTGGAAAGCTCACCTTCGTCCGCATTTATTCGGGCGTTCTTGAGGCTGGTACCGCCGTTCTTAACTCCACAAAGGATCGTAAAGAGCGGATCGGAAAGATCTATCGCATGCACGCAAATAAGCGTGAGGAAATCCCACAAGCCTCAGCCGGCGACATCATCGCTGTGATGGGCCTTAAGGACACCACTACTGGTGACACCCTCTGCGATACCGATAATCCGGTCATCCTTGAGTCGATGGACTTCCCAGATCCAGTTATCCACGTTGCGATTGAGCCAAAGACCAAGGGTGATCAAGAGAAGCTCGGCGTTGCTATCCAGCGTCTAGCTGAAGAAGATCCAACCTTTCATGTCCGCACCGATGAAGAGACTGGTCAGACAATCATCGGCGGTATGGGCGAACTTCACCTTGAAATTCTCGTTGACCGTATGAAGCGCGAATTCAAAGTCGAAGCAAATGTTGGTAAGCCACAAGTTGCTTATCGCGAAACTCTTCGCAAGCCAGTCGATCGTTATGACTACACCCACAAGAAGCAGACCGGTGGTTCTGGACAGTTCGCAAAGGTCCAAATCGCACTCGAGCCACTTCCTGTTGGCGCAGTCGAAGGTGGATACGAATTCGTTAACAAGATTACGGGTGGACGTATCCCGAGGGAGTACATCCCATCAGTTGATGATGGTTGCCAAGAAGCAATGGCAAGTGGACCGCTAGCTGGTTATCCACTCACAGATGTACGAGTAAGTCTTCTTGATGGCGCATACCACGATGTTGATTCATCGGAGTTGGCCTTCAAGATTGCTGGAATCGCGGCGTTCAAGGAAGCGGCAAGACTTGCCGGTCCTGTTCTCCTCGAGCCAATGATGTCCGTTGAAGTCACTACCCCTGAAGATTTCATGGGCGACGTCATCGGCGATCTCAACAGCCGTCGTGGCCAAATCCAGGCCATGGATGAGCG
>Ga0194116_10003157_pt1 | contig 20174 bp, 15 predicted proteins | sample TA2MahsurfametaG_4_FD_148617 | JGI IMG/M metagenome (GOLD analysis project Ga0194116, IMG submission 148617) | Freshwater microbial communities from Lake Tanganyika, Tanzania - TA2015008 Mahale S9 surface | ecosystem: Environmental > Aquatic > Freshwater > Lake | place: Tanzania: Lake...
GTCAAGCTGATCGCCCCGATCGCGATGGAAGAGGGTCTGCGCTTTGCCATCCGCGAGGGCGGCCGCACCGTCGGCGCCGGCGTCGTGGCCAAGATCCACGCTTGATTTCAACCTAGGGGTATAGCTCAACTGGCAGAGCGTCGGTCTCCAAAACCGAAGGTTGGGGGTTCGATTCCCTCTGCCCCTGCCACCCGGCAACGGATGGCAAACAGCGTGGCAACAAGCCCGCCGAAAGTCTCCAAAGACTTTGGCGGGCTTCGGTGTCTAAGGATAACGGGCAAATACACAGGATTTACGGCTGCATATGGCCTCTACTGAAGTCGAAACAGTCAGCACTCCGCTCGACAAGATCAAGGTCGGTGCGTCCATCGCCTTGCTGGTCGCGGCCTTGGCCGCCTTTTATCTGACCGGCAAGCAGGGGGCGCTGGTGCAATGGGGCTTGCTGATTGCGGGGCTGGTTGCCGCGGTCGTCGTTTTTGCCCTCTCTGAGCCGGGCAAGCAGCTCATCGCCTTGGGCCGCGACTCGGCGCGCGAGGTGCGTAAGGTGGTATGGCCGACCCGCAAGGAAGCGATGCAGATGACGCTTTATGTCTTCGGCTTTGTGGTGGTGATGGCCCTGTTTCTTTGGCTGACAGACAAGACCCTCGAGTGGGTGCTCTATGACCTCATCCTGGGATGGAAAAAATGACGCAAGCCCCTACTGAAGTCGACGCTTCGGCGGTCAACACCTACCAGCCTGCACCCGGTATGCAGTGGTATGTGGTGCATGCCTATTCCGGCATGGAAAAGGCCGTCGAGCGCAATATTCTCGAGCGAATCAATCGCGCCGGCATGCAGAGCAAGTTTGGTCGCTTCCTGGTGCCAACCGAGGAAGTCGTCGAAATCAAAAACGGCCAGAAGCGAACCACCGAGCGCCGCTTCTTCCCCGGCTATGTGCTGATGGAAATGGTCATGGATGACGAAACCTGGCACTTGGTCAAGCACACCAACAAGGTAACCGGTTTCGTCGGTGGCGCCAAGAATCGCCCCGCCCCGATTTCCGAAGAAGAAGTGCGCAAGATTGTTCAGCAGATGCAGGTCGGCTCAGACAAGCCACGCCACAAGGTGGAATTCATCACCGGCGAGTATGTGCGCGTCAAGGAAGGCCCGTTTACCGACTTCAATGGCACGGTGGAAGAGGTCAACTACGAGAAGAACAAGGTGCGCGTCTCGGTCACCATCTTCGGGCGTGCCACGCCCGTCGAGTTGGAGTTCAGTCAGATAGAAAAAACCTGAAATCTGGCAGGTTGGGGCCAAGATTGGCCCTGTCCCCCGAAATCCGCGCAATGTCACTCGGCGCGTAATAAACAGAGTGACACAACCCCCGGGGAGCCAGTGCAGGTCGCTGGCGTTTGTACCCGCAAGGAGTAAGTCATGGCGAAGAAGATCGTCGGCTTTATCAAGCTGCAAGTGCCAGCTGGTAAGGCCAACCCGTCCCCCCCTATCGGCCCTGCGTTGGGTCAGCGCGGGCTCAACATCATGGAGTTCTGCAAGGCATTTAATGCCCAGACCCAGGGCGTCGAACCTGGCCTGCCGTTGCCGGTGGTCATCACCGCGTTTGCGGACAAGTCCTTCACCTTCATCATCAAGACGCCACCGGCGACCACCTTGATCAAGAAGGCGATCAAGCTGGACAAGGGCTCGGCCACGCCGCACTCGGCCAAGGTCGGCAAGATCACCCGCGCGCAGCTCGAGGAGATCGCCAAGACCAAGATGAAGGACATGACGGCGGCTGACATCGATGCGGCCGTGCGCACCATCGCTGGCTCGGCGCGTTCGATGGGCGTCACTGTGGAGGGCGTGTGAAATGGCCAAACTAAGCAAAAAGCAAAAGGCGCAGGCCGGCAAGGTCGACAGCAACAAGCTCTACCCCATTGCCGATGCGTTGGCGATCGTCAAGGAGTGCGCAACTGCCAAGTTTGACGAGTCGATCGACATCGCCGTGCAACTTGGAGTCGATGCCAAGAAATCCGATCAGGTCGTCCGCGGCGCGGTCGTGCTGCCCAACGGCACCGGTAAAACCAAGCGTGTGGCTGTCTTTGCCCAGGGTGCCAAAGCCGAGGAGGCCAAGGCTGCCGGCGCCGACATCGTCGGCATGGATAATCTGGCCGCTGAGGTCAAGTCCGGCAAGATGGACTTTGATGTGGTGATCGCATCCCCCGATGCCATGCGTGTGGTTGGCACGCTCGGTCAGGTGTTGGGCCCGCGCGGCCTGATGCCCAATCCCAAGGTGGGCACGGTCACCCCCGATGTCGCCACGGCGGTCAAGAACGCCAAGGCCGGTCAGGTGCAGTTCCGGGTCGACAAGGCCGGGATTGTGCACACCACCATCGGTCGCCGTTCTTTCGACACCGACAAGCTCAGGGGCAACCTGGCGGCGGTGATGGATGCGCTGAACAAGGCCAAGCCGGCTTCGAGCAAGGGCATATACCTGCGCAAGCTGGCCGTTTCTTCAACGATGGGTGTGGGCGTGCGCGTCGACACCCAAACCCTGGTGGGGTAAACAGAAATCTGAAGGGACTCTCAAGAGGCCCTTCCGATGTGGTGGGCTGCCGGCTCAAAGGCTGGCAGGCCATCCAAGACCGCTGGTGCTTCGCCCGTAAGGGCGAGGCTTAATAGATACAGCCAGCGCAGATGGCGGTCCCGCTGCTTGAAGGTTTTGCAAAGAAATCCGAAACAGTTGGTCGCTGCAATCCGAGGCGTGTCTGCCGCCCCAAAGTCGGCGACACATTTTTGAAGGAGTAGACCTTGAGTCTCAATCGCAGTGAGAAACAGGCGGTCATCGATGAGGTGACCGCGCTCGCCGCAAAAGCCCAGACGCTCGTGATGGCGGAATACCGTGGTATCACGGTCGCTGACATGACCCGGCTGCGCAGTCAGGCCCGTGAGAAAGGCGTGAACCTGAGCGTGTTGAAAAACACCCTGGCGCGTCGCGCGGTGACCGGCAGCGCTTTCGAAGTCGTGTCCGACCAGATGACCGGACCGCTCATCTATGGCTTTTCCACCGACGCGGTCGCGGCCGCCAAGGTGGTCAGCGACTTCGCCAAGACCAACGACAAACTGGTCATCCGCGGCGGAGCTTTTGCTGGCAAAGCCCTTGATGTCAACGGCGTCAAGCAACTGGCCAACATTCCGTCCAAGGAAGTGCTGCTGGCCCAGTTGTGCGGCTTGCTCATGTCGCCGATCTCCCGCACCGCTGTGGTGTTGGGCGCTCTGGCGGCCAAGAAAGGCGAAGCGGCTGCCGCCTGATAGGCAGCCCATGTTCATACCTCTTAGTTAGGAAATCAAAATGGCATTCGATAAAGACGCATTTCTGACCGCGCTTGACAGCATGACGGTCCTCGAGCTCAACGACCTGGTCAAGGCCATCGAAGAGAAGTTTGGCGTGAGCGCAGCGGCCATGGCCGCGCCGGCCGCTGGTGCGGGTGGCGGCGGTGGCGGCGGTGCTGCTGCAGCCGAAGAAAAGACCGACTTCACCGTGGTGCTGGCCGAGGCTGGCGCCAACAAGGTGGCCGTCATCAAGGCGGTGCGCGAAATCACCGGCCTGGGCCTGAAGGAAGCCAAAGACCTGGTCGATGGTGCTCCCAAGCCAGTCAAGGAAGGCGCGCCCAAGGCCGACGCCGAGGCTGCCAAGAAAAAGCTCGAAGAAGCTGGCGCCAAGGTCGAGCTCAAGTAAGGCCGAGCCGCAAGCTCCGGCTGAACGGCGCCCGGAAGTGCTCACTTCGAGCACTGACCGGGAAGTTCGCAGCAGCCGGGGCCCGGTGACCGAGAAAAGGCCTGGCCCAGCGGCCAGCCTGATGGCCCTCAGAGCGCACCTGAAAAACGACCGTAAGCGCGTCGATTTTCAAGTGTCTTCTGAACCCGACTGCAGAAGACGCCTTGGTTCGGGCGATGTGCAAGGCATCGCCGTCCGCCATCGGTTGGTAGTGGCCAACCACCAAGTCTGAGCTCGGCGCAAGTGTGCCGCTGCTCAAGACAGTCGCCAGAGCACTGACCGTTTCTATTTCGTCCTTCCAAGCGGAGAACTCATGGCCTATTCCTTCACTGAGCGCAAACGCATTCGCAAGAGCTTCGGCAATCGCGAGAGCGTGTTGGCAGTTCCCTACATGCTACAAATGCAAAAAGACGCCTACACGGCTTTTTTGCAGGCAGACCGCCCACCCCAAAAACGACAGCCCGAAGGCCTCCAGGCTGCGTTTGAGAATGCCTTTCCCATCGTCTCGCACAATGGCTTTGTCGAGATGAAGTTCCTCGAGTACAACCTGGCCAAGCCCGCGTTCGATGTGCGCGAGTGCCAGACCCGCGGCTTGACCTTCGCCTCCGCCGTGCGCGCCAAGGTGCAACTCATCATCTACGACCGCGAGTCGTCCACCCCGCAATCGAAGGTGGTCAAGGAGGTCAAGGAGCAAGAGGTCTACATGGGCGAAGTGCCGCTTATGACCGACAAAGGCTCTTTTGTCATCAACGGCACCGAACGGGTTATCGTCTCGCAGTTGCACCGGTCACCTGGCGTCTTCTTTGAGCACGACAAGGGCAAAACTCACAGTTCGGGCAAGCTGTTGTTTTCGGCGCGCATCATTCCTTACCGCGGTTCCTGGCTCGATTTTGAGTTCGACCCCAAAGACATTCTCTACTTCCGCGTCGACCGTCGCCGCAAGATGCCGGTGACCATTTTGCTCAAGGCCATCGGCTTGAACACCGAGTCGATACTGGCCAATTTCTTTGTTTTCGACAACTTCCGCCTGATGGACAGTGGCGCCCAGATGGACTTCGTGGCCGAGCGGATGCGTGGCGAGGTGGCCCGTTTTGACATCACCGACAAGTCGGGCAAGGTCATCGTCGCCAAAGACAAACGCATCACGGCGCGGCACACGCGCGAGCTGGAGCAGAGCGGGACCTCCGCGATCAGCGTGCCCGAGGACTTCCTCACGGGTCGCGTGGTCGCCCGCAATATCGTCGATCCTGAAACTGGCGAGATCATTGCCAAAGCCAACGACGAAATCACCGAGGCACTGCTTAAGAAGCTGCGCACCGCTGGCGTGCTTGATCTGCAGGTGCTCTACACCAACGAACTGGACCAGGGCGCCTACATCAGCCAGACCCTGCGCATGGACGAAACCGCCGACGAGTTTCTGGCCCGTGTTGCCATTTACCGCATGATGCGTCCTGGCGAGCCCCCCACCGAAGATGCGGTGCAGGCCTTGTTCCAGCGCCTGTTCTACAACCCCGATACCTACGATCTCTCGCGCGTCGGTCGTATGAAGTTCAACGCCCGTGTCGGCCGCGCTGAGCCCACCGGAGCCATGGTGTTGAGCAATGACGACATCCTGGCGGTGGTCAAGATCTTGGTCGATCTGCGTAACGGCAAGGGTCAGGTTGACGACATTGATCACTTGGGCAATCGCCGCGTACGCTGCGTGGGCGAGTTGGCCGAGAACCAATTCCGCACCGGTCTTGCGCGTATTGAAAAAGCCGTCAAGGAGCGTCTGGGTCAGGCTGAGCAAGAGCCGCTCATGCCGCACGACCTGATCAACTCCAAGCCCATTTCAGCGGCGCTCAAGGAGTTTTTTGGCGCTTCGCAGTTGTCTCAGTTCATGGACCAGACCAATCCCTTGGCCGAGATCACGCACAAGCGTCGTGTGTCGGCCCTGGGCCCGGGCGGCTTGACCCGTGAGCGTGCCGGCTTCGAGGTGCGCGATGTGCATGTCACTCACTACGGTCGGGTGTGCCCCATCGAAACGCCCGAAGGCCCGAACATCGGCCTGATCAACTCGCTGGCCCTCTATGCGCGTCTGAACGAGTATGGATTTATCGAGACACCGTACCGCCGTGTCGTCGACGGCAAGGTGACGATGGAGATTGACTACCTCTCGGCCATCGAGGAGGGCAAGTATGTGATCGCCCAGGCCAATGCGGCGCTGGACAAGGAGGGCCGTTTGACGGGCGAGTTGGTCTCGGCCCGCGAAAACGGGGAGTCCATCCTGTGCGGCGCCGAGCGCGTGCAGTACATGGATGTCTCGCCGGCGCAGATTGTTTCTGTCGCCGCTTCCCTGGTTCCCTTCCTCGAGCACGACGATGCCAACCGCGCCCTGATGGGCGCCAACATGTCGCGCCAGGCTGTCCCTGTGCTGCGCCCGGAAAAGCCCCTGGTTGGTACTGGCATCGAAAGGGTGGCGGCGATTGACTCGGGCACTGTGGTCACCGCTCGCCGTGGCGGTGTGGTTGACTATGTTGATGCCACCCGTATCGTGGTGCGCGTCAACGACGGTGAGGCGGTGGCCGGTGAGGTCGGTGTCGACATCTACAACCTCATCAAGTACCAGCGCTCCAACCAGAACACCAATATTCACCAGCGTCCTATCGTCAAGCGTGGCGACAAGCTGGCCAAGGGCGATGTGATCGCCGACGGCGCATCCACCGATTTTGGCGAGATTGCCATCGGCCAAAACATGCTGATCGCCTTCATGCCCTGGAACGGATATAACTTCGAAGATTCCATCCTCATTTCCGAGCGCGTGGTGGCCGAAGACCGTTACACCTCGATTCATATTGAAGAGCTGGTGGTCATGGCGCGCGACACCAAGTTGGGCCCTGAGGAAATCACCCGCGATATTCCAAACCTGTCAGAGCAGCAGCTCAACCGTTTGGACGAATCGGGCATCATTTATGTTGGCGCCGAGGTGCAGCCGGGTGACACGCTGGTCGGCAAGGTCACGCCCAAGGGCGAGACCACCCTCACCCCCGAGGAAAAGCTGCTGCGAGCCATCTTCGGTGAGAAGGCTTCCGATGTGAAGGACACCTCTCTGCGCGTGAGTCAGGGTTCGCAGGGGACGGTTATCGATGTGCAGGTATTCACCCGTGAAGGCATCCAGCGCGACAAGCGGGCCCAGCAGATCATCGATGACGAGCTCAAGCGCTACCGTCTGGACCTCAATGACCAGTTGCGTATCGTGGAGGCCGATGCTTTCGATCGCATTGAAAAGCTGCTGGTGGGCAAGCAGGCCAACGGGGGCCCGAAAAAGCTGGCCAAGGGCAGCGCGATAGACAAGGCCTATCTGGCTGAAGTCGAGAAATACCACTGGTTCGACATTCGCCCGGCCGATGAGGATGTGGCGGCTCAACTCGAGTCGATCAAGAACTCGATGGAGCAGACGCGCCACAGCTTTGATTTGGCCTTTGAGGAAAAGCGCAAAAAGCTCACCCAGGGCGACGAGCTGCCGGCCGGCGTACTCAAGATGGTCAAGGTGTATCTTGCTGTCAAGCGCCGTCTGCAGCCTGGCGACAAGATGGCCGGTCGTCACGGTAACAAGGGTGTGGTGTCCAAGATCGTGCCGGTCGAGGACATGCCCTACATGGCCGATGGCACGCCCTGTGACATCGTGCTCAACCCCCTGGGCGTGCCTTCGCGCATGAATGTCGGTCAGGTGCTTGAGGTCCATCTGGGCTGGGCGGCCAAGGGCATTGGGCAGCGTATCGGCGACATGTTGCAAGCTCATACCAAGACCGCTGAACTGCGTAGCTTTGTCGAGGGTATTTACAACAAGACTGGGCGCGCCGAGATGCTCAACAAGCTCAGCGATGCGCAGATCATGGAAATGGCAGCCAACCTCAAGGAAGGTGTTCCGTTTGCCACGCCTGTTTTCGATGGCGCCTCAGAAGCCGACATCATGAACATGCTGCAGTTGGCCTATCCCGACAGCGTGGCTACCGCCAAGGGCTTGACCGCTACGCGTACGCAAGCACAGCTCTACGACGGTCGTACCGGTGATCAGTTTGAGCGCACCACCACGGTGGGCTACATGCACTTCCTCAAGCTGCACCACCTGGTCGACGACAAGATGCACGCCCGCTCCACCGGCCCTTACAGCCTTGTGACTCAGCAGCCGCTGGGCGGCAAGGCCCAGTTTGGCGGCCAGCGTTTCGGCGAAATGGAGGTCTGGGCTCTGGAGGCTTATGGTGCCTCCTATGTGCTGCAGGAAATGCTCACCGTCAAGTCCGACGATGTGCAGGGTCGTACCAAGGTGTATGAGTCCATCGTCAAGGGCGAGCATGCGATTTCAGCCGGCATGCCCGAATCATTCAATGTGCTGGTCAAGGAAATCCGTTCGCTGGGTATCGACATCGAACTCGAGCGTTCGTAAGCATGGGGGGACTGCCCCGATTTGCGCAGCCAATGAGCGTGCGTCCCCTGCTGATCAAAATTTAAGGATTTGAGCCATGAAATCACTTCTGGACCTGTTCAAGCAATTTACCCCCGATGAGCACTTCGATGCCATCAAGATCGGGCTGGCCTCGCCCGAAAAAATCCGTTCCTGGTCTTTCGGGGAAGTCAAAAAGCCCGAAACCATCAACTACCGGACCTTCAAGCCCGAGCGCGACGGCCTGTTCTGCGCCAAAATTTTCGGGCCGATCAAAGACTACGAATGTCTGTGCGGCAAGTACAAGCGTCTCAAGCACCGCGGCGTGATCTGCGAGAAGTGCGGTGTCGAGGTCACGCAGACCAAGGTGCGCCGCGAGCGCATGGGCCACATCGATCTGGCTGCCCCCTGCGCCCACATCTGGTTCCTCAAGTCCCTGCCCAGCCGCCTCGGTTTGGTGTTGGACATGACCCTGCGTGATATCGAGCGCGTGCTGTACTTTGAAGCCTATGTGGTCACTGACCCAGGCATGACCCCGCTCAAGAAGTTCGCCATCATGTCCGAGGACGACTTCGACGCCAAGCGCAAAGAGTATGGCGACGAATTTGTGGCCAAGATGGGAGCCGAGGGCATCAAGGATTTGCTCGAAGGTCTGGACCTCGATGTTGAGATCGAGAAGCTGCGCAACGACCTTACGGGGTCGGAGCTCAAGATCAAGAAAAACGCTAAGCGGCTCAAGCTGATGGAGGCTTTCAAGAAGTCGGGCATCAAGCCCAACTGGATGGTGATGGAAGTGCTGCCGGTGCTGCCGCCTGATCTGCGCCCGCTGGTGCCTCTGGACGGTGGGCGTTTCGCCACCTCTGACTTGAACGACCTGTATCGCCGCGTCATCAACCGCAATTCGCGTTTGCGCCGTCTGCTCGAGCTCAAGGCCCCCGAGATCATTGCCCGCAATGAAAAGCGCATGCTGCAGGAAGCTGTCGACTCGCTGTTGGACAACGGCCGTCGCGGCAAGGCCATGACTGGCGCCAACAAGCGCGCCCTGAAGTCTCTGGCGGACATGATCAAGGGCAAGAGCGGCCGCTTCCGCCAAAACCTTTTGGGTAAGCGCGTTGATTACTCGGGTCGTTCAGTCATCACCGTGGGCCCGACCCTCAAGCTGCATCAGTGCGGCTTGCCCAAGCTGATGGCGCTCGAGTTGTTCAAGCCCTTCATCTTCTCGCGCCTGGAGGCGATGGGTATTGCCACTACCATCAAGGCCGCCAAGAAGGAAGTCGAGTCTGGGACTCCGGTGGTGTGGGACATCCTGGAAGAGGTGATCAAGGAACACCCGGTGCTGCTCAACCGCGCGCCGACCTTGCACCGCCTGGGTATCCAGGCCTTCGAGCCCATTTTGATCGAAGGCAAGGCCATTCAGTTGCACCCGCTGGTTTGCTCGGCCTTCAACGCCGACTTTGACGGCGATCAAATGGCTGTTCATGTGCCCTTGTCGGTCGAGGCGCAGATGGAAGCCCGCACGCTGATGCTGGCCACCAACAATGTGCTTTTCCCAGCCAACGGCGAGCCCTCTATCGTGCCTTCGCAGGATGTGGTGCTCGGCCTGTACTACGCTACCCGCGAGCGCATCAATGCGCGCGGGGAAGGCTTGGTCTTTTCTGACATCGCCGAGGTACAGCGTGCGCACGATGCCGGCGAGTTGGATCTCAATGCGCGCATCAGTGTGCGTCTGACCGAGTACACCCGCAGCCGCTCCAGCGGCCAGTTTGAGGTGTCGACCCAGGTTTGGGACACGACCACCGGTCGGGCCCTGCTGTCTGAAATCCTGCCCAAGGGGCTGTCTTTTGCCAACATCAACAAGGCCCTGAAGAAAAAGGAAATCTCCAAACTCATCAACGCGGCCTTCCGCAAGTGCGGCCTCAAAGAGACGGTGGTCTTCGCCGACCGCCTGCTGCAAAACGGTTTCCGCTTGGCCACCAAGTCGGGCATTTCGATTTGCATCGACGACATGCTCGTGCCCAAGGAAAAGCACGGCATCATTGAGCGTGCTGAAAAAGAGGTCAAGGAAATCGAGCAGCAGTATGTCTCGGGTCTGGTCACCGTGGGCGAGCGCTACAACAAAGTGGTCGATATCTGGGGCAAAGCCGGCGACGAGGTCTCCAAGGTCATGATGGCCCAGTTGGCCAAGGAGAAAGTGGCTGACCGACATGGTGCGCAGGTGGATCAGGAGTCCTTCAATTCCATCTACATGATGGCCGACTCCGGCGCTCGCGGCTCGGCTGCGCAGATCCGTCAGCTCGCGGGCATGCGCGGTTTGATGGCCAAGCCCGATGGCTCGATCATCGAAACGCCTATCACGGCCAATTTCCGCGAAGGCCTGAATGTTCTGCAGTACTTCATCTCCACGCACGGCGCGCGCAAGGGCTTGGCCGATACCGCCCTCAAGACAGCCAACTCCGGCTATCTGACGCGCCGTTTGTGCGATGTGGTTCAGGACCTGGTGGTGACCGAAGACGATTGCGGCACCCATGAAGGCTCGGTGATGCGGGCGATTGTTGAGGGCGGCGAAGTCATTGAATCGCTACGTGAGCGTGTGCTCGGCCGCACTACGGTTGACGATGTGATCCATCCGGAAACCCGCGCTGTTCTGGTGCCCGCTGGTGTGCTCCTGGACGAAGACCTGCTCGATGACATTGAGCTTGCCGGCATTGACGAGGTCAAGGTGCGTACCGCCCTGACCTGCGCCACCCGCTTTGGCCTGTGCGCCAAGTGCTACGGCCGCGATCTGGGCCGCGGCGGCCTGATCAATGTGGGCGAAGCCGTGGGCATCATTGCGGCTCAGTCCATCGGTGAGCCGGGTACCCAGCTGACGATGCGCACCTTCCACATTGGCGGCGCGGCCTCGCGTGCGGCAGTGGCCTCCAGCGTACAAGCCAAGTCCAATGGCGTGGTTGGCTTTAACGCCCCGATGCGTTATGTGACCAACAGCGCCGGCGAACTCGTGGTGATCGCTCGCTCTGGCGAGGTCATCATTCATGATGAGCATGGCCGTGAACGCGAGCGCCATAAAGTTCCCTACGGTGCGGTGCTCACGGTCAAGGCCGATCAGCCGATCAAGGCCGGCGCCGTGTTGGCCAATTGGGACCCCTTGACCCGCCCCATCATCACCGAATTTGCTGGCAAGGCGTCCTTCGAGAATGTCGAAGAAGGCGTTACTGTGGCCAAGCAGGTCGATGAGGTGACCGGCCTGTCGACGCTGGTGGTCATCGATCCCAAGCGACGCGGCTCGGCCAAGGTCGTGCGTCCGCAAGTCAAGCTCATCGATGCGGCCGGCAGGGAGGTCAAGATTCCAGGCACCGATCACTCGGTGACCATTGGTTTCCCGGTCGGCGCTCTGGTGCAAGTGCGAGACGGTCAGGAGGTGGGCCCCGGCGAAGTGCTGGCCCGCATCCCGATGGAGGGTCAGAAGACGCGCGATATCACCGGCGGTCTGCCGCGGGTGGCCGAGCTGTTCGAGGCCCGGACCCCCAAAGACAAAGGCATTTTGGCCGAGATGACTGGCACCATTTCGTTCGGCAAGGAGACCAAAGGCAAGGTGCGCCTGCAGATCACCGACCCCGAGGGCAAGGTCTGGGAAGAGCTGGTACCCAAGGAGAAGAACATCCTCGTCCACGAGGGGCAGGTGGTCAACAAGGGAGAGACTATCGTCGACGGCCCGGCCGACCCACAGGATATTTTGCGTCTACTGGGCATGGAGGAGCTGGCGCACTACATCGTCGATGAAGTGCAGGATGTCTACCGCCTCCAGGGTGTGAAGATCAACGACAAGCATATCGAGGTGATCGTGCGCCAGATGCTGCGACGCGTGGTGGTCGAGAATCCTGGCGATTCAAGCTACATCGCCGGCGAACAGGTTGAGCGCTCGGCCATCCTCGACACCAACGATGCGTTGCGCGCCGAGGGCAAGGTGCCGGCCACCTTCACCAATCTGTTGCTGGGCATTACCAAAGCCTCTCTGTCGACTGACTCCTTCATCTCCGCTGCGTCCTTCCAAGAGACTACGCGGGTGCTCACCGAGGCGGCCATCATGGGCAAGCGCGATGAGTTGCGTGGCTTGAAGGAAAATGTCATTGTTGGTCGCCTGATCCCTGCGGGCACGGGCTTGGCCTATCATGAGGCGCGCAAGGTCAAAGACGCGATGGACGAGGCTGAGCGGCGTGCGATCGCTGATGCCGAGGCTGCCGAGCTGCAAGCGGCCACGGGCGGTAGCGAAGACAGCCCCGCGCAGACGGTCTGATCTGGCGTAGCGGGCTTTGGTCCGACCCGCCCGCATCCGGTTCCCGGGTGCGGGCTTTTTTTCGCTCTGGGCTAAAGTGAGCGGTCTTTTATGTCGACAAGCTTTTTGGTTTTTGGGGCCTGCGCTGCGCTGTCCGTGTTCTGGGCGGTGGGCGCGCACAACCGCTTGGTGCGGCTTAGCCATGCGGTGGTGGCCGCCCATGCGCCGGTTGATACCTATCTGCGGGCTCGCCAGCTGATGCTCGGCAACTGGCTGGGAGACGCCGCCCGCGGCGGTTTGGCGCCGGCAGATCGCTCGGCTCTGGGTCAAGCGCTGCAGGCCGTCGACAAGGCCTTGGACGACGCGAGGCGTCACAGCCTCAGTCCGGTTGAGTTGTCCCGGCTCAATCAGGCCGAGCAGGCTCAGAACGAAGCGCTGACTCGTCTGTGGTTCAGGGCTGCTGGCTCGCACGAGGAGGTGGACGCAAGACGACAGGACCTGCGGCAGGCTTTGTTTGAGGCCAACGAGCAGATCGCTCTGGCGGCTGTTCCCTACCTCGCCGCCGTGCGGGCCTACAACCAGGCGGTGACCGAATTTCCAGCGGTGCTGGTGGCCCGCCTGTCGAGGTTGCGTGCGCTGCCCGAGTTTTGCATGCTGGATGCGGCCGCTTCCCCTTGGGCTCTGGCAGACATGCGGCGGGAGTAAACCCTGGCGCCGAGTCAGGCCTGAGGGTCGATCCGGAGAGCTCAAGCAGCCCCGAGCGGATATATTCGGGGCGTCCCTGCGCCTTGGGCCCGTTTCCGGATCCGAAGCGGCAGTGATTTTTACCCCAAAAGGAGACAGTGTCATGACTCTACGCCATTGGTCCGCCGCGCTGGCCTTGCTGGGCAGCCTGGTGTCTGCGCAGGCGCAGACGGTTTCACCTCAGGAGGCCCTGTATATCCGGGCGCTGGCAGCCACTTGTGCCAACTGCCACGGCACCGCGGGTCAGGCCGCGGCGGGTTCGGCCAACGCCACCTTGGCTGGCCGCAACGACATCGCCGCGCAGATGCGGGCCTTCAAGAGCGGCGCGCGTCCCGCCACTGTGATGCACCAATTGGCCAAGGGCTACAGCGACGCGCAGATCGACGCCATCGCCGCCTACTTTGCCGTCCAGAAGCAATAAGGAGCACGCCATGAACGCCCGATCCCTCTCCCGTCGTCATGTGCTGCAAAGTGCTGCTGCGCTGAGCCTGCTGGGCCTGTCGGCCTGCGCCACCACTTCCATTCCCGCCCGCGCCAAAGTGGTGGTGGTCGGCGGTGGCTATGGGGGCGCCACGGCTGCCAAGTATGTGCGCTGGCTTTCCGACTACAAGGTCGATGTGGTCCTGATTGAGCCGCAGGAAACCTTTATCTCTTGCCCCATCTCCAACCTGGTGCTCTCGGGCGTCAGGCAAATGGCGGACATCACCACGCCCTACACCGCCCTGTCCAAGCGTCACGGCGTGACCGTGGTGCGCGACATGGCCAAAAGCATAGACACGCGTGCCAAGACGGTCACACTTGGGGGCGGTGCGACCATCGGCTACGACAAGCTGATCGTCTCCCCGGGCATCGACCTGCAGTTCGACAGCGTGGAAGGTCTGCGTGCGGCCAATGCGTCGGGCCAGATCTTGCAGGCCTGGAAAGCCGGCCCCGAAACCATGGCGCTGCGCCGCCAACTCGAGGCCATGCCCGACGGCGGCGTGTTTGCCATCACCATCCCCGAAGCCCCCTACCGCTGCCCACCAGGGCCCTATGAGCGTGCCAGCGTGATCGCCGGTTACTTCAAGGCGCAAAAGCCGCGCAGCAAGGTGCTGATACTCGATGCCAATCAGGATGTCCTGTCCAAGGGGCCGCTCTTCAAGCGCGTCTGGAATGAACAGTACAAGGGCATCATCGAATACCGTCCCCAGCACAAGGTGACGGCGGTCGATGCCAAGGCCGGCGTGATCAAGTTCGATGTGCAGGACGATGTCAAGGCGCAGGTGCTCAATGTGCTGCCCCCGATGCGCGCTGGCGCCATTGCCGTGCAGACCGGTTTGAACAACCAGGGCAGCAATCGTTGGTGTGGTGTCAATTACCTCAACTTTGAGTCCACTGCGGCCAAGGATGTGCATGTTTTGGGCGACTCCATCCAGATCGCCCCCGCCATGCCCAAGAGCGGACACATGGCCAACAGCCATGCCAAGGTGGCTGCCGCGGCCATCGTGGCCGAGCTCTCAGGCTGGCCGATCAATCCGGCCCCCATGCTCACCAACACCTGCTACAGCTTCATCGACCCCAAAATGGCCATTCATGTCGCCAGCGTGCACGAGTATGTGGCGGCTGAAAAGACCTTCAAAACGGTCGCTGGTTCCGGCGGGGTGAGCACCGGGCCGACTGAGCTTGAAGGCGTTTACGCACTGAGTTGGGCCAGCAATATCTGGGCGGACTCCCTGACTTGATGGCCCCGGGGGTCGGCCGCGCGCTTGGCCCCGCTTCATGACGCACAGCGCTCCTGACCTCTGGCAGCTTTTGCAGGCCAGCGCCGAGGTGCTGGCGCAGGTGCGTGCTGGCCGCTCCACCACGGCCCTGTTTGATGCGCTGGACCCGACCCTGCGCCCCGGGGTACAGGCCTTGTCCCTGCAGGTGCTACGCAGTCTTGGAAGGGCGCTGGCGCTGCGCCGGCAATTGGCTTCGCGTCAGCCGCCCGCCGCCAGCGACGCGTTGTTGTGCACCGCCCTGGCCCTGCTTGTCGCCGACCCAGCACCGTACCCGCCGCACACTCTGGTGACGCAGGCGGTGGAGGCCGCCAAGCGCAATCGCGCCACCCAGGCCCATGCGTCCTTCATCAATGCATGCCTGCGCCGACTGCTGCGCGAACGCGAGCAGTTGCTGGCGGCCGTGCAGGAGCCGCAGGCTCGCTGGAATCACCCGAACTGGTGGATAGAGCGTCTGGCGCAGGACCATCCGGCGCATTGGCAGGCCGTACTGACCAGCGGCGACAAGCCCGCGGCTTTGGTGCTGCGTGTCAATGCGCGCCGTGTTTCGCGCGAGCACTGCCTGAGCGTCTGGAGCGAGGCCGGCATTGCCGCTGAGCCGGTTGGCGACAACGGTTTGCGGCTGCTGCGCTCGCAAACGGTCGTGAGCCTGCCGGGTTATGCGCAGGGCTGGTTTTCGGTGCAGGATGCCGCCGCACAGAGGGCAGTGCCCCTGCTGCTGCAAGGACTTGTCCCTGCTGGCCAGCGACTGCGTCTGCTCGACGCTTGTGCCGCCCCGGGCGGTAAGACCGCCCATCTGCTCGAACGGACGGAGGCTGATGTGCTGGCGCTTGATATCGATGCCGACCGTATCGGCCGTATCAAAGACAACCTGGGCCGGCTCGGTCTGAGCGCGCAGGTTGAGCTCGCCGATGCAGCCGAGCCGGCCCAGTGGTGGGACGGCCGGCTGTTTGACGGTGTTTTGCTCGACGCCCCCTGCACAGCTTCTGGCATCGTTCGCCGGCACCCCGATGTGCGCTGGCTGCGCCGCCCGGATGATGTTGCTGAACTGGCCGCCCAGCAGGCCCGACTGCTGCAGGCGCTCTGGCCCTTGGTGCGACCCGGGGGGCGCTTGCTGTATTGCACCTGCTCAGTTTTCAAGGCGGAGGGTCAGGACCAGGTGCAAGCGTTTCTTGCGCGCCACAGGCAGGCGCAATTGCTGCCCTCTCCGGGCCATTTGCTGCCGGGCATAGGCTCGGTAGACGCCCGCTTGCCGGACAATCCGGAGGGTGAGCACGATGGTTTTTTCTACGCCCTGCTGCAGCGAGGTTAATTCCAATAACGGATCCGCGCTGCGACGCTTCTGGCGCAAGGCCTGGGCCGTCCTTGTTCTGGGCTGGCTCATCTCCGGGACCCAGGCCGCCGAAGTAACGAGCTTGCGCACCGAGCGCATTGACGAGGGCATCTACCTCAGTGCCAATTTGCAGCTTGAGCTTCCGCAGGTCATCGAAGACGCGCTGCTCAAGGGAATTGCCCTCATCTTCGTCGCCGAAGTCGAGGTGTTCCGCGAGCGCTGGTACTGGACCGATAAACGGGTGGTGCAGGCCAGTCGCAGCATGCGACTGGCCTATCAGCCGCTCACGCGTCGCTGGCGCCTGAGTCAGGGTGGTGGCGAAGCCGCGAATCAGCCCACGCGGGTCAGCCTGGCCCAGACCTTCGACAGCCTGGCCGATGCAGTCAATGCGCTGGAGGGCATCGCCCGCTGGCGTATCGCCGAGGCGTCAGACATCGAGGCCGGTGCGCCCTACCTGCTGAGCTTTCGTTTCAGGCTTGATGCCGGGCAATTGCCGCGGCCCTTTCAGATTGGTATCGCCGGCCAGCGCGACTGGCAGCTCAATTTGGAGCGGCGTCAGCCGCTGAAGCTGGCCCCGCCAGAGGCACGGCCGTGAGTCAGGCTTCAGCCCCCCTCCCACGGCAGCGCAGCGGGCGGTGGCTGTTCGGCATGGGCGTAGGCGTCGTGGCAGCGTTGGGGCTGGTATTGCTTTTCATGCTGGCCCAGGCCACCGGCAACCGCGAGGTCTACGAGCGCTACTACCCCATTCTTTTTGTACTCAACATCGCGGTCGCCGGGCTGCTGGCCCTGGTCATCGTATGGGCGGCGGTGCGCATGGGTATACGCTGGCGGCAGCGTAAATTTGGCAGCCGCCTGCTGGTCAAGCTGGCGGCCATCTTTGCCTTGGTGGGCTTGCTGCCCGGGCTGATGATTTACATCGTTTCCTATCAGTTCGTCTCGCGCTCCATTGAAAGCTGGTTCGATGTACGCGTGGAGGCGGCGTTGGCCTCGGGCCTGCAACTGGGGCGATCCACACTTGAACGCGTCGAGGCCGAGGTAGGCAACCGCGCGCGTGCCGCAGCCGACCAGACGGCCCAGACCCCCGAGGCCGGCCTGGGGCTGAGCCTGGAGCGCCTGCGTGAGCAACTTGGAGTGCGCGAGATTACGCTGTGGAGTGCGTCGGGCCAGCCGCTGGCCAGCGCCAGCCGGGCCCGGACCTTGTTGTTGCAACAGTCTGAGCGACCCACCTCTCAGCAGATGCGGCAGGCGCGCAGTCAGTCGGTGGTCACCCAAATTGAAGGGCTGGATGATGCTTCCCCGGTTGCTTCTTCCCAGGCCCCCCGCGCCCGGGTGCGCGCCCTGGCGGTGGTCAACAGCCCCGGCTTTAGTCTGGGCGGCGCGCCGCGCTACCTGCAGCTCATTGAGGACCTGCCAGCCGATCTGGTGGCCAATGCGCTGGCGGTACAGGAGGCCAACCGCGAGTATCAGGAGCGCGCCCTGGCCCGTGACGGGCTGCGCCGCATGTACATCGGCACGCTTACCCTGACTTTGTTTTTGGCGGTCTTTGGCGCGGTGTTGCTGGCCGTATTGCTGGGCACCCAGCTCGCCAAGCCCCTTTTGCTCTTGGCCGAGGGTGTGCGACAGGTGGCGCGGGGCGACCTACGACCCAAAACCACCTTGCAAACGCGCGATGAACTCGGTGGTCTGACCCGTTCCTTTGCCGACATGACCCAGCAGCTGGCCGAGGCGCGCAGCGCGGTGCAGGTCAGCATGAGCCAGGTCGATGCCGCGCGCGAGAGTTTGCAGACTATCCTGGACAACCTGACAGCCGGTGTCATGGTTCTCGATGCGCAGGGGCGCATCATCTCCAGCAACCCCGGCGCCACCCGCATCCTGCGGGCTCCTCTGGCTGCACAAATGGGTAAGTCTCTTGCTGAAATTCCCGGGCTCCAAGATTTTGGCGAGGGCGTGCACGCGCAATTTGAAGCCTATCTGCGTGAAAAAGACGACCATGGTCAGGAGCACTGGCAGCAATCGTTTGAGCTGTATGGCGGCATTGGCGTGGCGGGCGATGCCGCTGTGACGCTGATCGCGCGCGGCACCCGCATGCCCGGCACCCAGGATTGCCTGCTCGTTTTTGATGATGTGACCGAGGTGGTCTCAGCCCAGCGCGCACAGGCTTGGGGTGAGGTGGCCCGGCGGCTGGCCCATGAGATCAAGAACCCGCTCACACCCATACAACTATCTGCCGAACGGCTCGAGCGCAAATTGGCCGACAAACTTGAAGGCCCCGAACAGCAGGTCTTGACCAAATCGGTGCGCACCATCGTCGATCAGGTCGATGCGATGAAGCGGCTGGTCAATGAATTTCGGGATTTTGGCCGTCTGCCCAAGGCTGAACTGCGGGCCGTTGACCTCAACGCACTGGTCACCGATGTCATGCAGCTCTATCCGCAAGACCAAGGGGGGGTGCCTGTTGCCCTGGACCTGGCCCCCGGGCTGCCCCTGGTGCGGGGCGACCCCCAGCAGCTGCGGCAAGTCATACACAACCTGCTGCAGAACGCTCAGGACGCGCACGAGGGCAAAGTCTTTGAGCCCGGTGAGCCCGGTCCCCTGGTCACCTTGCAGACCGAATACTCCGAGGCCAGCCGGCGCGTCAGGCTACTGGTGCGCGACCGCGGCTGCGGTTTTCCGGACCACATCCTCAAGCGCGCCTTCGAGCCCTATGTCACCTCCAAGGCCAAGGGTACGGGTCTGGGGCTGGCGGTGGTCAAAAAAATCGCTGACGAACACCAGGCCCGGATCGATATTGGCAACCGCAGCAGCGAGGGCCAGTTACGCGGGGCGCAAGTCTCGTTATCATTCCCGATTGAGGCAACTGCCTGAGACGGCTCGAAGCCATTACCATTTCTCTCCATCCGGGTTCTCAAAAAAGCGGATTCATGGCAAACATTCTTGTGGTCGACGATGAACTGGGTATCCGCGATTTGCTCTCGGAAATCCTCAACGATGAAGGCCATCAAGTGGAGTTGGCCGAAAACGCCGCCCAGGCGCGTGCGGCCCGTCAGCGTGTGCGCCCCGATTTGGTGCTGCTCGATATCTGGATGCCCGATACCGACGGCGTGACCTTGCTCAAGGAGTGGTCGGCCAGCGGGCAGCTCAATATGCCAGTGATCATGATGAGCGGCCATGCCACCATCGACACCGCCGTCGAAGCCACGCGCATTGGTGCGATGGCATTTCTGGAAAAGCCTATCACCCTACAAAAGCTTTTGCAGGCGGTAGATCAGGGCCTCAACCGCGGTCTGAGCAGGAAACCACCGCCCGGTGTCATGGCCAGCGTCGTCACGCTCTCGCAAGGAACCACCTCAGTCCAGCCGCTTGCTCCCAAGGTTGATCCCGGCCCACAGCCTGTGCAGCCCTTCTCGCTGGAAAAGCCCCTGCGCGATGCGCGCGATGATTTTGAGAAAGCCTATTTCGAATTTCATCTGGCCCGCGAGGGCGGCTCTATGACTCGCGTGGCCGAGAAAACGGGCCTTGAACGCACTCACCTCTACCGCAAGCTCAAACAACTCGGCGTTGACCTGACGCGCGGTAAGCGCGGTGGCTAAGGGCTGGGCTAATTGCCCCCTCTGATATACTCCTCGCCCTTGGCCCGGTAGCTCAGTCGGTAGAGCAGAGGACTGAAAATCCTTGTGTCGGTGGTTCGATTCCGCCCCAGGCCACCAAATAGCAAGCGTAGCGCGGGAAACCGTGCTACGCTTTTCTATTGCACGAACATAGCACGGTTTTACCCACGTAGGCCTACGCAAATGACCTGCCCGGTATTTAGTACCACAAGTAGTGAGGCTGGTTGTTAAGTTTATTGGATGAGTCCAGGTTGACTCGGTGCGATGTGCCTTGTTGTTAGT
>Ga0194116_10003163_pt1 | contig 20143 bp, 26 predicted proteins | sample TA2MahsurfametaG_4_FD_148617 | JGI IMG/M metagenome (GOLD analysis project Ga0194116, IMG submission 148617) | Freshwater microbial communities from Lake Tanganyika, Tanzania - TA2015008 Mahale S9 surface | ecosystem: Environmental > Aquatic > Freshwater > Lake | place: Tanzania: Lake...
CAATCCCCAATCCCCAATCCCCAAAATCTAATTAAATTATTTATATTGTTAATGCAATTTCTATAAATTTTATGTTTTTTAAAAAATCATTTTTCATTTCATATATTTCAATTAAATGTTCTTTAATTATTAATTTATTTAACTCTCTAGAATATTTTAAACTATAAATATATATCTTATTTTTAATTCTTCATTAATTTATATACAAAACATCATATCTCATAATTCATCATAATTATTTTTCAAAATCCAATTAAAATGAAATAAAAAACATAAAGAAGTGTAAGTGTTACAATCATCGATATATTTTGCATTATCATCAGTGCGGCAGATTCATTTATGTAATATTTCATAACATTTACAAGCATAATAATATTATTCCCACTTGGAACACAAAATGGAATAAAAATAGCTATTCTAATTACTTTTGATTCTGCCAATATTCCACCATAATATTTTGTCCAAACATAAACCCATCCAAAACCAATAACCGGCATTATTACAAATCTATGAATCATACCTAATATTACATGAAATTTAGTAACTATAATATTTAAACTAAATCCAGGATTCGCTACAAAAGAAATTCCTGTGGAAATATACAAAAAAGGGACACTTACTTTACTTACAATAAGAAAGCCCTCCATTAAATTTGATATATAATGGTTATTCGAGTACATTATTGATCTTAGATTACTTAAGCCTAAAAGAATTCCTGAAATACTTGCTACTACTGGTGGAGAACATAATTTATTTAAAATCATAAATAAGTCTACAGAATATTCATATTTTTTTAATTCAAAATTCGGGATGTATTTATTAATCCATATTAAATAGTCCTCATTCCATATTGTTTTGATTTTATCAATATTTTTTTTATTTATTAAAACCCCTTTTGCTATAGGAAATTTATTTGGGACATCTGATAATTGGCTTATTATATCTAATTTTAAGGAATAAAATTCTGGTTGTTTTTTTTCATTTATATTCTCTTCTATTTCTTGAAATATTAAATTATAATATAATTCTACTTGATTTATAGTCGCATTGGCAGGTGATCTATATAAGCTTGATTTTTTCTTTTCTTCTATCAGTTTTGAATTTTTCTCATTTTCTTCATGTAATTTTCTTTCTATTTCTAATTCAAATTCTCTTTGATCTTCCTTTAGATAAATTTTGAGACTTGAAGGAATAAAAAATCCTGTCTCATTTTCATCATTATTAATAATCTGCTGAGATAATTTTGATTGTGATTCTTCAATTTTATTAATATTAGCATCTGGATTATGAATTTTTAAAAATTCGAATGAACTCTTTGTTTTATCCAAATCATTTTTCTTACTTGAATTATCAATAGAAAATTTATTTATAATCAAACTTTTGGCTTTATATTTATTTTCCCATTCAATTAAGTTATTAACATCAGGTTTTAAATTGAATTTCTCAGGAAGATTTATTTTATCATATTATTATTTATTAATATTCCACAATCTAATTCTCTATAATTATTTGATTCTTTTTCATTTAATTTTGAATCGATTTCTGAATATTTATCACTCTTCTTTTCTATAAAAACTTTATTGATTCCTTCATTTTCTTTTATGGAGTCTTCTTTTATTAAAGGTAAATCAATAACTATACTTGGTTTATTTTGATTATTATTTTCTCTTGACTCTTGGAGATTTTTTTCAAAAATTTGTTTTTCTTTCTGTTTAAGTTCTTTTCCAATAATAAATTTTACATTTTTATTTTCTCCATCTCCAATTCCATGCTTAAATGAGTCTATTCTATGATCTTCTAATAAATATCTCAATCCATCATTGCATTTTTTCAATTTACAATTTTTATCAAACTCATAAAATTTCTTCTTAGCTAAATTTTCATTTTTCATAAAATCAGTAAAAATAGCCAAAACAAAATAATTTGTATTTCCATATATTTTTTCACAAAGAGAATGCCATGAAAAAGAGAGAATTTGTTCGATTTCATTCGCAAATTCAGCATCATTGGCAATAATTATGAATCCATTTGTATATAATATTAAAGTAAATACCAGAGCATTTACCATCATGTATCCTAACATATTTTTACATTTCGGATCATCACTCAAGGGTCCATCTGGAAAACAAAATGCTTTACCTAAAACAAGAGGCAAAGTTCCAATTGATGGTAAAGAAATAATATATGAATAAATACTGCTCATTCTCAAATCAATTTTGAATATCAAATTATATAATTTTCCTATTAAATATCCTAATAATATTGCAATTATTACCGATAAAATCAAGATCCATAATTCACTAATATTTTCCATTGTAGCCATTCTCGAAATTTCTATAATGCTTTGTATTGGAAGAAAAAAATTGATTATCATTTGAGATAAATATCTCAAAGATTTTGTATTGAAAATTTTTTTAAAAAATGCAATAACACCAACTCCTAAATAAATGTAGATCTGTAAAACAGCAAAAAAACAGTATAAAAAGATTGCTCCGATCTCCATTTAAATTGTATTTAAAGAGTTTTCAATATTTTAGTTTTCTTCAAATTATATTATTCTTTAATTAAATCAAACGATCAATTGAATTTTTAAACTGTATTTAAATTTCTCTTTTATTTTAAACAAAATTAAAATTTATTTTAGAAAAAATTATTAATTAATTTACAGTTAATTATAAATTTTAAATCTAAATTATAAATAAGACTTTCTCAAACTTCATAATTTTGATGCTTATACATAACTAAATTGAATATAAAAATTAATTAATATTTAATTTTTAAAAAAAAATAAAAAAGTTTTTCTGCTGTGAATTTATTAACAAAGAGATTATTACTTTTTTAAAATATTTATTGTAGGGTTATCAAATATTGAATAAAATCTTTAACATAAATAGAATTTAAAAATAAATAAGTAATTTCTAAAGAAAAGGAAAAATTGATTAATAATCTCTATTTTTTAAAATTTTTATTCATTAATTAATTCTGATAATTTAGCTTCATCAATATCTTCTAAATTGTATTTTTTTATTGCTATGAAAGGATTTTCATAAAATTCTCTTAATTTTCTATTATAGAATTCAATTTCCAATCTTTTAATCTCATTCTAAACAAATTAAACAATATTTTTACCTCAAGACTTCTATCAAAAATAACTTCACAAGGTAATCCATATTCAACAGCACCTGAAGCAAAATTTGAAAGATGTAGTTTTTCATCATAACTTTGTTTTAATGAGTCTATAGCTGTATTCTCTAATGCTAATTTACTTTTTAAATTATCTTTGTACATCTTAATCTTTTCAAAATATGGATTAATTAGACTATTAAATGAATCTGCTTTAGTTGTGCTTTCATTTGATGTTTTATTTTCGTTTGAGAATACATTATTTAAATTATCAGGGAAGTTAAGATTTAAATTATTTCCAACATTTTGATTTTCATTAATTATATCATTATTTAAATTATTTATTCTTGGAATAGTATTTGTATCTTCAGGAATAATTGGAGTTTTACAGAATGGGCATCCCTTATTCTCTAAGATCCATTCTCTAAAAAAAGATGATTAAAAATAATATTACTTTAAGCATTTTAGATGATTGATATGACCACAATGTAGTCTTTTTCCGACAATAATTGGTTCTAAGCATATTGAACATTCTTTATAATCTTCTATAGGATGAAGATTTGAAGGTGTTTGTAAATTATCTACCTCTTTGTTTTCGATTTTCGAATTCAATTTATCTTCAATATTTGAAACTTCTTCTTTATTTAATTTTAAAGTTTCCTCTAAATTTGGTTCATTTTCATTATTATTTGGATTCACATATTTATAATCTGATAAACTAAGAAATGTAAAAATTTAAATAATTTACCTGTTAATATAAACAGTAATTCTATAATTGTCATATAATTTAATAGCTTGTTTTACAAGGTTTATAATTGAGAACAATACATCGATTATAAATAAAATTGGGATTAAGCCTAATCTGAATAAAATTATACAAAATTTAATTTCAATTATAATTTTGAATGTATATCTTGAAAAACTCAAAAGATTAAATACTGGCCTTCTATAGTCCCAAGTTTTTTGCAAATTTAATGATGTTAAATCAATGGCGAGTTTCAAAAATTTAATAATCAACTTCAACAATAAAAACATGAATTCATTTCCAAAAATAAAATAAATTAATTTATCCATATTATTTTGAGATCCTCTACCGGTAGAAGAAAAATCAATGTTTAATTGGCTTGCATTTAGGAATGATAAAAAACAATAATTTAGGCTTCCCATTAACAAGTAAGTAAATATTATTTTTAATTGTGTAAGTTTGGAAACTTGTTGCAAAGTCACTAACTAGAAATTAGAAATTATTTTTATTAAAATTATTTAAATATACATAATTAGATCTTTTGAATGAAAGATAAGTCAATATTAGCATTGAAATATAAAAAACTATAATCAAAATTTTTGAAATATCCATTGTAGGTCTTAATGTTAAAATCAAAAAGAAAAAGCTTAAAAATTTCATCCTTAATTTTTCCACAACTTGCTTTTATTTAAATCATTGATATGTAAATAAATAAAGAGTAAGAAAAATTTAATATAATTTTACAAGCATTTCAGAAACTCTTATTTCATTGAACAATATTTTAATTACAAATTTTCCTGCTAAAATCAAAATCATTAAACAGAAATTCAAGCTTATACAAAAATATGTTTTCGATTTTAGCAAATAAATTGAAAAAAGAAAAAATTGATTCTCTCTCTGATATAAATTGAAAAATGAATAGCAGGTGACTAAAATTGTTAGTATTACGTATATATTTAATGTAAGCATTTTTTAAAAAATTTTAATAATAAAATTTGATAAATTTGTTTTTGATTTTAAATTCTTTTTAAGAATGAAAAATTTTTAAATATCAAAATGCGATATCTTGAAATAAAATCTAAACTATTTATTTATTATTTGAAATTATTCTTCTCCTATTTTTTTAAAAAGAATAGATATCTTAAATATTAAATTTTTTTATGAGAATATAAAATTATAATTTTCCTTTTTTTCTTCATTTTGGAGATGAAATCAATAAATTACAACCAAAATTTATCAAATGAAATAATTTTTGATTTTACTTGAAAAAGGAAAAAAAATCAACTCAAATTTATGCTTTAATTATTATTTTAGATGCCTTTTAATAAACTAGAAAAAAAAAAATCAATATCTTTTTAAAATATAAAATTCCACAAAAAAAATTGGTAATTAATTCAAACTAATTATGACAAGGTTTAAATATTTATCTTAAATTTATGTAAATGTTTTTTTAATCATTTTAAGAAAATATTAATATGTCAATAGAAAGTTTTAATATAAAATCTGATTTAATTCAAGATGAACAAAAATGTTTTGGAAATATTTACTTTTTCTTTACTGGAAATTTGATCTTTAATAAAAAAGGAATAGGAATATATGTAACAATCCTAATTATAATCCTCACGAATATAATAAATTATTTTTCTATGTAATATTTAAATTTTATTATAGGTTTAATAAATTTTTAGATCCAATTTTAATGAGGACATTTTATTAAAAAATGAGAAATTAGCATTAAATATTTGCTTCATTATCTCTGGTTCAATTATTCTTTTTTTGATATTTTTTGTGAGTTTTAAAAATCCTGGCTTTTATAAACAAAATAATAATCACATTGATTTGAGTACAAATATGTAAATTTAAAATAATTTTAAATCGAGAGTATATTTAGTTAATTACAAAGACTCGAAAAATATATTACAAATATGTAGAACTTGTAAAATTCTAAAAACATTAAGAGTTTTTCATTGTAAAAATTGCGATTTATGTGTACATCGCCATGGTATTATTAAAATTACTATAAATTAATTTTTTATTTTATTTTATTACTAATATTTAGATCATCATTGTCCTTGGCTATCTGTATGCATCGGAAAATACAATCATAAGAGATTTCTTATTATGATATTTTATTCATTATTCCATAGTTTATTTTATTTTTCTTTTTATCTGTATATTTTAATTCATAAAAATGAAAAAATCGGAGATTTATCAAAATGGTCAAGTTATACTTTGGTATCTATAAGCGGAGTGATTGTTTTATTTCTTTTTATGTTGATTTACTATCAATTATATTTCATTTCCCAAGATATTACGACATCTGAATATTTAAGAATGGATAAATACAAGAAAAATTTTTTTGATAATGGTTTTAAACTCAATTGGAAGAAGTTTTTAAATGATGAGAATAATTATGAAAAGGAATTAGTTTATAATGATGATGCCAAACGAGTTATTTTTAAAACCTATTTAGCTAAAGATTTTTATAATTCTCTAAATTTTATAAAAGATTTAGAAAATAAAAATTCAATCAATATTACCCATAACTCAGATAACCTAAATGGAAGTTTAGAAGTAAAAGAAAAATTATGTGAAGATAATAGTGATAATTTAAATGAAACGAGAGATAGTATCATAGATAATATTAAAACTAATATAAAAATTTAAAATAAAATTAAAAAAAAGAATGATTTCAATAAATATCTTCTTAAAAGAATTAAATACGATTAAATTATAATTATAATAATAAATAATAAAACTTTCAAGTAAATGATTTTTAGGAATTTCAGAAAAATCTGATTTTTCAAAAAATCTAATGTGTCCTTATATATGAAAATTACCAAACAGAGTTTTAAAATAAATTTACTTTGTTTGAAAAAATTTTATCTTTCAATTAAATAAATTAAAAAATATGAAAGAAAGAAAAGTCAATAATGATATGAATAAGACATTTATAATGGCTAAATTAAAAGCAGATGAAACTGAAATTAGAAAATTAATAAATAAAGGGTTTGAGGATCCTTATGATTATTTGAAAGTAAATTCAAACCTTGTTATTGGTAATATTTATTTTAAAATCTTAACCTCTCAATTCACCTATAAATTTCCAGGAATATTTTCTCTTTTATAATAATCATTAAGACTAGCTTTCATGAAGATTTTAAAATTAAATTATTACTAAAAATATTTAAAAATTCACAGTTTTAAATTAAATAACTCATTAGGAAGATTAATTTCAGGACCAAGGGTAGATGAAAATAAGAATATCATTAGTCATTCAATTATAGGAAACATTTCTGATTTTGATTCTGTGAAAAGAATAAATAAATCTGTTGGATTGAAAAACTTTTTAAATAAAACATTATCGAATTTAAACCCAACTCTTAATTCGATTAAAAAAGAAAAAAAAAAGCCTTATGAATTTATTGATGATGAAAAATTAGAAGAATTATATAAGAACATTGAGAAAGAATCACTAAAAAAGAATGCTGAAAAAGAGTCGAATGATGATTTAAATGATATACCTTTTAATGTGAAAAAAAACCTAAATTTTCAAGAAGCTTGTTTACATTCTCGAACAAAATCTTTAGATTTTAATAAAAGTATTTCTAGATATTTAGCAAGAAAAACGAAAAAGAATGAAGAAGAATTATTATTAAATAAAATTGATCATCATCGAGCTAAAAAGGAATTTGAAGAACTTATATTAAATAAAAGTTTAACTTCTTTTGAAAATAATATTCCAGTCTCTGATTGGATGATGAATTTAAGACACAGTAAAAATAATAATATTCCGAGTACCTCTTATGTTTATTTTGGAGATATTTATAATCCGTATTGGGTTCCTGTAAGAGAAAGAAAGAAAAAAACTGTAGATATATTAAGAAACCCTCTTTTAAAAACCAAAACTGATTTTAGAGGTTTTCAAAAAAATAAAATTATGATTGAAAATCAATTTAATGAAACATCAAATAATTTAAATAATTTAAATCCATTTTCATTTTTAAACACGAATGGAGAAACCAAAAATTTCAGCTGTACTAAAAGTATGAGCAATTTTAGTAATAATTTATTGAAAAAAGATATGATGGTAAAAATTATTATTGATCAATTATTTTAAATATTTCATAGATAATAATTATATTTAATAAAAAATTTAAGGTTAAAGGTAAAAGTCTTATTGAATCTGAGAAAATTATTGCCAATGAGATGACAGGAAAAAAAATAATTTATAGAAAAGATTATCTTGATAATCATATATATGGAACTTTTCAATCTTTAAATGCAGTGGAAAACGAAAGAAATTTATCAAATTTAAGAAGTTCTATTTATATAAATTCAAGTTATAGTTCTCCTTTTTATAATAAAGGTAGTCCTGTTAAAATTAAATTGATAAAATGAAAAGTGAAATCAGAAATTTATTTGAACATGATAAAATATTTGCGTTGATTTATTATAATTAATCTACATTATAAAGAGTTAATTATATGTTTATTAATCGAGTATAAAAGTATGAAGAAATATTATTGCAAATATGGTTTTTATGATAAATCTATTTTTTTAAAATCTATCTCTATTTTTATTTAAATCAAAACATAATTATTTGTCTTTTATTTGAGGAGGTCTTTTTTCTATAAAAGCTTTAACACCCTCTTTTTTATCTTCAGTATTAAATAATCCCTGGAATATATATTTTTCTGCTTTCAATCCTCCATAAAGATTTGTTTCAAGTGCCATTTTCATTGATTTTTTTGATGCGATTATGGACATTAAAGAAAATTTACAAATATCTATTGCAAGAGAAATTGATGTTTCAATCAATTTGTCATGAGGAACAATATCATTTATCACTCCAAAATTTTTTGCTTCTTCTAATTTTATATTTTTTGTAGTTAATATAAATTCCATTGCTTTATGATAACCCATTAATCTAGTCAATCTTTGAGTTCCTCCAGCACCAGGGATTAATCCAAGCTTGTGTTCAGGAAAAGCAAGAGAAGCCTTATCACTTGCTAGAATAATATCACATGCCAAAGCTAATTCCAAACCTCCTCCAAAAGTGAATCCATTCAAAGCAGCAATAATAGGCTTATTCATGTGATAGGAAATATTTTCTATAGGAAGGAAATCCCAATCATTTTTAGCAACAAAAGCGTAATCATTTTTACTAATCCCTTTAATATCAGCTCCAGCTGCAAATGCTTTCCCAATTCCAGTTAATATTATAACTTTTGTTTCATCATCTGTATCAATCTTCAATAAAGTTTCATAAATTAAATTTAAAAAACTTTTTCCTAAAGCATTTAAAGATTTTTGATTGTTCAATGTTACTATTTTAATTTCTTTGTAAGTCTTATCTTTGAAAACCGCATTTTCTACTAAAATAGAATTCTCATTTTTATTATTAGTTTGATTATTACCACTAAGTTGATTTTTAATTAGAAGAATTCTCTCCATTTTAATTTTAATAAAATTAAGAAATCAAATTTTTTAAAATTTTAAATAAAATGTTAAAAAATTTAAATAAAAGATTCAAAATATAATTTTTAAATTTAATATTTAATCAATCATTCATATAAGTTTAATCTTTATTATTAAGAAATGGGTAGTTATTTATTCAAACAACCGGTCAAACAATGTAAATAAAATTGTTTTGAATTTTAAAATAAAATAGGGACTATTGATGAAAATAATAGTGCGATGCTCAAACTAAAAAAAAATCCTGAAGATGCTTCTGAAGTTTTAGAATTCAAATATATATCGAGAAGACAAATATCTCATGATACTTTTATTTATACTTATGAAATCCCAAATAATTATAATTTAGGATTAAATCTTGGACAACATTTAGCAATTGAGTAATATATATTTTATATTAAAACAAATCATTTCTCAAAAAGAAAATTTAATATTCTTTAAAAATAAAGTGCATTGGTAAAACAGGGAGATAATGAACCAGAAGAAGTAAGTAGGAAATATACCCCTGTCTCTACAATTTTTGAAAAAGGAAAATTTGAATTATTGATTAAAGTATATTTTAAAGATACTCATCCTAAATTTCCATTGGGAGGAAAAATGTCTCAATATTTGAATGATTTGCAAATTGGAGAATCAATCAAAATAAGAGCTCCCTTTGGCAAATTAACTTATCTTGGTGATGGATCTTTTAAAATTTTGACAAAGTTAAAACCTCTAACATACAAAGAAAAAGTATATAAAAAAATAGGAATGATCGCAGGAGGGACTGGAATTACTCCTTTCTATCAAGTAATTATTTTATTCATATAAATATGATAATAATTTGGTATTTTTAAATTTAATAAATTAATATTCGAAGATTTTACAAGCTGCTGAAAAGAATAAAGATATAACTGATTTTTCACTATTATTTGCTAATAGGTCATCTGCTGATATTTTATTGAAAGAAGAATTGGAAAATTTTGTTAAGAATAAAAATTTTAATTTTAAAATATATTTTACAATTGATCAAGGAGAAGAAAATTGGAAAGGAGGTGTTGGATTTGTAAATAAAGATATGATTGTTTCAAATTTACCTCAACCATCAGATGATACTATTATGCTAATGTGTGGTCCTCCTATAATGTGTCAGAAAATATTGATTCCAATTCTTACTGAACTCGGACACCAAAAAGATAATATTTTTGAATTCTAAAAATCCATCAAGCTAACTTTAATTTCATAAATAATTTATTTTACAAAAAAGGAGTTTTAAATCTAATATTATTAAATTATGAAATAAAAATAAATTTATTTCTTAGGTAAACTATGTTTAATTTAATTGGTAAAGTGTTTGAGATTTAACGCAATTTATGATAAATAAAGTTTAAATCAAGATTTTTATTATTCTTGAATTTTCGAATTTTATGCAGTCTTATAATTAAAAAATTTTTATAAATAAAAAGAAAAAAAAAAATTATTTTTCTTAATTTATTAGTTCAAATAAATATTTTAATCATATTAAATTGATTTAATGCTTATACATAAGCCAATTAATTTTAATTATTAATTAAATGATGTATGTTTTAAAAATAATTAAAGAGGAATTATATAAATGTAAAAATGTTAAAAAATTTAAATTTTATCAAAAAAAGTATTTTAATTTTCTAAAAAAATTATTAATTTTAATTTTTTCTATAGTAATATTTTAGAAAAATATGAAATACAATTTAAAATTTCGAATTAAAAAAAATTTTATATTTTTAAATTATTTAAAAATACATATAGATCAAACAATTAATTAATCAGATTCAAACTTATAGAGGATAAATAAAAATTAATTTTTATATTTTTCCTCTAATTTAGAGATTTTATCGATTCGTCTTTGATGTCTTTCATCAGCAGTGTAATCAGTATTCAAAAATGTATCAACAATATTTTTCGCTAATTCTTTTCCAATAAATCCAGCACCAAGGCTCATAACATTACTATCATTATGTTCTCGAGTCAATTTAGCTCCCAATTGATCATGTAGTAAAGCACATCTTATTCCTGGAATTTTATTAGCTGCAATACTAATACCAATTCCACTTCCGCATACAACTATACCTTTATTATTTGAATCTTCTAATACTTCTTTGCATAAATTTTCAACAAAATCTGGATAGTCTACACTTTTTTCGGCTGAATCACATCCGAAATCAAAAATTTCTAAATTTTCATTTGTCATCAGGTATGATTTAAGTGCATCTTTTAAAATAAAACCTGCATGATCTGAAGCCAAAGCAACTACTCTCTTTTTTCCATTATTCATTTTTTTTTAAGTATTATAAGAAATTTATTATGATAGATTTATTTATTTCTCATGTTTTTTATTTTTAAATTATTCAAAATCAAAATATTTAAATTTATTTGATATTAATTTAATATATAAGCTAATTTCATTAATAGATAAAAATTATTTAAATTGTCAACAGACGAAAATAGATTTTATCAATATTTTATTTATTATTATTTAATTTAATTTTTTTATGATTTTGAAGAGATTTTTTGGAAATTTGGAAAAATGGAATTTTTGATTTAAAGTAAACTTTTTAAATAGAATTTTCATCATTGATTTTATTTTATTTTTATGAGAAATTAAAATTATTCAAAAAATGATAAAAAAATATGAAGCTTAGGTTAAAATATAAAACATTATATTTTCTTATTTTAATATTCAAATTTGCTATAGGAATCTTTACAATAAATGTAAATAAAGACAATATTAAAGGTGAATATGATGACAAGGTATAAATATATATTTTGATCCTAGAAATATATTAGCAGTGATTTAAGTAAAATTGATTCAGAAAATATTCTCAATTTTAATTTTTCTAAAAATCTGAAAGAAGATGAAAATAAGATTTATAATAATTTATTGAAATCTCAGAACAATGTAATCTAAGAATTTAAAATTAGATGAATTTTGGAAAAGAAAATTTCGAATCATTATTAGTTTCAACTGCAAGTATTGAGGAAAAAAATATAATAAAAGAAAATGCGAAGGAAAAGAAAAAAGAAAATCAAGAAAGAAATAAATTTAATTATAATAATATAATCGATAATTTTCAACAGCAATTTTATAGGAATAATAATATGAAAAAATCAACAGGTATTTAATTAATTTGTATAATATCTATTTAGAAAAAAAATTCGATAATATAGATAACAATAATTTGAAAGGTAAAATCAAAAAATTTTAATTATTTAAGCAAATCTCCAAAACAAATCAAAATCTATCTTAAGAATAAGTGAATCAACAGTTTCATTTTCAAAAAATCAAACTAAAAATATTGAAGAACAAGAAAATACAGCAGGAATAATTGTACCAACTTATCATATAGAACGAATGGAAACTGAAATTAAAATTAAAACTGATAAAACATATGGTCAAGTCACTGAAAATGTTAAATTTATATTAAGGAATGGAATTTTTACTAGCATTATTAGAAAAGTTTCATTAGCTGGCAGTTCAGATTCAATCATCGCTTTTAAAGTTTCTTCAGAGTAAATCTTAAAAAACTTTTATTAAATAATTTTAATAATAAATTTTGTTTATTATTTTAAATTTAATTCAGTGATTTGAAACTCAAAGAAGCCAGAATAATCAATAATTGTTTTGAAGAAAATTTAAATCATAAACAAATTAAGAAAATAGAACAAAAAAATAACCTAAATTCCAACAATAAAAATTATAGCTTTCATCCTTATATATGTATCATCGCAATTTTTGATGAAATTGATGCAAAAGAAAAACCGGTTGAGGTTTTTATTCAATATGAGTATGTAGCCCAAAATATTTTAAGATTTCGAGAGGGTCTTACTTCTATGAATTCTATAGTCTGGTATTATGATAATTATAAAAGATTACAATCTATAGAAAATGTCAAATTAATATTAGAATTTCTTGATTATAATTTGAGCTCAAATTCTACGAATATTCAAACTCTTATGCTGAATAAGACAGAAAATTTTATAGCATATCCTGATAGACACACTCTAATTTATAATAAAACCACTAATTCAACTATTATAACTTGGGAATTTAAAGTTATTCCTGAAAACGATTACCAAAAGATTTCTATAGATTTACCTTTATTTAATTCAAAATGCAGAAAATTAGTAATTATATTTTTTCTAAATAAATAGTATGATATTCAAATAGAATTATATTCATATTCAGTATTACATTTCTTCCTTTGGTTTGTTATAATAATCATTTTTATTTTTATGATTGCCTATGTTTATATAAATGAAAAAGAGAAACATTTTTCTTTAAAATTGAGTGAAGAAATTCGAGATATTAAAGTCTTATCTGGTAATTAGAAATTTTATTTATTTTAAATATAGAAGAGGAAAAGAGACTAAGAGAAGAACAAATAAAGAAATCTCCTAATTTAAAAGAACAAGATAGTTCATTGTATGATCGATAAATTTATTTTAATATTCTTAAGGAATAAAAAAGTAAATAATTTTCTGTTTGATATTTTAAATAAAATTTGTTTAAAATATCAAAAAATTTGAATTGATTTCAATAATTTTCTTTGAAACTTATTTTTAAAGAATTTATGATTTAAATTAAATAAAAATATATATTATTTAATAAAAAATACAAAAAGCGTCTAAACTTAATATTCTTAATTGAATAAAAATTTTGAAAAAAAAAATTATTATTTGTTAAAAAATATTTTAAATTAAAAACTGTCATGTAACTGTGTTCATGGTTTGTTATATATTTTAGTTAATTTCAAAATTATTTAAATGTTAAAATAAATAAATTATAGTTCATAGTAGCAATCGAACTAAATAAATAAACTATAAAATTTTTTTTAAATAAATAAAAGTAATGATGGAAATTCAAGGGAATTTAAAATTAAATATTAAAACTTGGTCAAGAGATTCTCATGGATTGTTTGATTATGAAGCTCCTACTACTAAAACCAATCAATTAATTATAAATAATAACTGCAAATTAATACGTAAAAAAAATGATGTGAGAATAGTTCAAGAAAATCATGAAATAGAATTTGAAGAGCGAGAATTGGCAAAGATATATTTTGATAACTTAAAAATTATTATTTCTAATCCCTTAAAATTCGGTATGAATCCCACTGAAATAAATATTAGCGATTTACAAAATAAAATATGGTATGTCATTAAACATGATGAAAACTCTCAAGAAAATTCTAATTCTATACAAAGTAATGGTATGCATGAAATTAAATTAAATGAAATTATTAAACTCGGGAGAGTAAAATATGCAATTACTGAAATTAAATTGGATCAAAATACTCAAACTATTGATAAAAATATTGAAAAGCCGGTTTTTCAACTTGTTTCTGAGCACAAGTAAATGTCCAATGATTTGAATTTATGTTTTACTTTAATAAATCCTTTCGATAAATAAAATTTTATATTTTTAATTAAATTTTTATAATAAAAGAAATTTAGAAGAATTTCCTTCTCAGGAAATTATTTGTAAAATTTGTTACTCTCAATTTGATGATGAATCAGATCCAATGATTAATTTATGTAAATGCACTGGTTCTATTTCATATATCCATTTTAGTTGTCTCAAAAAATGGATGAATACAAAATTGACCACTAAAGAAAATGAGAAAAAATCTGTTCTATCCTACAGTATGAAATCTTTTAATTGTGAAATATGCATGACTCCTTATCCATGTAAAAATTATTTTTTAAAATAATAATAGTGAAATTCAAATTCGGTATAAAGGAGTTTGATATTATAGATCTGAATCGACCTAAAGATAAAAATTATATTATTCTTGAAAGTTTAAATCAATTAAAAGATAAAAACAATTATAAATCAATCCAAATAATAACATTGAAAGAAAACGAGAAAATTCTCATGGTATTTTTATTTAAAAGTTATTTATTTTTTTAAATTCTAATGTTATATAGGGAAGAGGTCATGACACAGATGTAAGGATTAATGATATTTCAGTTTCAAGATCTCATGCTGAATTAATTCTCATGGATAATAAAATGTATATTAAAGATCTTCAATCAAAATTTGGAACTCTTGTCTTGGCTCAAAAAGATATTGAATTCAAAAATAAAAAAATAAATTTACAAATTGGTAGAAGTTATATAGAATTTACTCTCACAAAAGAAAATTCAAAAAATAAAAAAGAGTATTGATTCTTTTTTTTTATAAAAGTAATTTGTTTTATATAAATTGAATATTTTATTTTGATAGTATCAATGGACTTAAATTCCCTTTATGTTCAAGTCAATCTGGCTTTTCTGTGGAAGAAAAATTTAATCCTATATGTAAAAACAAATTTATTAAAAAAAGTCAATTTTTAAGAAATTAATTTATTTTTCAAAAATAAAAAATATAGTCAAATTTGAAGATAAAAAGAATATAAAAAATGATAATATCAATATAACTTCTTCAATTACCGAAATAGAGTGTGATAAGCTAATTCAAATTCAACCAACAACTTCTAAAGATATTAATGATCCAAATAATAAAAAAAACTCAGCTTTAGGAAACTTTAGAACACAAAATGGAAATGTGAATATTTTCACTGTTACAAATAGTTATTCCAAAACATCTTCATCCAGTAATTTAACTCTAAATGAAAATCAAAATAATAATATTAACAATGTTATTTCAACATTTAATCCAAAAAATCAATTATTTAAAGTTCCATTAAATGAAAAATCCAATACAGAAAATCATTTATTAAACAAAAATATAAAAAACGAACTTGCTTCAATTGATTCAAATAAAAATGTGAATTTTTCTTCGAAGCAAATAAATATTTTAGAAGATTCTGAAAATAAATCAACTATTATACAAAATCCATTAATTGAAAATAATAAAAATACACAAAATTCATTTAATAATCAAGGAAATATTAGAAATTCTACAAACAAATTTTGTAATGAAGATTTTTTTAGTTTAGGAATTTTTGATACTTCTAGCAATAATCTTAACAATCAAAACTCATTTATGAACAAAAGTCAAAATTTATTTTCATATGACCTTAAATCTATGCCTAACGAACTTATTAATGGGCTCCTAAATACTAGCCATAATAATAATTTAAATAATCCATTACTGAATTCAATCTCTAAAAATCTACAATTTAACATAAATAATCAACCGAATAATTTACAATACATGAACCCTTTATTCAACAACAATGAACAAAATTTTAATTTACAAATGTCAAACAATCAAGAGGTTTATCAAATTCAAAATCAACTTTCAAACAGTAACTCGAATTTGTTAAATAATAATCTAATCAGCCATGGGATAAGAAATGAAATGTTACATAATCAAAATTTGTTTAATTCAGCTTTTTTGGATTATTCTGCATACGAAATGAAATTAAATTTGTTGAATTCATTAAATAATCTTTCAAATTCATTTAATAATATAAACAATCAAAGTATAACACAGATTCAAAATCAATTTGGTACAAACAATCTTAATCATGAATTAAATGCACAAAATTCAAATCTAACCTTTGAAAATAATAAACAGATGAATTTAAATATTCAATCTAATATAAATAATATAAATAACAATAATTTTTTCTTGAATAATTTTTATCCTCAAAGAAATATCCAAACAAATATGAATATTAATGAAATTCAAAGTTTCAAAACTGACTCAAATGATATTGAAAATAATTGAAAGAGACATAAATAATGATTTAATATTATTCAGAGTAAAGAAAATTATTTTGAAATAAAAATAAGAATGTAAATGTATATATATAAAAATTTAAAATTTACAAATTATCAATACATTCAAATGAGTGTCAATATAAATAATTAATCAATAGCTATTTATAATTTTGTCATGTTTGGAATCATCTGTATTTAAATAAGATAAACAGAAATTATATTTATTAAATATAGGGTAAATAATTAATTTTAAATTTAATCAATATAGATTTATAAACGTATGAAATTTATGTTAATAAATTAAATAACATTTTAAATGACATTATTAAAAGAATCATCTAACTTGAGATAAGATTTTAATAATAAATTTTCATAAAATAATAAATATGCAATTATATTATAATAAAAAAAATAAATTTTAAAATAAGATGAATTTAACAAAGAAAATTGGATGGATTGGAACAGGTGTCATGGGAAAATCAATGTGCAAACACTTGTTAAATAAAGGATATGAAATTTCGATTTTTAATCGAACTGCAGATAAAGCATCAGAATTAATAGAAATGGGTGCTAAGTTTCTTAAACCGATTGAAATTGCTCAAACATGTGATTATGTATTTTTAATGCTCGGTTATCCTAGAGATGTTGAAGAAATAGTTATTGGAGAAAATGGAGTTCTTAAAAATATGAAAAAAGGAAGTTATTTGATTGATCATACAACCAGCTCACCTGATTTAGCAGTAAAAATATATTCAAAAGCTAAAGAATTAGAAATCAATTCTTATGATGCACCTGTATCTGGAGGTGATATAGGGGCTAGAGAAGCTAGATTAGTTGTAATGGTTGGAGGAGATGAAGAAAACTTTGCAAATGTTGAAGACATAATGAAAACCTATTCTTCAAAAATTAACATTATGGGATCTGCAGGAAAAGGCCAACATACTAAGATGTCAAATCAAATTATAATAGCCAGTACTATGATAGGAGTTGTTGAAGGAATGCTTTATGCACAAAAAGCGAATTTGGATGTAGATAAGGTAATTCAATTATTAGGAGGAGGTGCTGCAGGATCTTTTAGTTTGAATGTTTATGGGCCAAGAATTTTAAAAAGAGATTTTGAACCTGGATTTTATGTAGAACATTTTCTTAAAGATTTAGAAATATGTTTGACAGAATCAGAAAAAATGGGATTAAAATTATCTGGATTAGAATTAGCCTATAAATTATATTATTCTATGATCGAAATGGGATTGGGTAAAAAAGGAACCCAAGCATTAATGTTAGCTCTTGAAAAAATAAATAAGGAAAATTCTTAAAATTTACAGTTCAAAAGATGAAAATACTTTTAATATTTGATTATTTAAGTAAAATATTCAAAAAAATTCGAAATTTAAATCATTATTATTATTTAATTTAAAAAAACTTTATTATTTAACATCAAATTCTTCTAATTTTCAATTCTAGCAACATTTTTAAGCCCTATTCCAACACAAGAAAAAAGCAAACGACTATATTTTAGATAAAAAAATTACTTGGGCATCTCAAATTTTGTTTTTTCTTTATCAGATCCGCATTCATAAATTTGATCAGAATAATCTTCTTCTATATTTGAATCTTCTAAATCATCATTAACCTTTGAATAATTTTTAATTACATTTTAAATTTTCATTTTAAATTAATTTTAAATCTACATTTTCATCTTCTTCCATTTCTTCATCATAATCGTCCTTCTCGATTTCAGATATTTTAAATTTGATTCCAAATAACTCTTTAATCAATCTCAGCAATCCAATACTAAATAAAAAATTTTAAAAATAAATTTTTAATACCTATAATTTGAAACTCTTCCGATTTTTATTTTAGAAACTGCTCCATTCGTTGTAAGAGCCATTAAAAAGAAGAATAATGCTTGATTATGAGTATCAACAGCACCACACTTGATAATTAAAAAATATTTACATAAAATAATTCTTCTAAAAAGCTCAAACAACATTTCCTACTTAGATCTTCTGGAGTTTTTATATAAGAATCAGAAGTCTCGATATTTTCATCCTCATTTTTATTATAATTCCTATTAATATTTTGATTTGAAATATTAATTATGTCTTGGCTTATATAAAAGTCATTCATAGTCTCCCCAACAATACTTATTCCATAACCCGGAGATCTTTTGTTTTTATAAAATATTTTTTATTTTTAAAGTAAAAAAATTAATTTTGAAATATTTTAAAATAAATTATATAATACATTTCATTCTTGTTTTTATCTTTAAAATTATCTGCAACAATCCATACATCCGGTAAAAAGTTATTAAAAACTCCTCGACAGGCATCTATCATTCTTGTAGCAAATACTCCAGAAACTTTGGATGTGAAAGCTGTACCTCTTATTCTTTTAATTTTTCCTTCATCAACCCAATCAAAAAAATTCAGAAAAACAATTATTGGACATTTAAATTTAACTAATCCTTTTCCTAGTGGTAAAACTCCTCTTTTCTTTATATCCAATTTAATTGTATCGCCAATAACTAATTTTTGGATAAGTTTACAAGTAGTATTATTAAAAGAATCTACACTTATATCAATATCATTGTTCGTAATTCCGGTTAAAGTTAAATTTAATGATTCTTTTCCAAAAAGAGATATTGGTAAAATTCCTTCCAAATAATATGTTATCCCTCTTGAGTTATGGCAATCAAATTCAAAATCTTCACCATAATTATTAGTTATTACACCAGGTGTAAATCTTAAAATTGTACCTGTTTTTGAAATTTCTATTTTTGTTCCATTTGTAATTTTTTCAATTAATTTCAAGAATGAAATTTCAAACTCTGCTAAACCAGGATTTATATCATCTGCTCTAATATCATAAATTTCCACTGATTTATTTAATAATAATGAATATGCTAATTTAAATCTAAAATAATTGCTTCCTTTGATTTTTTCGAAATCAGGCATTTTCTTTTGATTTAGATGATTTAATTTCAAAAATTTTGATTAAATTTGTTTTGATTGGATTTTAAAAAAAAATTATTTCATATTTTAATTTTTTAAAAATAGAATATATTTCAAAAATAAAATTTATTTGGGGATTGGGGATTGGGGATTG
>Ga0194116_10003164_pt1 | contig 20141 bp, 19 predicted proteins | sample TA2MahsurfametaG_4_FD_148617 | JGI IMG/M metagenome (GOLD analysis project Ga0194116, IMG submission 148617) | Freshwater microbial communities from Lake Tanganyika, Tanzania - TA2015008 Mahale S9 surface | ecosystem: Environmental > Aquatic > Freshwater > Lake | place: Tanzania: Lake...
CGCGTTATCTGGCGATCTATAACGGCCGCAGGTGTCATATGGCCCTGGCTGGCCGCACCCCCATTCAGCAGCTCGGACTGTTGCGGGCTACTGAATGACCTGGTGAGAAAACACACTTAGCCCGATCAAGCCAGCACCATCATCAGACTGTTGATTAGCCTCGAGAATGAAACTCACGGCAAAGCCAGGCTCGGCAGCCCATGCCACGTCGACTTCATTAGAAAAAAGAAGGGTGTTAACAATGTTTCTGCCTATATAGCCATTTAGGACACAGAATTGTTGATTGAATTGCTTGCGCGCGCCCTTTTCGATTAGCCGCCGAAAGCTTGACGACGCCAAGTACGAAAATGTAAATTCATCTGACTGCGATTTGTAATAGTTGACAATTTCTCCGTCTCGCATCACGGAGTTGGAGTGGTTGGCCGAATCAAGGACATGGGGAGCGGATTTAGCCAGGGATTGCGCATGCGCAATTAGGACGCTAGCAACATCAGTCTTGTAGTCACTCCAGCTCCTAAACGGCTTTGCATTGGCAATGCGTTTTTGATATTCATCCAAGATAGATGGATTGCCCAGAACTTCAAGAATCTTATTTGCCATTTCAAGTGGCTCATGAGGTTCAGTGTACATACACAAATCCATTCCGGCTTCCGGCATCGAAGTTGCATGAGATGAAATGCAAAGCTTGCCTGCGTCTAGGCTTTCACCAATAGGGAGGCCCCAGCCTTCTTCAATTGATGGATAAACTGTAATCAAGCATTGACTATACAATTCGGTGAGCTCTTCATCTGATAGACCATGTAGGATCTTGATCTTTCCGCCAAGATAGTTTGTCTCGTCGAGAGAATGATAAAATGCATCAACATGCCAACCTTGCCTTCCAACCAAAACCAACTGTGGGCACTCTTCCCTCAGCATTGCAGCAAGAAGCCTCCACGCCACGAATAGAGAGATGTGATTTTTCCTAACCTCAATAGTGCCCACATTAAGAATGAAGCTTCTCCAGTCAATATCAATACGTGAGCGCACATCTTGCATGTCCGCATGATCTGGGTTGTGGCTGCCAAGCGGAATTTGGCGAGCAAGCGGTACGGGCTTAATAGACGGCGTAGTCACCAGATCCCCAAATAAGCTTCTAGAAAAAAGACTGAGCTGGGTAGCCACGTATTTAGATATCGGAATTATTATCTCGGAGATCCGTACTATTGATCTAAGGTAGACTTCAAAGTCTCTTCCTAAGGCGGGCACAGCAAAGGCTGGGCGAGAGTAGGGAATTATATCATAAAGAATAGATGCAATTGGCAGGCCTAGCTTTTTGGCTAGCGCTTTCTGCGATAAGGGAAAGCTTGCCGAGGCCCAGGCCGCTCCTGGCAAGAAAAACCATTCAAAATCATTCGATTCACCAGGCTCTGTTGATCAAAGAGGAGCCCTTGAGATAGAAGAGGAGAAAATAGCTTAAACTCTGACTGTGCAATTTCTCCACTTGCCAATGCACTCATTTTGTCAAGCTGGCACCACTTGATCTCTATGGGGTGCTGAAGCGAAACAGCCGGATTGGTGGATATAAAAGATTTAAGGCGAGAGACCTTTCGCTCGTGAAGGCTAAACCGATCCAGGGTTCCAACTACTAGCCTTTGAATACCGCTAAGGGTTGGATGATGATAAAACCAGTAAACAATATCTGTTATATCAATAATTGAAGGCGGAAAGGCTGGGGCGCTAACGGGGGATGAGCCGCTTGCGTTTCTATTCTTATACTCCAGCCCAGCAAGCCTCCCTGGGTTTCTAATAGCTTTTGCTCGAATAGAAAATATGGAAGATGTCCGCCTCTCTGGATGGCGCGAAGATGCGCTTCGGCCTCCTCGATTTGGCCTTGCCGAATCAGTTCATTGACTTTTGCAAGCCCGTGCATATCAAAAAACCATAGATGCGGACACTGGGCAACAGGGTGGGGCTTTATGGTCTAATTAGTTTGAAAGTAGGAGGTGCCTCACTGGTGTTGTCTTGTGAAATTACTTTACTCTCTTTCCGTAAACATTGGTCAATGGCTTTTAACGGGTTGAGAAGGTGGGTTCTCCATCGATCCCACCACAGCAAACCCCTCGCGCCGTAGCAGGGCCTCCTTGGCCGCCTCCTCCTTGTCGGCCGCCACCATCTCCGCCACCAGCTCCTCCAGCGTCGTTGTCGGCGTCCAGCCCAGCTTCTCCTTGGCGCGGGTGGGATCACCGAGCAGCGTTTCCACCTCCGCGGGGCGGAAATAGCGCGGGTCGATCCGCACCACCACCTCGCCGCTGTCGCCGCGAATTCCCTTTTCCTCCAGACCGCTGCCCTCCCAGCGCATCTCTCCCCAGCCCAGCTGCTCCGCGGCCAACTCAATGAAACGCCGCACACTCTCCTGGCGACCCGTGGCGATCACGAAGTCTTCCGGGGTGCCGGGCTGCTGGAGCATCCGCCACTGCATCTCCACGTAGTCGCGCGCGTGGCCCCAGTCGCGCAGCGAATCGAGATTGCCCATGTAGAGGCAGTCCTCCAATCCCTCGTTGATGCGTGCCAGGCCCCGGGTGATCTTGCGCGTCACGAAGGTTTCGCCGCGCCGCGGGGATTCGTGGTTGAACAGGATGCCGTTGCAGGCATACATGCCGTAGGCTTCGCGGTAGTTCACCGTGATCCAGTAGGCGTAGAGCTTGGCCACCCCGTAGGGACTGCGCGGGTAGAAGGGCGTGGTTTCCTACTGCGGGGTCTCCTGCACCAGGCCGTAGAGCTCAGAGGTGCTGGCCTGGTAGATGCGGGTCTTATGGGTTAGACCGAGCATGCGGACGGCCTCGAGGATCCGAAGGGTCCCCAGGCCATCTGCGTTGGCGGTGTATTCCGGCGCTTCGAAGCTCACCGCTACATGGCTCTGAGCCCCTAGGTTGTAAATTTCATCGGGCTGCACCTGCTGGATAATCCGGATGAGATTGGTGCTGTCGGTAAGATCGCCGTAGTGTAAATATAAGTTCGTCTCGGGGAGGTGCGGATCTTGATAGAGATGATCAATCCGCATCGTATTGAAGTGGCTGGCACGGCGCTTGATGCCGTGCACTTCATAGCCTTTGCTCACCAACAACTCCGCTAGGTAGCTGCCATCTTGCCCTGTGATGCCGGTGATCAAAGCGACTTTCTTGGTCATACTCAAATTAATGGTAAAGGCGTTGACTGAAGCCCTCTGGGAGGGTGTGCATTTCCGTGGTAAGGCGTTAACTGCTATCGGCAACAAGCCGGCGCGCTACATCCAGTCCTGACGTCTGCGCTTTCCAGCCCAGCTCCTTTTCAATCCTGGCGGGATTACAGGCCACGCGTTGGATCTCCCCAGGCCGATACAGCCCGGCATCCATAATGAGATGCTCTTTGAGATTCAGGCCACCAGCAGTAAAGGCAGCTTCCGCAAAATCGTGCAAACGGATGCTCGAGCCGGAAGCCACAACATAATCGTGAGGATGGTCGGCTTGTAGCATCCGCCAGGCCGCCTCCACATACTCTTCTGCCCAGCCCCAATCGCGCTCCACTTCCAGATTCCCCAGCCGGATCTCCTGTTGCTCGCCCCGTGCGATCTTGTGGACTGCTGCCGCAATTTTCCCAGTCACAAAGTCTGCACCGCGAAGTGCAGACTCATGGTTTGAAAAAATTCCTGCGCAAGCCCAGAGCCCATAGCTCTCCCGATACACCCTCAAGGTGAGCCAGGCCTGTGCTTTGGCGATGCCGTAGGGGCTTCTGGGCGATAAAGGCGTTGCTTCAGTGATCGGCTGTCCTCCCGAATCGCCGAAACATTCCGTACTACACGCCAGAATCACGCGGCTCTTGGCTCCGCTCAGCCGCAACGCTTCCAGCGGCGCCAACGCATTCTGGGAGCCTTGCACGAGGGTCTCCCATGGCCTGGCAAAGGACGCACCCACACTGGCGGCCGCAGCCAAGTGATAGATCTCATCGGGCTGCTCTATATCCAACAGGGCCTGCCATCCCTCCACCGAGGCCGTGTCCAGCGTTGCGGTGGTGATCCGCTGCTGCGCTGCCGGGATCTTCAGCCCTCGGGAATTGGCGGCCTCCCAGTTCCTGCTGGTGCCCACCACCTGGTAACCCTTCTGCAGCAGCAGGGCCGCGAGGAGGCAGCCGTCTTGGCCAGTCACTCCGGAAATCAAAGCCTTTTTCATGCCGCGCTCCGTCCGTAGCGGTCCTCGAAGCGCACGATGTCGTCTTCGCCGAGATAGGGCCCGCTCTGGACCTCGATCATCTCTACTGGGATGCGGCCGGGGTTGGAGAGGCGGTGGCGGCAGCCGAGGGGGATGTAGGTGCTCTGGTTCTCGCCCACCAGCTCCTCGGTGCCGTCCTTCTCCACCACGGCGGTTCCCTGCACCACGATCCAGTGCTCGGCGCGGTGGTGGTGCATCTGCAGCGACAGGCTGGCGCCCGGATTCACCACGATCCGTTTCACCTGCCAGCGATCCCCTTCGGTGACGCCGTCGTAGGAGCCCCAGGGCCGGTAGATCTTGCGGTGGGCCTTGCTCTCCGGCGCCCCCCCCTGCTCGAGCAGTCCCACGATGCCTTTCACGTCCTGGGCGCGGTCGCGGTGGGCCACCAGCACGACGTCATCGGTTTCCACCACCACCAGATCCGTCACTCCTAGGCCCACCACCAGCCGGTGCTCGCTGCGCAGGTAGCAGTTGCGGGCGTCGTCGTGGATCACCCGGCCCCGGAGAACGTTGCCGTCAGGGTCCTGGTCGGTCGTTTCCCACAGGGCACTCCAGCTGCCCACATCGCTCCAGCCCGCCTCCAGCGGCAGTACGGCGCCGCGGTCGGTCTGTTCCATCACCGCCACGTCCAGGGCCACATTCGGGCAGCCGGCGAAGGCCTCCCGCTCCAGCCGCAGGAAGTCGAGGTCTGCGCTGTCCTGCTCCAGGGCGGAACGGCAGGCGCTCACCACCTCCGGCGCGAGCCGCTCCAGCTCCGCCAGGATGGCGCTGGCTTTGAACAGAAACATGCCGCTGTTCCAGGTGAAGCGGCCGGTGGCCAGAAACTGCTCAGCGGTGGCGCGATCCGGTTTTTCGACGAACCGGGCAATCGGCACCGGCTGGGGCAGGACGCCGGCCCGCAGTGGTTCAGCGGCCTCGATGTAGCCGTAGCCGGTTTCCGGGGCGGTGGGCACGATGCCGAAGGTCACCAGCTGGCCGGCCTCTGCCGCCGCCGTCCCCGCGGTCACCGTGGCGCGGAAGGCCGCCGCATCCCGGATCACGTGGTCTGCCGCAAGCACCAGCAGCAGCGGATCCTCCCCCTGGGACGTGGCCTGCAGGGCCGCCACTGCCACGGCGGGGGCGGTGTTGCGGCCGATCGGCTCCAGCAGGATGGCGGCGGGCTCCACGCCGATCTGGCGCAGTTGCTCGGCCACGATGAAGCGGTGGTCCTCATTGCAGATCAGCAGCGGTGCGGCCAGCTCGGGTAGGCCGGTGAGGCGCTGTTGGGTCTGCTGCAGGAGGGTGTCCTCGCCGCTGCCGGCCAGGGGCCAGTACTGCTTGGGGTAGCTGGCCCGCGACAGCGGCCAGAGGCGCGTGCCGGTGCCGCCGCACAGGATGACTGGAACGAGCTGCGTGCCGGATTGGGCAGGCCCAAGCATCTGAAAGGCGTTGCTTCTTCGGCATAATTCAATCATCCTCCCAGGCTGCGATCCGGTCGTAAGCCATACCCTGCTGCCTGGTTCGTCGATTTATGCAGATCTTGCATGGATCGGCGGGTGCTGCTGGCGCTTGTCGCAGGCTGCAGTTCCAGCTGTTCGTTCACCTATCTAATGGTGTCTTTAAGACTGTTGAGGTCATCCCGAGCCTCCAGTAGCTGGCGCAGGGCCTCGCGCCAGGGCGTGGGTGCCAGGCCGAGGGCGCGGCGGCTGTCTGAGCAGTCCAACAGGGAATAGCTCGGCCGCTTGGCACGGGTGGGGTACTCCGCCGTGATGAGCGGGTGCACCGCAGCGGGCTGCTCCAGCAGCCCCAGTTCTTGGGCCAGCTCCCCTACCGCCACGGCCACGTCAAACCAACTGGCGGCGCCGGCATCACACCAGTGCAGCACCGGCTTCTGCACGTTGGCCGTGATCACCCGCCAGCAGGCCTGCGCCAGGGTGTGGGTGCTGGTGGAGCAACCCACCTGGTCTGCCACCACGCCGATCTGCTTGCGTTCGCGGTGCAGGCGCAGCATGGTGAGGGCAAAGTTCCTGCCCACCGGGCCCATCACCCAGCTGGTGCGCAGGATCACGCCGCATCCACTGGGCGTGAGCAACTCCTCCACCGCCTGTTCCCCCCGGCCTTGCTGGCGCCATAGGCCCCCAGCGGATCACGGGCCTGCTCGGGCCGGTAAGGGCTGCCCTGCCTGCCGTTGAACACGAAATCCGTGCTCACCTGCAGTAGCCGGCCCCCTGTGTCCCGTAGTGCTTCCGCGAAGGCCCGCGGTGCGCCGCCGTTCACAGCCAAGGCCAGCTCCGGCTCACTCTCAGCCCTATCAACGGCGGTGTATGCCCCACCGTTGATCACCCAGTCGGGCCGGTGCTCGAGCACCGCCGCTTGGCAGGCGGTGGCATCGGCGAGATCGAGGGGTAGCAGGCCATCACCGCCATTGCGGCTGGTGGCGATCAGCTTCACCCCGGCCGGCACCTGCTGGCGCAGGGCGTGCCCCAGCTGGCCAGCGGCGCCGGTGAGCAACACCTTCATGGGAATAGCTCGCCAGTAGCCAGGGCCTGAGCCAGGGTGGGTGCAACGGCGTCCTTGTCGGCCAGCAACGGCGCTACGCCACCAAGACGATCCAGCGGCCAGGTGATCCCCACCTCCGGGTCGTTCCAGCGCAGGCAGCGCTCGCAGGTCTTGCTCCAGAAGCCGCTGGCCTTGTAGAGCACCTCCGCGGTAGCGCTCAGGGTGAGGAACCCGTGGGCAAAGCCCATCGGCACCCACAGTTGGCGCTGGTTCGCTGCGTTCAGCTCGGCCCCCACCCACTCCCCGAAGCTGGGCGAGCTGCGGCGTAGATCCACCGCCACATCGAAGACTGTTCCTACAGGGCAGCGCACCAGCTTGGCCTGGGGCTCTGGCTCCAGCTGGTAATGGAGGCCGCGCAGCACGCCGCGACAGGAGCAGGAGTGGTTGTCTTGAGAGAAGCTGATCGCTGCGCCTACGGCTTGATCAAACCGGCGCTGGTTCCAGCTCTCAAAAAAGAAACCGCGCTCGTCGCCGAACACCTCCGGTGTGATCAGCAATGGCCCCTCCATCACCCTGCCGCAGGCGGTGCTGAGCTGCTCAACCTGCATGGTTCCCCGCCAGCAGCTGCAGTAGATAATCGCCGTAGCCGCTCTTTCTCAGTGGCTGGGCTAAGCACTCCAGCTGCTCAGCGCTGATCCAGCCTTTCCGCCAAGCTACCTCCTCCGGGCAACCCACCTTCAGCCCCTGGCGGTGCTCCAGGGTACGGATATAGCTGCTGGCCTCGTGCAGCGAATCGCAGGTGCCGGTATCCAGCCAGGCCATCCCCCGGCCCATCAGCTCCACCCGCAACTGCCCCTCCTCCAGATACATGCGGTTGAGATCGGTAATCTCCAGTTCTCCGCGGGCCGAAGGCTTGATTTGGCGGGCCCGATCCACCACAGATGCGTCATAGAAGTAAAGCCCTGTCACCGCATAGCGTGACCGGGGGCGGGTGGGTTTTTCCTCGATGCTCAGCACCCGCCCATCGGCGGCGAATTCCACCACGCCGTAGCGCTCAGGATCGCGCACCGGGTAGGCAAACACCGTGGCACCCACGCCGTTGCCATTGCTGGTAGCCAGCTGGGGCACCAGGTCGTGGCCGTGAAAGAGGTTGTCACCCAGCACCAGTGCAGCCGGCGTACCAGCGAGGAAGTGGGCCCCGATCAGGAAGGCCTGGGCCAGGCCATCGGGGCTGGGTTGCACCGCGTAGCGGATCTCCATCCCCCAGGCGCTGCCATCCCCCAGCAGCCGCTCAAACGCCGGCTGATCCACTGGGCTTGTGATGATCAGCACCTCCCTGATCCCCGCCAGCATCAGGGTGCTGAGGGGGTAATACACCATCGGCTTGTCGTACACCGGCAGCAACTGCTTGCTCACTGCCTGGGTGATCGGATGCAGGCGCGTGCCGCTGCCGCCCGCCAGGATGATTCCCTTTCGGTTCTGCTGGGGAGCCAGCGGATCAGCCATTAGTGTTCTTCATAGGATGTGCCCGGGGAACCCTCCACAAATCTACAAACAGTCAGGCCAGTAGCAAGCCGCTGATCAATTCGCGCCTGCCTCGGCTGACACGGCTGTATCCTCGACATTTGTCAGGATTCGTTGTTTGTGGATGAGGTTAGCGATTGTAGATACGCTGGGAGGAGTCCTTTCGAGCGCAGGATCTGTACGGCGACACCCAGTGACTGGAATAGGTCTGACGCCAGCTGGTAAGGCCCGATTTGCGAGGTTTCTGCAGTCATAAAAGGTTGGGAATGCTGGTAGTTTTCATAGGCTTCATCACTCCACCGATACGGGTCTTCTAATACTCGAAATCTGTTTGTTTCGTTCATCAACTCTAGAAGTTGGCGATTGCTATCATGGGTGGCTTCAAGAATACGTTTGATTTGCTCCTGGCTCAGTACCCAGGGAGTGGGACTGTACTGGTTTGTATTCGCGGCAATGGCATGACCGATGAGAAAGTCATTAAGGCTGGAGTTTGCATTCGGACGATGCTGTCGATGCTGGGAAAACAGCTGCAGAGCCTCAGCCGGGAGTGATTGATTGGATTGGAGAAGCAAATTGTCAATGTCTTGAATTGATAGAATCTCAATGAGTTGCCGGACGACATCATGGTAAATTGGTTCAACAGTAATTTCATGACTGCGGGGAAGTTTTTCGCTTGCTTCAGATAGTTGAACCATTGGCAGGCTCCAATCGCTGTTTCCAGCCAGCTCTCAAAGTCATTGTTCGCATCCCAAGCACCCCATTGCCACCATGCTGAGTTGATCCACTTCACTGGAGGGCGCACGAAAGCGATGAGTTCGATATCTCTATTGCTATCAGGTGGGGCTACTAGTTGCAGGAGTGTATTAAATTCTTTGGCTTGTCCCAACGCCCGCAGCCATCCCTCGCAAGAAAAAATAAGGTCACCTGTAATGCCGGTTACTGCTTCTTGAATCGATTTCTGTCTATGGGGAGGGAGTTCGACAAGTTTGTCAATGCCAAGGCTGTTAACGTAGCCGCGGATTGAGCGCTTCAGGTTTTGTTAATTTGTGCATCTATTTTATAGCCCTTTTTGCAGATGCAAGCATAGTTGAGATCGGACCTTTTGGGACCCATTTTCAGAGAATGATGGCGGCTCAGGAATGTCTGGATTGAGCTGCTGCCACACTTGTCAGCGCCGATGTGGACAATGGACCGCAAATTCCCGAATGCTTACGGGCTTGTAGCTTACTTCCTACGTGACGTTCAGACAAGATGTCGCCGTTCAGCGGCTTTCAGGCTGACACATTGTGGGATTTTTTCCTCAAGGATGCTGTGATCATCAGGCTTGTGTGGGCATAGTGCTTCTTGAGCAAGGTCTTACCGGGGGCGAGCTCAGGCTCTAGTAAGATCATTATTCAATGAGCAAGCGCATCCTACGAATTGTATCTGTTTCTAAGCTTTTGCCGAAGACCATTTGTTGAGTACTGTTGAAAGCACGCCTCCAGTGAAGCCCATGATGCATTCAAAAACGCAGATGGCGATGGTCAAAGCAACTTTCTTCGGCAGCCTGCTCCTCTCCATTGGGCTGGTTGTTGCTTCGTCAGCACAACCTCAAAATTCCTCCTTGGGCCAGCAACCCAGATCGTCCTTGCCGGTACCGTCAAAGAGTACAAGGCTCGTCGTGTTGGCGGATGCACACGTGCCGGGTGGCCACATGGCTGCCAAGCGCGCTGTTGTGAGCACCATCAACACGTGGCTCCATGTGGATGCAGTGGTTGCCCTTGGTGATCTGGTGGCTTCGAGAGGCACAGCCGCTGAATATGTTGCTGCCAAAGACTACTTTTCGTTGTTTACAAAGCCCGTTTATTATCTCACAGGCAACCACGACTATATCTATTCAGATGGCTCTGATCGCAATGGCGGTAACCGTAGAGCATCAAAGTCGGAGCGAACAGATAAGCTCAATCTTTTTAAGAATACATTTGGTACAGATTATCTTTATTTCTCGAAGCGCGTTGGCAATGTCTTACTGATCTTTGCCTCTGCGGATTCGCTTGACAGCAAAACTTCAGTCACCATGAGTGCACGCCAGCTCAATTGGCTTTCGAAAACCCTCAGTGAAAATAATAATCTTAACACAATAATATTCTATCATGCACCATTGTACGGCACTGCTGATTATCCAGCAATGTCTAGCAACTCATGGGCGCAACCGGCTAATGAAATTGATGCTATTCTGATGAAAAACCCCCAAGTCAAAGCCTGGGTTGCCGGTCACACCCACATCTGCCCTGAAGACAACAGTTTTATTTCACTAATCAACAGCTATAAGAATCAAGTGCTTACAATTCATAATTGCGATTATCGTGATCGCAACCGATTCTGGACATCTGCGTTTATTATCTCTGACGAACAGCTCCAGGTCAATACCTACGACCACAGCAATCGCCGGTGGGATCCTCGTCTGACCAGGATTTTAAAATTTGGGAATAATCCCTAAATCTTTAACACCATTCCACGTCCTTTCCCCCTTTACCGTGCCCATGAAAAATCTTTATATTCACATCGGTCCTTATAAAACAGGATCAACAGCCATTCAAAAGATAATTTATGCCCAGCGCAAGCAGCTTTTATCCCAAGGTTGGCTGTACCCTGAGACTGGGCTGATCACCGAAAATACGAGATGGGGTGAAAGGCATTTATTCTTATTCCACAAAAATACAACGGATCAATTATGGGCAGACTTGCAAGCTGAAATCGATGCGAGTGATGCATCGAATATTATATTGTCATCCGAAAGGGTGTGCAGTATGATGAATTATTTGCTTTTTCGCAAAGATTTCCTGGCGTCTTTTAAGCCCCACATTGTTGTTTTTGTAAGAGATGAGGTCGGCTTAATGCGATCCTGGTATCTGCAGATCATTAAATCAAGAATACTTAAAAATAAAAACTTGCTAAAGGGTCCGAAGTTGAGATCCTTTTTGCGATTCTTTTGGATTACCAAGGATTCTTTTTGCTACTCAGCGATTCTTCGTGACTGGATCGATGTCTACGGAGCTGATTCCGTTTTGTTTATCCCCTATTTAAAGGATAAGGGCTACGACTCTAGGAAAGAGTTCTATAAGGCTCTCAACATCTCTTGGACTCCTCCAGTTGAGACTGCGACGCGTTCAAATTCGTCGATCACACCCTTCTGTGCTTTTGTTTGCCTAGAAGCAGCGAAAAGAGGATATCGCAAAGCCGAGATTGCCAGCCTGATGAATTCAATCACAGAGTATGAATTAAAGCAGCCCATGCTTGCCAATTGGAATATCTCAAAGTCTGACGAAGCGGAAATCCGTCGCTACTATGATGCAAATAACCAAGAGTTCATGTCTGCTAATCAGTCATTTAGGGACGCTTACCGGTTGGCTCTGCAATCGCCGGCGGACCTCCCTTTGATGCGCGGATAGGATACGCTAGCTACCTCTTGCCAAAAATTTGTAATCATCGCGATGCTTCAGGATCCTAACAATAATACAAGCAAGGAAACAGCTCCTACCCCATTCGATGAACACATGGATGAGCTTCCTCTGGTGTTGCATCAGCTGCGCGAGGAGAATTTAGAGCTTCAGGCAGCTCTGCAGCAGTGCCGGGAGAAGAATGAGATCTTGGCTTCCCAGCTGCAGCTGTTGCAACAGCTGCTCGACACTTACTTTGTGAAGGCCACGGAGCTGGATCAGCTGATTCAGCAAGGAAAGCAAGGCTTTTTGCAGCACCGCTGGGCACGGCTTCATTTGTTGCCTCGCATCGTGCTCAAAAGGCTGATCATGATTACTTTTCCTTAACTCTTATCCACCTCGTGACCATTGAGCCGAGTGCATTTGGCTAAATCAATGACGCGATGCTTTTGATAAGATATAGGTAGATCCGCATTCAAATCCTCTGCTGCCTCTACAAAAATGAATGCTGAGGCAAGCAGTGCGGATTGCCCTTCGTGGGATTCTATCGGATAGATATCGGTTGGATGGATGTCATCGAGCTCCAAATCTATAGAGTAAGCCCAACCTCTCGTTAGAATGACGGGGCTAATTCTGGTTAACTTTTTTGTAATCCCTATCATTTGCTTTAATCGTGGTTTTGGTTTGTTGCATTCAAGGCTAAGAACAAAGCTCCACACATTCACGTGAGGTGACGAGTTCATATCCGCTTTGTTGAGTGCCTCGGGCGTCATAGGACGAATGGGCCATTTTGTAGTTCCTTGCGGAATAGCTAATGAATAGTATAAGGTTTTGGCGGGTGCCAATCTCTTGATATTCTTTTCAATCGCCCCTGTGTCAATGCCATCAACGGCCTTGGCTAATTCGGCTTTCCAGCTTCTTAGCAACGTCTCCCTATAGTGGTTCTTGACAATTAAGACACGTTTGAGCAATGGAAAGCCACTCGTAATCAGCGAGAAGATATGGCGGGTATAAACTGGATGCAACGGATAGACGAAATCTATGTATGATGCCGGCCTGAATCCACTTAGAAGCAAATGTCTCGTAAGGCCTATTTCATAGGCGTAAATAATGCTTCTTTTCCTGCCTTCTTTTCGCACCCCGCTGAGAAGCGAGTGCAGTGGCCCACCCTGTTTGAAAGTCGATGCTCTAAAGGCTAAAAAGTATGCTCCAAGGTGAAAGTCGTAGGGATCATCTTCTTCGTATTGGGCTAGGCGCTTTTCGATGACGGTTTGAAATGGAATAGGCTCCTTAAAGGCATTTGATGGCGCCCCCTTGGTGTGAAATGTCCCTTTTGTGGCTTGCAAGCCCCACCAATCACAGCTCACGCGCCGCATCTTTTCAAACACAGCTGCCAGTGGCTGAATGAGATAGGCGCTGTCATTGACAAGCAGCAGTTCATCGTAAGCACATATTTTCTTCCAGCCAACAAGATCCAGAGCTAGCCTTAAGTATGATCCAAAATCATATTCGCCGTGCCTGAATGCCCATGCTCGTTTTGTGTAGGGCCGTATTTTGGCTAGTTCAGTGTCGCTTAGATGACAATCTGCAAGATAGTAGATGTCAGCATACTGGGAGAGTTCCTTAAGGTATTCAAGAACATAATCATCAATGATCGAATCTGGATCGTAGCCTGCGAAAAGGCAGATTCTGCGGCTTTCTTTCCTGAGTATCGTGCCTGGTCGCAGTTGCATTGTCCCCGAAACCTGGGGTCTCGGATCGACAAGGCCTTTGTCTTTTGATTGCAGAAAATGAATCAGTGGATTGATGGGCGTTTTCCAGTTTCGTAGATAGGTTTCCTCGTACCAGATCGGATCAAATAATGCCGTGCTGCACGGATATTGCCTGTCTCTCCATCCGTGTTTGCAATAATGCTGGGCTGCTGATAGCTCTGTGCTTATTTTTATTTTTGGATTGTTTTCTTTGTATTGCCTTGCATTGAATAGGCCCGAATCCAGAATAAGGCGGGCCATCAATGCATAGTTTTCTTGAGCGGGAAACGAGACGCAGCCAGTCTTCATGCCCACCTCTCTCCAGTGAAGATAGGGATTGCAATGCTGCCTTAATACCTTTTTGTTGGCTTCCCAATACCATGATGATGAAAATTCTGGGCAGGGATTCTTGCCTTCGAACGGACCGTACCTGGCATAGTGATAGACTGGCTCTAGGTCATTGACTCCAATTTCTTGATATGTTTTCAGGTAAAAGTTGGTGTCGATATAGCTTTTATTGTGTAGGGTGTTGTAATTCTCTTTGCGCCTGAGGTAGTTGCCGATTGTGTACGATGGTCCATAAGCTGAGCCATGGGGTGAGTTACGCTCTCCGGCCTTGATGATGCAGGTCTCTTGTTCATGGCTGTCTTTGTAATAGGCGAGCGCTGTTTGCATGCCGCAAAGCTCTGGAAGCAAGCCAAGTAGTCGCTCTAGTCCATGCCACATTGACTGTTTCATTCCGCTTTTCATTTCTCCATTCTTCTCGCTGCTGATCAGTTTTTTGATCTTTGATAAGGGCTCAAGTAAGGCTGGTCGCAGCCAAACGATCGTCCCGGCAAAAAAGCCCCAATCCACTCTCATATCCCGATTCTTTGCTATCTGCTGAAGCAGCTCGGCCACAAATACTTCGTTTCCATGCATCAGTGCCCGGGCCGATTTATACATGTCGGCGGAGCCGATCATGGCTACGTCTTCGTGGGTGCTGAAATACTCAATGACCCTGTCAACGATCTCCGCTGTGCCTGCAATCGAATCCAGCAAAAGGCGCAGCCAGGCTAAGCCAGCCTTCCTATAGTGATCTTCAAGACCCGCCAGCCCCTTTTTAGTATGAAGCTTGAGAATTAAATCGAATTGTTCAATATCTAGCTGGCTTGCAGCTTCGAGAAATGGATAGATGTCGTAGCCCTTGTTTTCTGTGGTGAGGATGCGTGTATCAATTCCGTATTTCTTGAGCAGGACTGCTACTGCCGTGGTGTTGTTTGTGGTTGTGGTGACAACCGTTTTGCCGACGTTGAAAAGATGGCGGTAGTCATTGATAATTGTTTCGGCTACGTCAACGTAGTAGATATGAAATAGTATCAGGATTCTACTGGTTCCTGAAGCTCCGGTTTGCATCTTTCGGCTCGGCTTGACTTCAGTTGTTTCCATCGCTACGCCAAGGCAGCTTCTTTTAAGCTATGAGCATTTGGATTCTGGTGGGTCTTCAAGTTTCTGCAGGAGTTAGTACTTGTGGGCCTTTATTGTGGATGTCATCGCTTCGCAGCTGTGCGCAATGTTGTGTTGACACCACTGCAAACTGAAATCTGCTCGAGCCGGTAGCTGTCTCCTGTGAGATAGTAATTGGTTGCTGCCATGATGCAATAGAGTTCGAAATTGGCTTGATCGAGTACGAGCATGTTTGGAGTATCTGTGAAAGTCTCGAATTCTGGCTTTGGAGTGCGCCAGTCGCCATAGTTTTCCTCGAGGTAAAGATTGCTATCGGCTGGGGCTCCGTAGCGATGGCCTAGAAAATCCACTTGCTTCACTTCAAAAGGGGTATTGGTCCATTCCGTTTTGAGCCCACCGTGGGCCACGGTGTTGGCATCTTTGTTGTAGTGGATGAACACATCGACAAACACCTTATTGACGTGCTCGAGGTACACGGCGTTTGCTGATTCGATCTCTCTCTCTTTAAAGACTGGGCAGTGTTTGATGAATTCCTGTAGCTCAGAGCGCGTGAACTGATCGCTCACGCCCACGTCGATATCTTTGTCGTGCCCCAGGATCGTGCCTTCTCGCACGCAGCCCAGCAGAGTTCCGGAAATTAGAAAGAGCTCCACGCCGTGTTCACGCAGCGCCAGATCCAGATCCTTCAGGGCTTGGCCTGCCTTGGCGATCCAGCGTTCCTTCGCGCCCTTCGATCGTTTTTTCTTTGAGCGGAGCTGGCCAAACTCAAAAAAGTTTGCGAGTTGTTCGTGGCGGATCTGGGCCAGCTTGATCGCTTTGTCAGCCTGGCCCAGATTGCGAAGTAGCAGCAAATAGTTTGACGTTGCCCGTCGCCACCGGGCGCCGTAGAGTGGCAGATCCCGGCACTGGGCTTCATAGAAGGGCAGGCCGGCTTCGCTGTCTACCGAGAGGCGGAAAGCCTGATAGAAGCGATTGGACGGATCCTCGAAGGGAACGTTGTAAAACAGGTCGCGCGCCTGCTGGTGCCGGTTCAGCTTGCGCAGGGCCTCCTGGCGTAGATAAAAGGCCTGCTTGGCATAGCGCGACCACGAGGGTAGCGACCAGGTGGCTTGATTGGCCAGATACTCTGCCTCCTCAAAGTTGGAGGCAAACAACGCCATTCGGCTCGCCAGAACCATCGCCCTGCCATCAGCAGACTCGAGGCTGTGGAGCAGGGCGTCAGCGCCGGTGGGATCGCTTGTTTTGAAGGCATCCTTGGCTTCTTTCAGGGCCTGGGGCTGTCGCGCCAAGGCCAGCCGCAGTTCGATGTGGCGCGTGACGCTGCGCCGTTTGAGCCGAACCCACCGCTTGATAAATCTCCGGGCCTTCTTCAGTGGCTTCATTCAGTTGTCCTCTTCGCCGTATTCGCTGGTTGTGATGGTTTGAACGCTGAGCTTGTGCTTGATGTACGTGGTGGAGATGTTTGGGGTGCGCGGCAGGTAGATCACTTGGCAATGCTCGGTGAGGAAATCAAATTTTCCTTGCCAGTCGTCGCCGATCACGAAGATATCGATATCGAAATTCTTGACATCATCTATCTTTTGCTCCCATGTGTTTTCAGGGATCACCCGATCCACATAGCGAATCGCTTCCAGCACGCTGGCGCGGTCGTCGTAGGGGTGGAAGCATGTTTTGCCCTTCAACTTGTTGAACTCATCGGTGGACAGGGCCACGGTGAGGTGATCGCCAAGGGCGCGGCAGCGCCTCAGCAGATTGATATGGCCGTGATGCAGGAGATCAAACGTGCCGTAGGTGATGATGCGCTTGATCATAGGGCCCGTTGCGTCATCAATTGGGTCAGAATGTTGTGACAGCGTTGTTGGATCGGCTGGGCTGGGTCAGCGGGGAGAAAAAGAAGCGATGCCTTGCTGTGCCTCTTGTTGTGAGCAGCATGTCCTGCGCTGTCTGGGTCAACGTTTTGCTCTCCTTCAGCTTCAATCGCTGCCAGCACGTCATGCCAGGTTTGATGAATGGGGCCAGGAAAAACATCTTGAATAGGGTAGAGGAAGCCGCGCTCATTGTCCATGTATTTATCCAGATCCTTCATCAGGCCATGGATCGGCCGCTTCAAGATCAGATAGTCCACCCAGATGCTCGAATAATCCGCCACCAGGGCTACCGCAAGGCTCAGGGCCACGGCTGGTTCCGGCAGCCGCTGTGCTCCCAGATCCAGCACCGTCTTGCCGTCGCACAATCCGTGTTGCTGCCCCTCCCAATAAGGATGGGGGCGCAGGCCTAGCACCCAGCCCCGCTTTTGGCACACGGCCTTGATCAAGGTGAGGTCGTCTGCCGTGATCAGGTGGGCCAGTGTGATGCCGCCCTCCCGAAAGGTGGGGGCATGGAGGATCAAGCGGCGGCCCTTCAGTTGTGCTGCCAGCTCCAGGCGCTTGGCCTGCAGGTCTTCGGGCCAGCTCTGCCAGGGCTGGGAGAGATAGTCGAATCGGGGTAAACCCACCGGATGCACCTGATGGTGCGGCACCGCGAAGGCCAGCGCATTCACCAGCTGGTCGACCGGGTTGCTGGCGATCACGGCGTCGTAGAGGCGACTGTTCTCGGCGATGCGTTTCTGCCGGCTGCGGTGTGCCTGCAACCCCCCCCGCGGCAGCATCATCGCCTCGATGCGCTTGATTGCCACGCCATGCCAGAGGTTCACCACGGCGCGCCCCCTTTTGCGCCGGGTGAGGTAGGCGTCACGGGCCGAATGGCTGAGCACCACCAGCTCGCTGGAGAGCAGGGTGAGCAAGGAGCGCAGGCTGAAGCGATCGATCAGCTCCACGCCCTGCCGCTTCAGCACGCTGGCTGTGTGGGGATCGGTGGCCCCCTCCTTGTAGGCGATCACCCGCCTGTGGGGCTCTGCGGCCATCGCATCGAGCATCACCCGCAGGTTGCCGCTGATCGGCGCATTGCGCCGGCTCACGAAACACACCTGCCCGCGCCGCACGGGGATGGCCCAATCGAGCAGCCAGGCCAGCTTCAATCGCAGCAGTCGCACAGCCCAGCGTTAAGCCTGTGGCACGCTACGCCCATGCCCCGTGCTGCCCTTGCCATTCCCCACGCAGGCCTGACGGCGCATCGCACCATTGCGGTCTTGCTGGCGGCTGCCTTTCCCGCGACCCCACTGCTGCCTGGACGCCGCTGTGCCAGGAGCGAGCTGGCCGGCGTGCTCGTGTGGGGCCGTAAGCCTTCCGCCCGGCGGGGTGAGCGCCTCGCTGCCCGCCGCGGCCTGCCCCTCTGGCGCCTGGAGGATGCCTTCCTGCGTTCGCTTGCCCCCGGGGCTGATCCGCCGCTGGGCCTGGTGCTCGACGACCAGGGGATCTATTACGACAGCGCAAACCCAAGCCGGCTGGAGCACCTGATTGCCCGGGCCCGCTCGCCCGCCGAGCGGCAGCGGGCCGAGGCCCTGGCGGCCCTCTGGTGCGGGCAGCGGGTGAGCAAATACAACGCCGCTGCGGAGGCCCCTGCCCCCGCAGAGCCGTTTGTGCTCGTGGTGGATCAAACCGCCGGTGACCTCTCCATCACCCTCGGCGGTGCGTCCGCCGCCAGCTTTCAGGCCATGCTGGCCGCCGCCCTGGAGCGCCATCCCCAGTGCCGGGTGCTGGTAAAGACGCACCCCGAGGTGGCCCTGGGCCGCAAGCGCGGCCACTTCAGCGCTGCCCAGCTCGCCCACCCGCGCCTTCTGCTCGAGGCCAGCGGCGGCCATCCCACCGCCCTGCTCGAGCGGGCCGAGGCGGTGTATGTGGTCACCTCCCAGCTTGGCTTCGAGGCCCTGCTCTGGGGCAAGCCGGTGCACTGCTTCGGGATGCCCTTCTATGCCGGCTGGGGCCTCACCCACGATGCCCTGCCCCCACCGCAGCGCCGGGCGGAGGCTCCGCCCCGCGTGCTTGCCGATCTGGTGCATGCCGCCCTGGTCGACTACGCCGTGTATGTCGACCCCCACCGCCACCAGCCCTGCGCCGTGGAGGATCTGGTGCGCTGCATCGGCCTGCAGCGGCGGCGTCTGGCGGCCAGTCCTGCCCGGGCGGTGGCCGTGGGGTTCGAGCGCTGGAAGCGGCCGGTGCTGGCCCGTTTTCTGTCGGGCACACGCCTGCGCTTTGCCCGCTCCGCAGCCGTTGTGGGGGTGGCGCAGGAGCTTGCGGGCCAGGCCCTGGTGCGCTGGGGCTACCGCGCCCCCGCCTTGGCTCATCGCTGGGACGGCCCGGTGTGGCAGCTGGAGGATGGCTTCCTGCGCTCGGTGGGCCTCGGCGGCGATCTGCACCGCCCCCTCTCCTGGGTGGTCGACCACCGTGGCCTCTACTACGACGCCACCCGGCCCTCCGACCTGGAAGCTTGGCTGGCGAGCGCCGATCTCACCGCTGAGCAGCTGGCCCGTGCCGCGGCGCTGCGCCAGCGGCTGGTGCGCGAGGCGATCACCAAATACAACCTCACAGCCCAGGCTTGGCAGCGGCCCCCCGGCCTGGGGCGGGTGGTGCTGGTGCCCGGCCAGGTGGAGGGCGACGCCTCGCTCCGCTACGGCGCCGTGGACATCTGCACCAACCTGGCCCTGCTGCAGGCGGTGCGCCGCGTTGAGCCCGAGGCCTTCCTGATTTACAAGCCCCATCCCGACGTGGTGGCCGGCCTGCGCCGCGCCTCCGCCGCCGAGCGCCAGGCCCTGGAGCTGGCCGATCTGGTGCTGGCCGATGTGGCCATGGAGCACCTCTTCAGCCAGGTGGATGCCGTGCACGTGCTCACCTCGCTCGCCGGCTTCGAGGCGCTGCTGCGCGGCCTGGAGGTGCACACCTGGGGCCTGCCCTTCTACGCCGGCTGGGGCCTCACTTGCGACGCCCACACCTGTTCCCGCCGCGGCCGCCCGCTCAGCCTCGATGCCCTCGTCTACGGCGCCCTGATCGCCTACCCCCGCTATGTCAGCCGCCACAGCGGCTGGGCGATCACCCCCGAGCAGGCGATCGATGAGCTGCTCGCCTGGCGCCAGGAGTGCCCCCCGCGCCTGGCCTGGCGCACGGCCCTGATCCGCCTCTGGGCCCGCCTGCGTCGCCGGCCTTAGCAGGCCCTTGCTGTTGACCCCTGGCTGTGATCGGGATCACAGCCAGCCGCATGGCCGGATACCCGCGGGTATCCGGTGCTGCAGCGAGGCTGATGTTGGTTCCTTTTGGCCTTTTTCATGAACCGTCCACCGATTCGCAGTTTCCGTGTCCTGCGTCGTCGCCTGCGCGCCCTGCTCTGGTTGCAGTGCAGCGGCTTTCATCTGCAGCACACCGGTG
>Ga0194116_10003165_pt1 | contig 20139 bp, 14 predicted proteins | sample TA2MahsurfametaG_4_FD_148617 | JGI IMG/M metagenome (GOLD analysis project Ga0194116, IMG submission 148617) | Freshwater microbial communities from Lake Tanganyika, Tanzania - TA2015008 Mahale S9 surface | ecosystem: Environmental > Aquatic > Freshwater > Lake | place: Tanzania: Lake...
GTGAATACTATAAGCCGTTAACCTATGAGTTCTTTGCCACAAGCATTGATGATAGCGGGGCTCTGCTGTCTGAGGATTATCACTTTTGTGAGTTATGGAAAAAACATGGCGGCAAGATCTATGCCAATCCGTTCATTAAGTTAGATCATGTGGGCACTTATGTCTACACAGGCGACATTGTAAAGTCGGGTGGTAATCTTAAGTGAGCCATGTTCTAACCATAGACTTTGAGACCTACTACGACAGAGATTTTAGTCTAACTAAATACACCACTGAGGAATACATCCGTCATCCGATGTTTGAGGTGATAGGGGTTGCCGTGCAGATTGACAACGGCGACCCTGAGTGGTTTAGCGGATCACACAAAGAGATCCAACAGTTTCTTCTGCAGTTTAATTGGCAGAACTCTTTGGCGCTAGCACACAATGCGATGTTTGATGCGGCGATTCTTAATTGGATCTTTGATATAACTCCCAAGGGTTGGCTAGACACTCTTAGCATGGCGCGACCCATTCATGGGGTGGATGCCGGTGGTTCGTTAAAAGCATTAGCCGAGCGGTACGAGTTAGGTGAAAAAGGCACAGAAGTTGTGAACGCCTTGGGTAAACGGCGGGCATTGTTTGATGCGTACGAGTTGGCTAGATACGGCGAGTATTGCAGAAACGATGTGGCCCTTACCTACAAACTGTTTAACTTGCTTAAACAAAAAGGGTTTCCTGTCAAGGAACTCAAACTAATCGACCTAACGATTAAGATGTTTTCTGAGCCTGTGTTAAGGCTTGACGTGCCGGTTCTGGAGAAACATCTGGTACAAGTGGTACAACGGAAGGAACAACTACTAAAAGAAGCAGAAGCCAATAAAGAAATTATCATGTCCAATGATAAGTTTGCGGCAGCCTTGACTGCTTTAGGTGTTAATCCTCCTAGAAAGAAATCACCACGCACTGGAAATATGACGTGGGCTTTCTCAAAGGTAGACGAGGATTTTAAAGCGTTACTTGAACACCCCAAGGAGGAAGTGCAGAACTTGGTCGCCGCACGGTTAGGTGTCAAGACAACGATTGAAGAAACCCGAACCCAAAGGTTTATTGATATTGGTAAGCGTGGCTCACTTCCGGTTCCCCTTAAATACTATGCCGCCCATACGGGCAGATGGGGTGGGTCGGATAAAGTCAACTTACAAAACTTGCCCTCCCGAGATAGTAAGTCTTTGATTAAAAAGGCAATTGTTCCGCCGCCCGGCTTTACTTTAATTGACTCTGACTCCTCACAGATTGAGGCACGAACCCTAGCGTGGCTCTCCCAACAGGAAGATTTGATCAAGGCATTTGCGAACGGCGAGGATGTCTACAAGATTATGGCGGGAAAGATCTATAACAAACCCGTAGAAGAAATAACCAAAGACGAGCGATTCTTTGGCAAGACGGTGATTCTTGGTGCTGGCTACGGCATGGGGGCTAAGAAGTTCCATTTGATGCTCCGTTTACAGAACATAAACATTAGTGATTCAGAAGCCGAACGTATAATAACAATTTATAGAACGACTTACCCACGTATCTCTAACCTTTGGACGCAAGGCAACGATGCATTAGGCTCCATGCTGACGGGCAGTAAAAGCACTTTTGGTAAACAGGGGGTGGTGGACGTAATTAAGGGAGGTTTCACGCTACCAAGCGATTTAAATCTTTTTTATAACAACTTATCAGTACGGACTGAGGGTTTACCCAATGGTGGCAGTCGCAACGTCTACACGTATGATTCTCGCCGGGAGAAAGGCATTTATATCTACGGCGGCAAGGTCGTGGAGAATGTGGTGCAGGCTCTTGCGCGGTGCATCATAGGTGAGCAAATGCTATTGATCGCCAAGAAATACAGGGTTGTCCTAACTGTTCACGATGCGATTATGTGTGCCGTTCCCGATGCCCAAGTCGAGGTTGCTCAATCCTATATTAATTGGTGTATGACCCAAGTGCCTGAGTGGGCGCAGGGCCTGCCCGTAGGTTGCGAAGTTAGATCAGGTAAAAGTTATGGAGATTGTTGATGAAGGTCGATCAGAAATTAGATTATTCAGCCCATGAATTACAGGCAAAACACCTTGTGAAGCAGGCCCACGATTTGCTTTTAAAGGGTGAATTTTTACTAGCCGCTTCCACTATTGACGTAGCGATTGTAGAATTAAGGCTCATGCGTAACGCGGTCAAAAGCCACATTAAAGAATGAGCAAAACGATACCTTGGTCTTACAGCAGCATCTCCCTTTTCCAACAGTGTCCTAAGAAGTATTACCACTTACGGGTAGCCAAGGACATTACCGAGCCTGAGACTGAGGTACTGCTCTATGGCAAGCGAGTCCATGAGGCGGCTGAGAAGCACGTGCGGGATGGTGAGCCGATACCCCCTGAGTTTGAGCAATTTGCCCCGGTCATACAGAAGTTAGCCGAGATGCCGGGAGAGAAGTATTGCGAACACAAGATGGGCATCACGGAGCGCGGTGACCCGACAGGGTTCTTTAGTCCTGACGTTTGGCTGCGTGGGGTGGCTGACCTGATCATCGTGAATGGGGACGAGGCACGAATTGTTGACTATAAGACTGGGAAAAGCGCAAAGTACGCTGACACTAAACAACTTGATTTGATGGCGTTATGCACCTTTGCCCACTTTCCACAGGTCAACGAGATAAAGGGTGGGCTGCTCTTTCTGGTCTGCCACGATCTCATCAAAAGATCCTATACAAGAGAAGATGTTTTTGGAATAATGAGAGACTGGACTTCTAACTATTCTTGGTTATCAAAGACTTTTCAAGAAAACGTTTGGAACCCACGGCCTAATTTTTCGTGCCGGAGTTACTGTCCAGTATTGAGTTGCGTTCACAACGGTAGAAATGTATAGGGACTAGCCATGCCTTACGTAAACAAAACCAGACCGTATAAGAAAGAATACCAACAACAACTCGCCCGGGGCGAGCACGAGAAACGTATGGAGCGGCAACGAGCCCGGAGGTCTTTAGATAAAAAAGGCACAGACGGAAACGGCAACGGTAAAGCGGATGCCCGGGAGGGTAAGGATGTTCACCACCGCAAGGCCCTGTCCAAAGGTGGTTCTAATAAAGATGGCGTAGTAGTGGTTTCCCCTAGTAAGAACCGATCCTTTAAGAGGAACTCCAACCACCAATTGGTGTCTGAAGTAAGTACCAAAGAACGCAAGTCCCGTTAAAACAACCCCCTTGGGCGGGTAGCCCATGCTGAGAGCCTATGCAACTTGTTGAAAACAATCGAGCCTTGCTTCTAAGGCTCAAGAATCCTGACCCCGTTTTAGCCACGATACCCAAGAGTAAGTTGCTCTCCCAAGAGGGAGAGATCAGTCACGTGCTGGTCAAGTGGGGTTTAGAGGAGTCCCAACTCCTAAGCAAACTACGAATCAAGAATGTCCCTAGCCCAATCCGCAGGGACTACAAATGGCCCGGGTTCCACAAACCCATGATGCACCAAATAAGAACTGCATCTTTCTTAACATTACATAAGAAAGCGTTTTGTTTTAACGAGCAAGGCACGGGCAAAACGGCCTCCTGTGTATGGGCGGCTGATTACCTGATGAACATTGGGCTGATCAAACGGGTGCTGGTTGTCTGTCCCCTATCTATCATGGACTCCGCTTGGCGTTCTGACTTGTTTACGTTTGCCATGCACCGCCGGGTAGACATAGCGTACGGCACACCCAAGAAGCGCAAGAAGATCATACAGGGCGATGCTGAGTTCGTAGTGATTAACTACGATGGCGTTGAGATTGTTCAAAAGGAGTTACAGGAAGCCGACTTTGACCTAATCATTGTTGACGAGGCCAATGCTTACAAAAACAACTCAACCCGTAGGTGGAAGTGCCTCTGGAATCTGGTCATGCCCAAGACTTGGCTATGGATGCTTACCGGAACCCCGGCGGCACAGTCCCCCGAGGATGCCTTTGGGCTGGCTAAATTAGTCTGCCCCGAGCGTGTGCCTAAGTTCAGGGGGGCTTGGAAAGATCAGGTTATGCTAAAGATCTCTCAGTTCTCTTGGATACCCCGCAAAAACGCCGTGTCGCTGGTCCACGATGCCCTACAACCGGCTATTCGATTCACCAAGGATCAGTGCCTAGACCTACCCGATATGGTCTACACAACCCGAATAATCCCCCTGACCGCCCAGCAGTCCCACTACTACAAACGCATTAAGACTGACATGCTGGTCAAGACCGCAGACGAGCAGATCACGGCGGTTAACGCTGCCACCGTTATGAACAAACTCCTACAGTTGTCATGCGGCGTGGTGTATTCCGATAGTGGTGAAGCGATTGCCTTTGATGGCAAGAACCGTTTGGACGTGATGATAGAGGTAGTTAGGGAAACTACTAATAAGGTGTTGATCTTTGTCCCGTTTAGGCACGCCATCGAGGTGGTGTCGGAGACTCTGACCAAGGAAGGCATCAGCAACGAGATAGTCTCAGGCGCCGTCAGCGCCACCAAAAGAGCAGAGATCTTTAAGAAGTTTCAGCAAGAGCAAGACCCCCGTGTGTTGGTGATCCAGCCCCAAGCGGTGGCTCACGGGGTGACCCTGACTGCCGCAGATACCGTGATTTGGTTCGGCCCGACCATGAGTTTGGAGACCTACTTACAGGCAAACGCCCGGGTACACAGACAGGGACAGGTCAATAAGACAACCGTGGTGCATCTCCAAGGATCGGGGGTAGAGGCACAGGTCTACAACGCTCTGCGAAGAAAAGAAGATATTCATTCAAAAGTCGTGGAACTTTTTTACAATGCTGTTGACAAAGTAAACAACAGTAATGAAAATGGTGAAACAAATGGATAACATCGCAGCCGACAAACTAGCAAAGACGTACCTCAAGATGAGAGACAAACTGGAAGAGATGCGTCACGAGTTTGAGACCCAAGAAGCCGATCTCAAAAACAAGATGGAAACGATTGAGAGGGCCATGCTTGAAGTCTGCAAAGTCACGGGCGCAGACAGTATCAAGACCCAGTTTGGCACGATCATCAAGTCGGTCAAGACCCGCTACTGGACTAACGATTGGGAGTCTATGTATCGGTTTATTGAGGACCACAAAGTACCCGATCTGCTGGAGCGGCGCATCCATCAAACCAACATGAAGACTTGGATTGAAGATAATCCCGGTCTCTTGCCACAGGGGCTTAACAACGAGTCCCGTTATTCTGCAACCGTAAGGAGAAGCAAATGAGCGGAGAAATGACGCTTTTTAAGGGCAATCTGCCTGAGTATCTCAAGAACCGTAGCCTCTCGGCTACAACCCGTGCGCTTATGGGTACGTCCCAGAATAAGCGTATCTCCATCCGTGGCGGTGTGTTCCGCATGATGGTCGGTGGTCAAGAGACTGCCAAGTCTGACGAGCGCACAATGCAAGTTGTTATTGTAGCGGCGGCTGAACATGTTGGTCGTACATACTACGAAGGGCAGTACGAAGAGGGTGAGCAAGTTCCTCCGGCTTGTTGGTCGGCTGACGGGATTCGCCCTGATGCAAACATTAAAACCCCGCAGTCACAGACCTGTGCAAACTGCCCGCAGAACATCGCTGGCTCTGGTCAGGGTGACTCTCGCGCTTGTCGTTTTTCTCGCCGCCTTGCCGTTGTGTTGGCTAATGATTTTAACGGTGACGTGTTTCAATTGGTGTTGCCGTCTAAGTCTATCTTTGGTAAAGCCGACAACAATAAGATGCCGCTTGAAGCCTACGTGAAATATCTGGCTGCACACGGCGTTAACGTGGAAGATGTTGTTACAGAGATGCGTTTTGATACCGACAGCGCAACACCCAAACTTACTTTCTCTCCGGTGCGTCCTCTGGAAGAGCACGAGCACAATATCTGTTCACTCAAGGCACAGACTCAAGAAGCCAAGAACGCTATCACTATGACCGTAGCGCAAACTGATGGCGTAGTAGAAAAGCGTCTTGCTGCCCCCAAGGCCGTGGCTAAGACTGAAGAAGTAACAGAACCAACTAAGCGACCTACTAAGAAGCAAGAGGAAGTGCCCGCCAAAGATGCGGCAGCCCTTGTGGATGAGTGGGACGACAATTAAGTTTTGGGGGAAAGCAGAACAACTCGCTTGTGTTATGAGCATGAGATTTGGTTGTTGTACACCTGCTAGTACCCCTCCCCCTTCCTACCCCTAGGAACGCCATCCATTAGGTGCGGCTCAACTCGCGTCGGGCGAGGTTAGTGGAACCCGACACTTTTTCTTTTACTGGGGATATATCGTGGTTGGCTATACCTTATCAATTATTAATAAAAATGCTGAGGCTGACCAATCCAAGATTGGTGTTCAGTTAGGCAGGATTTGCATATCCAAAAACGTACCTGTCCAGATCGTGGCTAGTTACTTTGGTATGACGAGAAGCGGAGTGTATTACTGGTTCAGTGGGGAACGAGAACCTAGAAAAGTGGCGGCGCAAGAGATAAAAGACTTCATACAAAATTTAGCCGAGTGATGAGATGCAAGAATTTTTACGAGCCATTCTTGCCGGGGAAGGACACTATTGCATTACGGGTCTGAAGAAGAACGATCCGCATCCAGCAATACAGTCGTTTTTTGACAAGTTAGAAGATACAGACCAAGCAATCAAAACCTTTCTCGCAGAACGGAGAGATGTTTACTTTGCGTTGGCTACATTCAAAGATCCTAATGCGGCCAAGCCTCGCGCTCAGGAAAACGTAGTTTGCATAAAGTCGTTATGGGTTGACCTAGACTGCGGTGAAGAGAAAGCCAGAGCGTTAAAAGGCTACACCGATAAAGAAGCGGCGCTTCTTGCGCTAGAAGAGTTCTTAGATAAGACCAAGTTGCCAGAACCTGCTTTGGTAGATTCGGGTGGTGGGATACATGCGTACTGGGTGCTGGATCGGGAGTTATCCCGTGAGGAGTGGCAGCCCCTTGCCGATGGACTAAAAGAGTTATGTGCCAAAGAGGGTTTACTAATTGACCCCGCCTGCACGGCTGATGCGGCACGGATTCTTCGGGTTCCCGACACTTACAACTTTAAAGAGGAGACGCCGAGGCAGGTTCGGCTCCTGTCTCCTCCTGACGTAGCGTATAGCGTAGACATACTAAAGTCGGTACTGCCTGAGATAGCACCTCGACTGCTTGCGCCTTCTAGCAATAGAAAATCTGTCAGTGCTTTAACTAAGGCGCTAATGGGTAATCAAGTATGTTACTTCAAAAATATCATGCTGCGTTCAGCCAAAGGCACTGGCTGCCAACAATTAGTTCACATTTATAAAAACCAACATGATCGTTCTCAGGTAGACTACAACATGTGGCGAGCGGCTCTCTCAATCGCGGAACACTGCGAGGACAGGGATACGGCAATCCATAAGTTATCCAATAAGCATCCAGATTATGATCCTACGGAAACAGAAAACAAGGCATCTGATACTCGGGGAGAGGGGAAGGGTCCCTATCTTTGTACTACGTTTGCTGAATTTAACCCGAACGGATGCGACAACTGCCCTAACGCCGGAAAAATTAAAAGCCCTATCATCTTGGCTAGAGAAATTGTCGAGTCAAAAGAAACCGAAGTCGTAGTTAAAGAAGAGTCGTCGGTCGGGGTCGTCAATGAAATAACCTATGAGATCCCAGAATATCCAGATCCATACTTCCGTGGTCGCAACGGTGGCGTGTACCGCCGAGCCAAAGACGAAGATCAAGTCTTAGTCTACCCGCATGACCTCTACGTAGTGCAGAGGATCTATGACCCCAACGAGGGCGAGAGTGCGTGGATAAGACTGCACCTACCAAAAGACGGTGTTAAAAACTTCACAGTAAGCATGGCTGCCTTGTCCGGGTCAGACACTATGCGAACGGAACTTGCCAAGCGTGGGGTTATCTCTATGGCTTGGAAAGAGATTCAAAACTACTTAATAAGATCAGCGAGTGAACTACAAGTGCAAAAACAAGCGGAAGTTGCACATCATCAATTTGGTTGGACAAAGCGTGGCTCCTTTGTAGTTGGAGACATGGAGTTAGAAGGGGGCAAGCGAAAGTACGTACCCCCCACAGTCACCACCTCAGACATGGTGGATTGGTATCACGAGAAGGGCAACCTTGAAGAGTGGAAGCGGGTGTTCAATGCGTACGGCAGAGAGGGTATGGAGTTACAAGCATTTTCTGCATTAACCGGCTTTGGCGCCCCACTGCTGCAGATTGCTACCGCCCATAAAGGTATTTTGCTAAACCTGATTCACAAAGACTCCGGTTCTGGCAAGACAACTGTGCTTCGGATGATCAACTCCATTTGGGGTCACCCTGAAGATCCGTTGCGTAGCGCAGACGATACTAAGGCTTCTTTGGTTCTGCGGATGGGAGTGCTAAACAATATCCCGTTAACTGTTGACGAGATGACCAACACCAAACCAGAGGAAGTCTCTAACTTCTTATACGGCATTACCCAAGGGCGGGGCCGAGACCGCATGCAGGCTAACTCCAATACTCTGCGTATCAACACCACAACATGGCGCACGGTGGGAGTAGCCACAAGTAATTCATCGTTTCACGACAAACTTTATCTGCTTAAGGATTTGCCAAAAGGCGAGATCTTCCGATGCGTTGAATTTAACATTGGTCTGTCCAACATTATCTCTACCAAAGAGGGTGTGGAGTTATTTGACGAGACCCTCATGCAGAACTACGGCCACGCTTGGTATCCGTACATCACGGCAATCCAGTCTCAGAAAGCCGCAGTCATTGATTTAGTTAAAAAATATACAAACGCAATTACCGATAAACTTAACCTATCACCATCCTACCGTTTTTATTCAGCACTGGGCGCAGTCAATCTAGCGGGTGGCAAGATTGCTCAAGACTTAGGGCTTATTGACTACCCCCTGCAGCGGCTCTTTGACTTTTACTGCGAGCAGATTGGCGAGATAACCGAGACCGCACTAAGCAAGGGTCAGGACTCTCAAGTCTTTATCTCGATGTTTATCCTTAAGTACATGGCTCAAAACTCGCTCATCATTGACGATGCTTGCGATGCCCGCACTGGCGCAGTTAGTAAGCAGACACCCCGCGCTGAGTTGTTTATCCGCATGGAGCCTGACACGAAGCGCATCTACATAGTGTCATCTAGGCTCAAAGAGGAATGCGCTAAGAATCAGGTCACTTATAAAGATGTAATAAAAGACTTAGAGTCAAAAGGTTATCTATTGGGAGTCAAGCCCAAGGGTATGTCTAAAGGGACACTGATCGGCACCCCGCCGGTCAATGCGTTAGTGCTAGATGCGGAAAAGATGGGCTTTGAAATTCCTACTGAGATTCCACAAAATGTGGTCGGATCGGATTGAGTTTGTCATTCCTTGGGACAACTTCACGACAGGGATGTCTGTCTTTATCCCCACCATGAATCCCTACGATACCCTGAGATCTTTTAAGAGGGAGGCAGACGAACGATCTATCACCTATGTTTATAGGGTTACCGTAGAAAACGGGGTGCAAGGCTTGCGGGTATGGAGAACGTAGACCACAATGAAGGGGCTTCTCTAGCCCGTACTCCTCCGGGCTTTGCCCCGGCTGCTCTCCTTGCTGGGGCTTTTTTAATCTTCGTCAAATAGGTCTTGTTCGATCAGCAGGTCTTCAATGTCTTGATAGGGAGCAAACTTAGACCGCAGGCCTTTGGCTATGAAGATGCCTTTCTCGGTCTCTTGGGAGACTGACTCCCGCTTGGCTAAGGATCGCTGAATAGTTTTAGAGTCGATTGCCACTCCCTTATAGGGATTAAGTCTACTAAATTCACGGATTTCCTCCATGACTTCTGAGCGAGCCTCTCGGTCTCGCTCCCGCACTGCCTTGGCATACTGATCAAGCAAACTCATGCGGCGCTGCAATATCTCCTGTTCAATGTCCTTGATCTGGTTATTGATCTTGTATTGGCTAGAGAGGCGCTGAGGAGTTAGGCCAAGTGCCTGAAAGATAATTTCACGAGTTGTAATGTCCTCGATGATGGGATCACCCCGAGAAGTCAGAACCCCTTCAGTGCTAAAGCGATAGGCTTTCATGGGGTTTCGGATAAAAGCAGGGGTGGCCGCTTCAATACCACGAAATACTTCTCCTTTTACCATTTGATCATAACCCCGGAACACCCCATCCACGATGCCAGCACCGGCTCCAAGGGACTCCACCATCGCATTTCGGACAGTTTCTTGAGCATCTTTGCCCTGTTTTATGTCCCGCAGGCCCATCACACCCCCGATAAACGGCAGTTTCTCTGTGCCGCCAAGAAGGAACGAGGACTCATAGGACACCCGCGAGCCAATATCCGCACCGGCTACGCCCAAAGAACCCCGGTACATCGCGTTGCCAACCGTGTTGCCGAAGTTATCAATTAAGAAATCTCTAAGTTCTAAGTCAAAACTGTAAGGCTCATCTTCATCACCAAAGATTGTGTTCATTACGTCACGGATGATGTAGTAAAACGGCATGCCAATTACGCCCGACATAAGAGCAGATCCGCCCATCATGTAAGTAAACTGCCGCCGTGCAATAGTCCTAATATTCTTTTGTTGCTCAGGAGTCAAATTTGGATCAAGTTTCCCAAACATCTCTTGGAACATCCTGATGTAGATAGTCGCCATGTGAGCCGGAAACTTTTTAAACATCAAGATGACCCGAATAGCCGGGTTCATAAAGACACGACCTGCTTGGTCAGAGGCATACGCACCCTGAGACTTCTCTACTGCCTGTTCAGCAAACTTAATGGCTTCTTCGTGAGTCATTGGCTTATCTTTGCCAATCATAGGTTTTGATCGTGCAAGACGATAAGCAGCCAATGCTGTGGTTTCTCGGTTAACTAACTCAGCCTTTTGAAATGCTGTACCCGCATACTTTTGAAATAGATACATGGCGTGAGCAAAAGATCCGGGGTATGCACCGCCAATGTTAGCGATACTGCCAATGTCGTAAATCTGCATGCCAGACCGCAGCGCACCAACGTTGTCTAACGCTGTAAGCATTTCAATTTCATCAACAGTTAACGCCGTGCCTTTTTTAACTGCTTTGTCTCCAAAGAACTTATTGAGTTCTGCTTGGTTTAGCGTCTTTAGTTGATCAAGTCTTTCACTAACAGTGCCTTCTGATATATAACTTGTACCAAACTTGCTAAGTGTTCTATAAGCACGGGTAAGTTCCGTAAAGTTGCTAACCTGTCCTGTAAATCTTGCACTTAACCAAGGCAGGGCTACACCCGGTACCTGCAGCATATTGACCAAAGCCGAGGCTGGATTAAGACCCAGATACCATAAAAATCCTAACTGATTGATATTGTTAGCCAGTTGATCGCCCAGTGTGGGCGGCTCTTGTACCCGCATAACACGGCGTGTAAGTTCTGTAGCCAACTCAATGGCTTCGTCTTGCTCATCCCGAGAACGGAAACGTTTGTCTCCCTTTTCTTCAACGATGTTACGTAGGTTTGTTAGGTCACGGCTTATTGCACCACTATATTGCAGTTGCGAGATTTGATTGGAATAGCGATCCGCCATCACGCTATAAACCTTGAGCATGTCCCGCATAAAACCCTCAGTGCCTTTACGCTTGGCTATTAGGTCACGGCGAATCGAGGTTTCTGGGAATAGCAGTAAAGACGCCTGCTGCACTTTGTCCCGCAGGTTGTCGATCATCTCGACTTCTTGATTATAAGTGCTACTGCCGGGAGTTGAGATTGGCTTGATTGCCGCAAGCGCAGGCTTGATCTTGTCAAAAAACGCATTGACCGGAGCGCGACCCCCGGGGGTATAGAGGAGTTGTTCTATGTTGGACTTCTTAAATGCCTTAACAAAATCTCTACCTAACGTCTTTTCCTGATCTTGAGCGTACCTTCTAGCCTCGGCACGGCTCTCAAAGAACTTAGACTCATTTACAGTAAGTTGTGGCTCACCTGTATCCGGGTCAGTTCCAGTAACTTCGTAAGTGTTGACCACGTAGCGACCAGAGCGCAGCAACTTGAGGTAGGCATCATTATTTGCTTTGGCAAACTCATCCTTTGTTTTCTCAATCGTCTCAAATAACTCAGGCGAAACCTGCGAATCTTTTAAGTTGCCTTCACCAGCCCGATCTTTGTAGGCTTGAATGATGCCCCGCAACAACTGACGGCGGAAGTATTGATAGGAATCAAACAGAGACTTAAGGTTTGCCGAGGGCATGATCTCTGGCGGGATGGGCTTTGCGCCGTTCTGGGCTTTCCAATCCTTTTCAAAGATGGCATCAGCCTGCTTTAACTCGGCATTAAGTAGATCCCAAGCCTCAGTTTTAGACATCTTGACGTTATCAATCTCGACCTTATCAAGATTAAGTTTCCGAAGTTCTTCACTTAGGTCTTTGTTATTTGCTGCGTAACGACTTTTAGAGTTAAACGGGTTGATTTCGGCAATCGTGGCGATAGCACCAATCTCATCTAACTTAGCCGCAGCCTCTTTACTTACCGAGTGCATACGCACCATCGGACCAATCACGGTCTCGGCGTAGCGCATCATCTTCTCACGATAGGCTCGCTGCTCTTTTAGGTACTCATTGATGCGTCCAGCCTCTGGCACACCCAACTGCTCAAGCCTCTCAACAATGTGCCACGTGAACTTAAGAGCCTGTAGACTTTCATTCTTAAATTTGTTATAGGCATCCGAGGACATATCCAGAGCAGTCTGGATTGGGCCAGCAAGAAACTCTCCCACCGCCTGACGAGGGCGGGATACGCTAGGAGTTGAGCCACTTAGAGCGCAGTAGGATTTAGGTATCTTAGCCACAAACGTCCTTTGTAACTTTAGCCGCTACTTTATTGCCCGTATCAGCGTTGCCTGTTGCATCTTTAGCCGCCTTCATCTCGGCAGCGTTCTTGGGGGTAGCCCGCTCACGCACATCTTTTAAGGTCTCAAATATATTACTAGCCCGCTGGAGTGCTGAGTCTTGCTCAGTTTGTGACAGTTTAGGATTAGTTGAGTCCTTAGTTGCTTGAGCATAAGCACCTGCTAACTGAGAAAGTTCTTTTGATATGGTTGTATCTTTAGACTCTTCAGCTAAGTTAATAAATTCGTTTAGATCCTCGGCCAGCCCACTTTCTGGGTCAACCCCCGCCAGCATATCCCGCATCTGCGCCGTGTATTTTTCGTACGGTTGACCCGTAGGTGCTTTGCGTGAACGAGGTGCTTTGGGCGGAGGGGCTGGTGTGGGTGCGGCAGCGGTTTTTTCTGCTTGTATGCGGGCTACTTCTTCTGGGTTATTCTTTATGTATTCAGCCTTAGCCTTGTCAAACTCAAATAGCAAGCCACCAGCCTCTCCGTCAAGCATCTGCCGTTTTTCTAACAACTCTTGTTTTCTTTTATAACGAGGCGACCCATATTGCACCCGTTGAAGAGTCATTATTTCTTCTTGGGCTTCAGCAGATTGACGCATTAAATCGTCAATTTTATCTTTCATGGCTTTAATAGCCATGTAGGCTTCGCTGCGCTCACCGGCTTTTGGTGTAGCGCTAGACGCTACAGGGGCGGCGGCAGTTGGTTCAGGGGTTGGGGCAACTTCTGTTGTGGCTTCGGGCGCAGGGGGTTGCGCTTCAGCCTGTTGGGTCTGTAGATAAGTTGTTTCTGCCTGAGCCAAAGCGTCCGTTGGAGACATAGTGGTCTCCAAGTCTTCAGCAGCCTGCGTAATCTCGGCTACGGCATCGGGGTTATTCGGGTACCGGGCAGCCAAGTCTTTATAGAGTTGCGTCCGAACATCTTGAGCCTGTTGGGCAGCGACAGTCTCCTTAGCCGGGGGCACGCCTAGTTTCTTATTTATGTATTCCTGTGCCTCTGCCTCAGTCTTAAACGTTTTTTTGGTGTCGTATTTGCTAGTCTGTTTGTTAAATACGGTAAACACCTCGGGCTTCATTGGGTCAGACTGAATCTCTAAGTCTTCAGGCATAAGCACTTCTGGACCAGCGTTGCCTCTTTTCTCTTGCTCAAGTTGCCTGTCGATATGCTTTTGAGCGTTCTCGGCACTGGCAAAGTTGCGATCAACGGCGTTTCTGCCCGTAACAGGATTAAACACCACGAACTTTTTGGGATCGGTGGGGGACTGCTGCACCACAAAATTAGTCGGTGAGTTAACAGCCTGCTTTGGATTAAAGAACGCCTCGTAAGTTTTTAAAGCAGCCGTTAGCGTTTCGTACTCTTTGATCTTGTTAGCCAGCGTATCTGGCTCCATCAACTTAGAGTCACGTTTGATCTCTTCGCCTAACTTAAGGCGATCATTCCTAAACATACTAAGAAGCGCCGTGCCAATAGTCTCGTTGCCGGTATCAGCCTCAAGCACGTCCTTCATTGGGATACTGACTCGTTGTTTGCCACCAATGTTGATGGACTTGGCCTCTGGGTCAATCCCAAGACGGTCTAACAAGTCAGGTGTGTATTTTAAAAAGTTGCCTTGGTCGTCTGTCAGGTCAAACGTGGGAGCGTCAATCTGGATCTGTTTACTGTAGTTGTCCCACTCTTGCCCGATGTTTACCGACTTACCTTGGACGGCATCAGCAACCTGCTTGATATAGTCTTTGTTGTAAACACCTTTACGTACGTTGCCAGCATAGGTAGAAGCACCGCCAATCGGACCACCAAGCAGGCCACCGCCTACCGCAGACTCAAAGTATTCTTCTAGCGCATCATCACTTGCCAAGTCTAGGCCAGCACCAAATCTCTCCAACGCTTGCTGCGCGACCTCTTGGGCGGCTTCAAACGCAGCACCCGTAGCAACACCAGCGGCAATACTCTTTTTGCCAAGCAGTCTTTTAGCACCTGCTTCTGGCCCTTCCTTAGCAGTAATCTCAGCAACTTCTTTAGCAACCTTCTCGGCACTCTCCCTGCCAGCCAGACCAATCATCTCGCCCAGTGGGCGGAATAGACGGAATCCAGCCACATCCAGTCCAGCCTGCGCCATAGAAGTCAGACCTATCTTGGTGGCATCAGGCAGTTCAGGTGCCTTACCTTCTTTAACTCTAGTCTCTTGTACTCCTGCCTGACGAGTTGTTGTGTTAGTTAGATATTGAGCACCAGCGGCGGTTAGGAACGCACCTGTGGCAGCAAAGGGTTTTAAGGGTACAGGAGCAAATTTAGCAGCAGCGGCAGAAGCGGCAACAGGGGCTGCAATAAAGCCAAGCGCAGAACCAGCCTGCTCTTTAACAAATCTACCTAAGCCTCCTAACCCCTCAATATCTTTAACACGTTGATATTCGTATTCAGACTCACCAGCCTCGGCAGCAGCCTTGCGGCGCTCTCCAGTTGGTCTAGCAAGATATTGAACGGCTTCAGGCAAACCACCTAGAGTCGAAATGCCTTCGCCAAATCCACCAGTAAACCCGGCTTCTTCTTTTGGTATAGGCGGCATCTCTCCGGCGGGAAACAACTTATCCGCCAAGGCAGCATACATCTCAAAGTCGGGTGTCCCCTTGGGGAACACCAGCGGCTCTTTTAACGCTGGGTGTCTAAGTACCCGAGCCATTTTTAGTCTTCAGTATCTTCTATGCTTGCGCCAGTACCCCGAGCAATAGACATACCTATGAGACCTCTAAGCATTCGGATATTTGTCTGTAGTTCGGCAATTCTGATTTTATTTTTAGGATCTTTAGGATCAAGATCACTTAATTGCTGCTGAAAACTATTTAACTCCATAGTAGCCTTTACAGGGTCAATTCTTGGACCGCCACCACCTGCAGCCCTAGCCCTAGCCGCAAGACCAAGATATTCTATTTGCTTTTCTTTAAGGTCAAGCCCACGCAACTGATTGTTGGCTGTAAATATATCTTTCTTAGCCGCCCTAGCCTGCGTCTCTGCGTCTTTAATATCACCACGCATGTACTGCTCTTGGGCCAGAGCAAACCGTTCTTCACTTTCAGCCAGTTTATCCAAGGCTTCGGTCTTTTGACGTTGTACGTTCGAGGCCGCTTTACTCATAGCAGATAACGTGGGCGCTGCAACATCAAGCAATCCCACTAACCCACGGCGTCCAGTTGGTCTGGCCTTACCAGCGGCTTCAGAGCCAGCCGAAAGAACTTCGCTATCAAGAGCCTTACCAAATGTCTCTTCTAGTTTTTTCTTGCGTGACTCTCTAATTTCTTTTGCTTTGGCTCCAAACTCACCGAGTCCGGCTTCTTTTTCCAATTCACGGCGTTTTCTTAAAATTGATTCCACGTCAGTGTCTAGATCTAGTCCAGATGTGCCAGAACGTCTGCCTGCACCTGCTCCTTCGCCACGACCAGCACCACGGGTTATGTCTCTATCTACTTTAGGACGACCTTCTTGTCTGTCTTGGGCTTCGTATTGTTTTTGTAATTCTTCTGAACTAAACCCTTCTTCGTCATCACCTAGTGCATCAAGACCAAACGGTATTCCGGCGGCAGTTCCAACACCTGCTGTGATATAAGGATGCGCCTTTAATGCGCCAATTCCTCGTTTTCCGGCTTCCATACCAAGTTTTGGAAGAATCCGAGGTCCATACATGGAAAGAGCGCGAGCAGCCAAAGGAATTAACGCACCAACCGCATACCCCGGCACTTCACCGCCACGATCAAAGGCAATCATTCCACCACCAGCCACCTCGACAGGCTCGCCAAACTCAAGCGCACCCTGCTCGGCCTGCGCTACAAGGTTGTTAAGACCCATGCGGTCATCTGCGGCTAACTTATCCATAAACTTCTGTTGGGCAAGAGAGGCGAGTTTTTTATCGGCAATCGTTTCATCCTCTTTACCAGCGGTCATCGCTTGCTTTTTAGCCTCACTCATTAGGCGCATACGCTCGCGCTTAGATATTTCCGTAAGGGCTAACGATCCAAAAGCGGGAGAGGAAGTCAATGCAGCGAGTTCTCTGTCCCCCATAAACGGGACCTGCCGCAACATGGATATGAAGTCGGCGCTTGGTTGTACGGAACGACTAGCCTGTGCCATGTTTTACTCCTTAACCATATGCTCTGTACAAGTTCAATCCAGCAAGCCCTGACTGTATGGCACTTTGGGCTGTGGAAGGAGCGGCCTCATAAACTGCTTTACCTCCGGTCCCTGCTAAGTTAGCGGAGCCACGCAAAATATCTGACATGAAACCAAGTTGAGCATACGGATAACGTTGTTGCTGTAAAAAGTCTTGATAGTCAATATCCAGTTTAGCCTGTTGATCAGCACGGCTAAGACCACCAAAGGCTTCTTGTGCTCTAGCCAAGTTAAGGGCCTGTTGTTGCTGACCAATACCCAGTTGTCCTAATGTAGCCGCAGCCTGTGTGGCAGCCTGTGCACCTTGTAAACCAAGCCCAGCACCAAACTGACGAGACTGCTCACCCATACGTTGAGACTCTAAATTAGCCAACTGATTTAAACGTTGTGCCTCAAGACCTTGTTGAGCACCTAACTGTTGAACACCAAGCCGAGCAGCCAGATTTTGCGCTCCAGCCTCTTGACCAAGGCGTTGAGTTTGTAATCCAGCCTGTAGCCCCCTGCCTTGTTGCGCTTCAAACATTCTCTGAGCAGCATCAAACGCAGCCTGTGAACCTGTAGCCTGAATATCAGCAAGGCGCTGCCCAAGGTTTCTTTCACGCTCTAAACTAGCAAGTGCCTGACGAGAACCACCATACGTGCCTCGGCGGGCAGCAGCAAGATTTTGGTCTAACTGTGCCAGTTGTGCATCACGGATGGCTTCACGTTTTTGTATATCCACCACATTTTGCATGTAGGGCGACATGAATTGCTCTGCCATGCCTTGCTCGGTAAATGAGCCAAGACCACCTTGAACGGCTTGAGGGCCACCCATTTGAAATTCTCTTAGTCTTTGGGCGTTTACATCCCCTGCGCTAAATACACTCGGACCATATTGACCTGCTGCCAAACCAGCCAAACCGGCTTGACCCGCCAATCCAGTAGCGGTTCTAAACTGACCGGGTGCTTGTAGTCCAGCAACACTGGTTCGTGCCGCCAATTGTTCGTCGGTTGCTCCAGCAAGTCTATCTCCTTCGTATCTTTGATACGGGTTTTGTTCTATGTCCGTTAACGCTTCTGCTTTGCCAATCGTTCGCTCCATAGTAGGAGCGGCATACTCAGGTATCGTTGTTTGTGTAATGCTAGACGGTGCTGGCGCTGGTGCTGAAGGAGAACACATAGTATTACCTCAAAAAGTTATGGTCATAGCATGGGCAGTGTGTTTATACCCAATCCGTGACAAAAGTTTTGATACACGTAAATCTGTTGCAGTAGTAATGTTTAATCTTTTAACACCACGACTTTTTAAATCTTCATGAACAACTTTAATAAGTTTCCTACCGACCCCATTCCGATGCTCGGGTACAACATAAACCGTATCTTCTTGAGCAATTAAATCTTGGTTGTGCATGTCAGATGTTATGTATACGTTGCAATACCCAATCGGTGTTTCATCAAACAACAACACAAAAGTAAGTAACCACCCACCTCTACTCGCTCGCTCATATTCGTCTAATCGTGGATTGTATGGAGAGCATGGAACCCCTTCTTTCTCAAGCCGATCACGCATCTCGTTGTAGTGCTGTTCATAGAGGTGCGCTAATTTTTGATAATTTTCAGGACTCCATCCGTTTTTCCACAATTGAACTTTATATGTCATGCGGGCATATATCTTTCTGCCTTTACTTCAGGGGCTTGTCGTTTTTTACCAGTACGCACCTTACGGATGCGGTCCATCATGGCATGTAATTTAGCAGCCCCTGCCTTACTAGATCCATTACCTAGATGTGACACAACATCAGCCGGGACAACGAACTCACCGTCAGCCAGCCGTGCAGGTTGAACATCATTAATAGTGGCAGAGATTGAGTCGCTCATTCCATCACCCTTGCCAACTAGAAATCTTGGTTTATTCCGCCGCACCGGTACCCCGGGTCTTAACAGTCTGCGAGCACTACCCCCGGAGAATAGAGCAGTTAACCCACCACCGTAATAGTCGTCAGAGAATGCTGAGTTTCTATCCACATTCTCGTTGTAGTCATCATCTATACGACCACCCATAGAGTAGGTGCCATATGGAGGTTCTTGCCCGGGTCTAAACACACCCAGTGGGGTAAACGTAGGTCTAAAATATTGTTGTTCTGCAGTAGATTCGCCCCGTGCTCCAGTGCGATAAGTCACATTCTGACGACCCGGATCGTATCTATAAGGACGGATGTACGATTTTTGGGGTTCGGGAAGAGGTGCTGGTTCTGTGTCTGCTAAAGATGTAAGTGCAGCCCCACCTGTCATAGCCAACCCTTTTGCGCCACCAACTTTACTCATAAAAGCACCCCGAGCGGCAGTGCCTTCCGGGCCGGTAGCAAATACGTTTGCAGCACCTCGGCCCATTTGTTGAACGCTTTGTCCAAAAGGTAACGCCCCACCTTCAGTACCAACTCCAACACTGGGGCCTACTCCTAGAGTGTTAGCCCTAGCAGCAATATCCGCCGCTGTGGTTGGGGGAGGAACCATTCCAGCAAAAGTCTCTGCACCGGGAGCGCCAGCGCCAAACATTTCAGCAGCCGCTTGAGCGTTCAAACCCGGTATGGCGGGAGCAATAGCCTGACCACCAGCCCCAACCCCCGGAGCAATACCCATAGCGTCAGCAGCACTGGCAATGTCTGCGGCAGAAGTTATCCCAGCCCCAGTGACAGGAGTGACCGGATTAATAGCGCCAGCAGCACCAAACCCACCGGCCAGCCCAGCCCCACCAAAGGCCCCCAGACCAGCCATAAGACCTTTAGACAGGCTTCCAGTAGCCAGACCCGTGGCGCCCCCCACCATTAAGGCAGCCATCGGTGCGCCAATTCCAGTAGCGGCTAAGGCCGCCCCGGCCAACATCGGGAGGATACGGCTTAAGAACCCTGCCTCAACTAACCCCGTGTTTGGGTTAACCGTGAGGGAACCACCATGTTGCAGTGCAAGATACTGGAGTCCTTTAACTTCTCCCGGCGTCATGTGGACGAGAACTTTGTCATCGCCTCGCCCTTGGGACTGAACGTGGCGGGCTACATCAGGCATACCGCCTTGAGCATATTTATAACGCATTGCAATAATTCCTCCTGCCCGTTCACCTTCAGAACCCCCACCCCCACCATTACCATCACCATCACCACCAACACCATC